>Ga0315310_10001162_pt1 | contig 16570 bp, 21 predicted proteins | sample TDP5_MG_FD_203630 | JGI IMG/M metagenome (GOLD analysis project Ga0315310, IMG submission 203630) | Freshwater sediment microbial communities from Lake Towuti, South Sulawesi, Indonesia - TDP5 | ecosystem: Environmental > Aquatic > Freshwater > Lake > Sediment | place: Indonesia: South Sulawesi... | reverse complement strand
TAATAGATGGCGGAATGAAGATCTATGGTTATATATTAATTCCGATGGAGTTGAAATAGCATTGGATAACAGTTCCTATATTCTACAAAAAATTGCAATGCCAGAGTGGTGGTCAGATGCATATAAGTCGCTCAAAACCTACATTGATGCTAGTGATATTGAATCATTAGAACTAGAAATTAACTCCAAATACATAGATGCATATTCAAAGGTAGTTCTTTCAGGGAAAGCATTTCAGAAGTTAGTTCAGGAAATGCTTATTAATCCATATATTAAAGCAAAAGGAGTTCTAAGTTTATTTTGGAATGAATCCTTTGTCAATCTCTTATTTAACCATGCAAGGGATTATAGCGAATCGATTACCTCCGTGAAGTCAATTACGCCTTGTAATCAACCAACACTCTTATGGGATGTTTGGCGAATCCAGAATTTATCTGAAATCTTTAATTATATTATACAAGCGGATGTTTATTTAGCAGAAAATCTACCCACATTTTGGCTATTACATGGTCGATCGGATATTCAACTATTACTTGCCTTCACGTCCAACACCAAAGACCTATGGACTGAAAAAGCGAGAAGAGATGTTGAATTTTTCTTAGAAAATCCGTATTATCCATATATAACTCCTCGAAGAAGACAAAGACACAAGATTAGAAAACGAAATAAAAGTAACACCCGAAAAAATTTTGTACAAATACATCCTGGGCAGCGCATGATCCCAGAATTCTTTTCTAACTAACTAATTTTCTTGAATTATCGTACTAATATTTTATCTTTTTTTGATGCGCACTTTTTAATAAGTCCCCTCGCTATTATAAGTAGAAGTTATTAGAGGGCTGACGTCTTATTCCCCATAAACCCATGGATGATTACGCGCTGGCAGTGGTTGAGTATCAAAAAGGCAATTTCTCGAAGGCGATTAAATTTTGGAAGAAAGTTGTCAATAATAACGCGGTCGAAGAAAAAGTTAGAGGAAAGGCTTATTTGGGGTTAGGATTTGCCTATAATAAAGGCGAGAATTTGAAAGATGCAATTAATTCACTGAGATCCGCATTGGCTTTGTTTCAGAGAGTGAATGATAAAAAGTCTCAAGCAGAAACTTTGGGAATATTAGGAGGCATTTATTTTAAGAATAATCTCGTAAAAGAATCCTTATCTACTTTTCAAATGGCATTAATAATAGCGCAACAGATTAAAAACCGAGAGATGGAAGCTGATTTTCTGGGTGAAATCGGATCAATCCTCGATTTTTTAGATAAATATGACGAAGCCATTGATTTTTTTTCACGGGCCTTGAAAATCTATCGAAAAATTGCCAAGAACAAGGAAAGTCGCGGAGAGGCGCGGGGGCTGTACGATTTAGGATTGGCCTTGTATCACGCAAAGAAGTTGGAAGAGGCACGGTCCATCTTAGAAAAAGCCTCACGCATGCTGAAAAAGCACAATGATAGGAAAGGCGAGGCAAATCTTCATGCAGCTCTGGGAGATATTTATTTGGAACTTGGGCAATATGATATAGCGGAGAAGAATTATAAACGTGCACAGGATTTCTATAAAGCCCTTAAAAATAACATTGGGGAAATTAATGTCAATTTAGGCTTTGGTAAGATTTTCTTTGCTAAGGAGGAGTTAGCTCCAGCAAAAGAAAAATTTGAAGCCGTACTCGAATTAGCCACTAAAAGTAATTATTCACGATTATCAGCATCTGCGCTACTCTATTTATCAAAGATCTCCGAGAGATTAGGAGATATTAAGGAGTCAGAGAATTATACAAAAAGGGCACACAAGCTTCTCAAAGAATTAGGGATTAAACTAGAAGATCTAGAAGTAAAAACTGAAAGTCCCGTAAATAAAACCGAAGATTTTGTTACTACTACTGAAAATCAAACCTAAAAGTTTCCTTTTCAGGACTTTATTCCTTTATTAACTGCTCTTTTAAGCATATTCACGAACTTTCTGCTATACAAGCTGAATAAAGAGCGAAAAGTGGCATATTTACAGATTAATTGGACTCTATTTTGCTTAATAGCGTTAAAAACAATACCAATGGTACCATCGGATGAATCATTCAGATCAAAACAAGTAATTCCTCTGCCAAGGTTCGCTATGCAATGCGCATCGCTTCCTGCTACCCCAGATATTTTAAACTTTTCTGCTATTTGCCCTGCTTTCTCATTAGCCCCTTTTCGGACGTTTGCATTAAAAACTTCAATCGCATCAAACCGTGAATGCACGGCTGCATCCAATAATTTGATGCCGAGTTTCGAGTTGTATTTATAGGGATGTGCCGCAATTGCAATTCCACCCTGATCCTTGATTCGATCGATAGTATCCAAAATCGATAATTTGGGTTTAATATCCTCCTGAATTCCTAAAGCCAGAATATCACCTGATGAACTACGTACCTCAGCACCAGGAATCACTAATAATGATAAATTCTTCTCATTCACGTATTGAATCGCTCTTTTGCTTCCCTTTACAGAGTTATGATCCGTAATGGCAATGCCATCCAGTCCTATTCGTATCGCGCTCTCCACAATTATCTCGGGAGTATGAACTCCATCAATTCCCCAGAGATTATGTTTCGAACACGTGGAATGGACATGGAGATCAAATTTCTTCATTAAAATGACCTAACTATTTTACCGAATTATAATTCCCTTTTTATTTTAAATTAATAAATATTATGTCAAAAGGGAAAAAGAGATTCTAAATCTCGATTTTGATATTAAAATAGATAATTTTAATCCTTAAAACCTCTATTTAGGAAATAGGGAATGCTATTTTTCTTGATTCTCCTCTCTTTGAACCAAAAATTTTAAATCTTGCGAAAAAATTTTCAGATTCGCTTTTTTTTTATCAATTTGCGTTTGATATCTAAAATGGTATCCTTAGGGCTGATTTCTAATTCAATTGTTGCCGTTACTAGCAGTTCTAAAGATATATTTCATATATCTTGCACTTACTTTAAAAAAAAGTACCTTTTTATTTCTATTTAATAAAATTTTTTAATAAAATAGGTGATGGAAATGGATTTTTTTGAGGTTGTAGAAAATCGCCATTCAATACGAAGATTTCACCGGCATGAAGAGATTCCGGAAGAAGATTTGAACAAAATCTTAGAAACTGCAATAAAAGCTCCTTCTGCAGGTAATCGCCAATCTTGGGACTTTATAGTCATAAAGAATCAAGAGATAAAAAAACAGTTAGTTCAAGCTGCCCTGGGTCAAAGTTTTATAGCACAAGCCCCTGTAGTGGTAATAGTCTGTGCAAATCAAGAACGGTCTGCCATGGTATATGGACACCGGGGAAGAGAATTGTATTGTATTCAGGACACAGCGGCAGCGATTCAAACTATGCTTTTAACCATCACGGCATTAGGCTATGGCGCTTGTTGGATAGGCGCCTTCAATGAATCAGCCGTGCGAGAGATTATGAAAATACCCAATGAAAAGGGAATAAAACCGGTGGCAATTGTACCAATTGGTGTTCCAATAAAAATACCGAACCCTACTCCTCGAATTTCTTTAAAAGAATTAATACACTATGAGTTTTGGTGATTATAATATGTCTTTTACTTGAAGTGGGATTCCTTTTTATATTCATTTCTTGCGGGATCCATTCCTATAAATATAATAGGCATTTTTCGAGAAATTGGCTTCTTCAATTTTATCCCTTTTGAATATTAAATATCCATTTATACTTCGACAATAAATTTCCTTCTTCCATCAGGAAAAATTTTAACTTTTTTTCCCTTTACAATATTCATATGTTTGATCAAATCTTCTGGAAGATTTATGACCAAAGATCTTCCCGATACTGTAACCTTTCTTTCAAATGCAAACATTTCAGATTTTATTATATCCCTCCTTTTTTCCATTCCTGTTCTTCTGTGAAGATAAATTCTTTACAATTAGGGCATTCAAATGCATGCACATTGCTTAACGGTATTCCTTCTTCATATTCATATCTATCTATAATTATTTCCTTAGCTTCGATTCCACATTTCTTACAAATTATTTGTCCCACTTTTTATTTCGCCTCCAATATGCTGTAATAACTTCCTCCTCACCTTCTTCATTAATAAACCATACAACAATTAACTTTGATTTTTCCATCCACAATATCTATTGACGTGTTGGTTTCTATTCAGTACAATCTCAAATATAAAATTGATAATTCTAAGACCTAATCATCATTAAATTTATTAAGAGAACAATTAATAGGATTAAGCTTAATTTCAGAAAAAGAGGACTGAATCAAATTTATAAGTTGTTCATATTCAATTTGGAAATAGACTAAATGACTTTTACAGTTATTTATGCAGTCGGAAGAGCCAAACCCTGAAATAGGGATTATTGCATTATCTTTGGAAATTAAAGCGGATGCAAGCTGGCATTCTCGTTTTTCTGAGGTAATAGCATAATAAACAGCTGTAATTTTTGCAAATTCTGATTCTAGAAAAAAATCTATATGCCAATGTTTCCTTTTTAACTTTAATAAATGTCTTTGCAATCTATGTTCTAAATTTGTTGCGGATTTCCCCAGTGCACTCCCTATATATACATATAATCCCTGAGGAAAAAAGAAATTGCCCAATTTTCCAATTCGTAGGTTTTCTTCTTTTTGATTTTTGATGACTAACGTGTATATTCCTTTGGTCATAAAAGAAAAAATTGCGATTAAAAATATAAATGCATTTCTCCAAGATATTAGAATATTATAATGATTGGGAACAAATATGGCAAAAAAAATTGGAGAAATACAAATTATTGAAATTTTTCGGAAATATTGTGAGAATCTCCCTCATATATTCATAGGTATTGCGAGTCCAACAGGAATTTATGAGGATATAGGCGCCATAGATTTAGGGAACAGAAAACTTTTAGTCGTTAAAACCGATATGATTGGGAAGAAAACGCATATTCCACCCAGAATGTCCTATTTTCAAATGGGTCGAAAAGCAGTGGTGGTTAATATGAGTGATCTGGCTGCAAAGGGAGCTGAACCCTTAGGGCTTGTGTTTAGTGTGGGATTGCCCCTGGATACCTCCCCTGATAATGTAGAGGAGATCGCTAAGGGTATGGGGGCAGCCGCTAAGGATTACAAGACCTGTATTTTTGGGGGCGACACAAACCAGACCGACGATGTTATTTTAGCAGGCATGGCACTAGGAGTTACTACAAAAGATCAGATTCTGTTACGGAGCGGTGCCAAAGAAAATGACATTGTTGCAGTTACAGGATGTATTGGTGGAGCAGCTGTGGGGCTATATGCCTTACTACACGACTTAGAAATCGAACAATCCTTATTAAAGTACATCTTAGAGCCACAGGCACGCCTTTTTGAATCAATCTCTCTGGCAAAAAAGAAATTAATCTCCTCAGCCGGTGATATTTCGGATGGACTTGCATTAGATCTTCATAAGACTGCCGATGCAAGTAGTAAAGGGATGATAATTGATGAAGCTTTGCTTCCAATTGATGAGGAAATACAGGAATTTGCGTTGAACAATGACCTTAATCTATTGGATTTAATGCTACATGTTGGAGAGGATTTCGAGCTTCTCTATACTATTCCACCAACTAAATGGGATAAAGTTAAAACCCAATGCGATGCCTTAAATCTCAAAATTACCAATATAGGGCGGGTTACAGCAGACCGTAAAATCCAAATGAAAACTAAAGAGGGGAAAATAGTGCCGATTAAAAGGAAAGGCTATGATAAATTCTTAGATACAATTTAGCGTTTATTAATCAACTGATTTAAACATCCGATGAGCATCTTCGCCCCAAGAATAGAATTCTTTTATTTTCTGAATTTTCTTGAATCCTAAAGTTTCATAGAACTTAATCGCGCCTTCATTTCCCACTCTAACATGTAAAAATAGCTTTATTATGCCTCTTGGGCGAAGTGCATTGAAAATCGCATTTACTAACTGCGTTCCAATGCCTTGGTTTCGGTAATTAGAGGAGACCGCAATGGCATAAATGATCGCAGTGTTCTCTTCCCCGAAATTCTCTCCATCCTTCACTAAAATAAATCCTATAATCTCTTCTTCATATTCTGCAACCAGAAAGAGGTCAGGGTCTGTTTTATGGAATATTTCGTAATAATAGCGGAAGGAAATTTCTAAAGATTCCTGATTAATTTTATAAACTTGTTCTTCATCTGCAGAATTGTATTCCCTGATTCGTATTGGGAGTTCCGGAGATTTAGATGTTCGATCTTGGTCCGCTACCATTCGCGTATTATCGCCTAAAGAAATGTTTTATTTAGAAGATAAAGAATAATCATTTTAACTTTTTGTTTTCAGCCAAAATGGTGATGAAGTTAAATGCGGAAACCATATGAGATTGTAGCAAATGTGTTTATAATTGGTGGTGGCGGGCTAACAGGGGCAGGAGATTGCTTAATTTATTTGATTAAAACGCAAGAAGGTCTGGTTCTGATAGATGCAGGGCTCGGAGAAGATAATTATCAATTAATTAAGAACATAGAAGCCCTTGGATTGGCTCCAACTGACTTGAAATTCCTCATACTAACGCATTGTCATATTGATCATATTGGGGGTGCTGCAGCATTGAAGCAAGAATATAACCTAAAAACCTACGCGCATATCTTGGATATTCCAGCGATTGAAGGCGAGAAATTGGCTAGGACCGGCGCAACGTTGTATGGCGTCAAATATGAACCCATTCATATTGACCAAGCTTTAACCGTAGAAAAAGGCGAAGAAAAATTGGATTTCGGAAGTATTTCACTGGTTTGCATGCATATTCCAGGTCATACCCCAGGATCGATTTGTATCTATACAGATATTGGAAATACGCGGGTGTTATTTGGGCAGGATGTCCATGGACCGCTCTTCGATGCTTTCGGTTCCAATACTGAAGATTTTGTGGAGTCCTTGAACCGTATGATTGCCTTGAACGCCGATATTCTCTGCGAGGGGCATTTTGGAATCTATCAGCCTGCCGCAGAAGTAAAAAAATACATTAAAGGTTATGCGCAACAATTTTCTAGGCACCGATAATCCCTTCATTATTTTTATTATTAAAAGAAAATCAAGGCAATAGCCGTTCGGATTTAAGTCTTAGCCAATATTGTGCGCTCTGGAACGCTTCCGCATGTTTAACTCCTATCTGATAACCTCGAAATTTAGCTGTCGTCTCAATTAACTCCAAAATGTCGATATTATCGTGATACTGTAACCATCGGATTTGCGAAGTATAACAAGCTAGCATTTGCTGTTTCATTCCAAAATGCGCTGTAATGTCCACATAATCACTCGGTTGAAAATTCACGCCGGCCAGCGTATCCATATAATAAATGGGGCAAACTCGTTCATGCGCCTCATGGGCGCTCTTGATATTCGGTAAAGTAGCGACAAAACTGGCGTTCAAAATAGCATGCGAAACTGCCTGATGATCAGGATGATAGTCAGAAGGAGCATGTGTTATGATTACATCGGGTTTCGCCTTTCTAATAAGATCAAGAATTTTAAGCCGGCTTTCTTTATTCTCAAAAAAGAGTTCATCGGGTTCCCCTAGCCAGATGAAATCAGCTCCAATTAATTTTGCGGATTCCTCGGCTTCTTGTCGTCGTAATTTCCTCAATTCTTCAATTGCGAGTTCTGTAGAGCCTGCTGCCCCGTCAGTTACTACCGCCATGGTAATTTCGTCCCCATTTTCTGCATATTTCGCCAATGTCCCCCCACAAAGAATTTCTAAGTCATCAGGATGCGCACCAATGGCTAAAATTCTCATTTAAAAATCACCAGGCATACTTCTTTTCAAGAATTAGTTTTTAGCTTTAATTTGAAATCGGGCTGAATAGATTTTATCGCTTCAAAATGTTTATCCTTTGTAATAAGTTCAAGGTCCTTCACAATTGCAATACTTGCAATAAGAATATCCATCGCCGGAATAGGAGTACCTTGTTTTAATAATTGAAAAGCAATATTAATCGCAGTTTCATAGATTGATTTTTGAGGATAAATAATCGTTAAATTTTTGATTTCAAGAGCTTTTGGATATTCAATAATCGAAAAAATGGTTGTAAAATCCTGTCTATCTTCCAGAATTTCCCCCTTTTTCTGAAGATCAATAAGGGAACTTGTATCATACAGATATTTTATTGAGTTTCATCCCCAGAATTATTAAAAACTCGTTCTTCGCCTGCGTTTCGTGCCCTACGTGCAAATTCGATAGAGTCTTCTTTTGATATTTCTGATAAATTAATTTTTAAACGGGCAAGAAGTTCCGAACTCTTTATTTCATCCTTCTCATCTAATTTTTCTAAGTAGGCCTTGATTTTTTGTCGCAATATTTCACTCCATTTTATCTCAGGATGTTGCTTCATTTGTTCTAGCAATTCTACCGGAATATTAAATGTATAATTTGGCATATAATTTATATGTATTTTTTCTTATTTAAAAAGATTTATGGTTTTTTTTATATATATATAAAAATAGTTATTTAAGGTGAAAAAAATGAAGAATGAAGAAGGTCTCAAATTATTGGAGGATTTTATGGAAAATCTCGCTTTTAAGAATATTAATCAAAGATTGATAACAGAATTTAAATAAAGATAAAGGTGAATTATTTTCTATTGTGAGGTTTTTTAAAGTTCATATACATTTCCCACGAGTGATTGGCAATTTAAAGGAAGTTTCGTTAAAGTTTCTACCCTATTTCCGAATTTCCCGAGAGTATTTTCAATCACGATGAAATCGAGAGATGGAATTATTATATCATTCCAATAGTCTCCTATACCCCGTAGCGCAACATCTAACATATTAACAATCTGTTTTCCGAGAGTATTTTCAGAATCTAATGTAATCGCAAAGGAAAACTCCTGGCATTCAGTGTATCCCGCATTATGAATAGAAGTGTAGGGCTTAGACTGTTCCAACTCTATTTTTCTGCCGATCCGCTTGCTTACTTCCTCTGACTTTGACTTGAAGAAATCTACAATGGCTTGTTCTACATATTTAGCGGGTAGAGATTTTTCGGCAACCTCTACAAACTTCTCAAATCCAATGTTGTATGCCTGTTCGATAAAATCAAACCAGTACTTTTGATCCTCTGTCAAATTCTCGGGGGTATCGGTGGCAATCACGGAGCGCCGAATGCAGGAATTCAGACCATCGCGCTTCGGAGCAACCCCTAAATGCACGTAATCTCCTTCCTTTATTTCTCGATTCCAGGCTTCTCCAATTAAGGTGCGATTCGCTTCATTAGCACCAACCATGACCTTGAACCCATTTTCTTCCGATCCGAGTTGCTTTCCAATGAAATAGGCCCAAGCGGCGACCTCAGTTTCAAGCGTCCCCGGTTTAAGTACCGCAAGACAACTCCTGAGCATGGCATCCGCGATGATACAGGCTTGCCGAATCAATTGCATTTCAATGTCCGATTTCTCATATTTGATCTGATAGTAGAGGGATTGCGCATCAATAACGTTTGCTTTCCCAAATAAATCATAGAGATACTCCGTAATAGCTGCAGGAATGACCTGTTTAGGAGTTAGAAGTCCCACGTTTTTTATCTGGTTTATTTTTTCCCCAGAAGCCGCCTCAAGGACATCTTCCAAGCGATTTGCTCGGATTGGGTATTTCTCATCGGCGAGCTGTAATAACCCCACTTTTTGGACTTTAGCATTGGCGTTTGGGGCAAGCTGCTCGGCAACATATCCCCCTTCTAGCCCTGCAATAAGGTAAAAGCCTTTTTTCCCTATAATCCCCGCCACCTGCTCAATTGTAATATTCGGATTACCCCCTAAATATGGAACATCGCCGCAGTAGTGCTCATCGGAAAAAACGAATCCAAGGTCGAGATTATAAGCTTTGAGGGCTTGATAGACAGTTTTCTGGCGTCGCTGGTACTCGGACAAGGGAATTTGAAGAAAAGGGTTGATTAAATTTTTGTATTTCTCAATTATTTTAATGATCATTTTAAATTCCTGTGAGAGCCGATCGATTTTATTCAGCATTTTTACCCACTTGGTAATTCGTTCTTATTAAAAATTTTAGTTGCTAAAGGAAAATAAAATTTTATAAAATGATTCAGAAGTCTAGAACATAAATTTTAAAACTAGAAATTCAATGTAGAAACCAATGAAAGAAAATTAGCGTTAGAGTGTAAAGTGAAAAATATGGCTGGAGTGCACGAGATAGAGGAAAAAATAACTGGTATCTTAGAACGAGTCGCGAATGAAGTGAATCTGTATACCTTAGCGTTGATTACGAGGGAAGGTAGGCGAATTGCCTACTATTCAACGGCAGATGTGGATCCTGATTTAATGTCGGCGGTTGTTGCAGCGATCTTAAATGCTGCAGAAATGGCAATTATGCAGATGAGGCAGGGCGAATTATGGGAGATTGTGGTGCGAGGGAGTGAAGGCTTTAGCATAGTCAGTTGTGCAGGAACCAGTTTTCTCATGGTGGGTGCAGGGACGCATAGCGCAGATTTAGGGCGCGTGGTTGCGATTATGCGGGACTACTCAAAAATGATTGCTCAAATTCTGGGCATCTAACCTTGAGATCCCGGAAATTAATGCTTTCATTTTTATAAGGAAAATCATTCCTAAAAATAATCATTGACTTGAAATAAATATAAAATCCTGAACAATTTATGGATTGAGGGTTTATGGCAGAAGAAATCTTTATTATTGAGAAAGAACCCTTAGCGATAGAGAAGCCAAATGTGATTATTGGCCTCCCAGATGTCGGTCTAGTGGGCCTTATTGCAACAATGCACATGATTGAAACATTGAATATGACCGCTGTAGGCTATATCGAATCGAAGCTGTTTCCCCCTGTAATTGTACTCCATAATGGGGAGATTCAATCGCCCATCAAAATATATACGAAGGATCAAAACATTGCGATTGTATCCGAAATTCCAATCCCTTCCAATGCGATCTTTGAGCTTTCAGAGGCATTAATCAACCGGATCAAGATGTGGAATCCCAATTTGGTGATTTTATTACATGGGATACCTGTACCTAACCGATTAAATATGGAGGAATTAAAGACCTATGCCATCGGCACAGATTACCGAACTAAAAGAGTTATTGATGAAAATAAAATTGAAATCATGGATACAGGCGTAATTGTGGGTCTAAAAGCAATTTTTCTTTGGGAAAGCCTCAAGCAAGACCTTCCTACCATCGCATTAGGCGCTGAATCCTTCCTAGAATATCCCGACCCAGGTGCCGCGGCCTCTGTAGTGGTGGCTTTGAATAAAATTTTAAATCTTGACTTAGATGTGGAATCTTTACTCAATAAAGCGGAAGAACTCCGAGTCCGCATGCGAGACCTGATGAAACGAACGCAGGAAACTATGAGAGGTACGGAGCCGGTTCGAGAATTGGAATTACCGCCTATGTTTGGATAAATGGAGGTAATTAAATGCCAGAACGAAAAAAAATGATTGATAGAATGCGTGATTTCTTCGCAGATATTGAACGAGATATTTTTGAAGCGTTCAATGAATTCTATGAGGCACGCTGCTCTTGGGATCCTGAGGAATGTTGTCTTGAACCGCTCACCAATTTCATCGAAACCGAGAACGAAATCATTATCACCGCCGATTTACCCTATGTCACCAGTGAGAACATCGACCTTCATGTCTCCGAAGATATGCTGCATATAGAAGCGCCCTTAGACCAGCCCATCAAATACGCCCAATGGGGGACCATCCAACGCAATCTCGATTTCCAAAAATTCCGTAAATATATTAAACTCCCCCCAAATATCGACTCCGAACAAATCAGTGCCAGCTTTAAAAATGGGATCCTCGAAATTCGAATCCCCAAAAAGATTACCCGGATTAAAATTCACATTAAGTAACATTTGGAATAGTGAAACCTCACTACTCATAAGGGACTCATCATAATTAGTCAGCATCGGCAAATTCGATCATCGGTTCCATTAATTAATCTAATTTTTTCCTTGAAAAAATTTTTCAGGAAAATATTTTTCAAGCCACGGATGAAATTATATTTATTACTAGTATTTTTAACACAGAATGCACAGAAAGCGTTTTTCGATAGAGAAGGATTGAACATAGAGGTCTATAGTGTAAATAGGTAGAAAAAAGAAAAGTATGCAATATATTGGTGAAGATAATGTCGAAAAAAGTAGTTGATGCAAATACTCTGAAAGAAGGTCGATATATTTTAGTAGGGAATGAACCCTGTAAGATTCTTTCGATTGATCACTCCAAAGGCGGAAAACATGGGCATGCCAAGTTGAGAATTGTGGCACAGGGGTTATTCGATGATACGAAAAGAAGCATAATGTTTCCAGTAAGCACGAAAGTGGATGTTCCAATTATTGAGAAGAAGAGTGGTATTGTTTCAGCTATTATGGGGAATACCCTCAGCATTATGGATTTGGAATCCTATAATACTTTTGAACTTGATATGCCACAAGACGAAGAACTAAAATCTAAAATCGAGGAAGGAGTTCAAATCGAATATTGGAGTATTATGGAAAAAATTAAAATTGAACGAGTTAAGCCAAAAGAAAAATAAACCGATTTTAAATGAATTTATAGTTGATCGTTTTTTCATTTTCTTATTATCAGAAAACTAATGAAAAGAGACGATTCTAGCTGGAATCCAGATAAGATCACTCCAAAACATATGATAAATTTGGATTCTGTTTTTTATGGATTGGAAATTCTTTTGTAATTCGCTAACCGATGCGATTTGGATTGCCATCAAAGATACTGTTGGCAGTGAAGATGCGGCATTAAAAATTGCGAGAGCGAACAAATATACAAAGAAAATAGATTTACTCGCGGAAGAGACAGTAATTGAATACCTAAAAAAAGAAAATTTAGATATTACCTTGATAAGTGAAGAAATTGGTGAAATTCAGATTGGTAATTCTTCAAAATATGTAATAATTCTGGATCCTATTGATGGAACAACAAATGCAATCAAAGGACTCCCTTTTTTTTCTACTAGCATTGCAATTGCAAAGGGAAAAACGATAAAGGAGCTGTTTTTTGGATATATAAGGAATTATCTCACCGGAGAAATTTTTTATGCCGATGAAACAGGCGCTTTCTATAATGAAAAACAATGTGAAAGCTCGTCTTGTATAGCATTAAGGAGAGGTTTGTTTGCGATTTACACGTATAACAATGTTGATTATAGAATATTAAGAAGAATTTTAATGAAAATTGGGAAAATGCGATTGCTTGGGGCGATTTCACTAGAACTAGCCTATGTGGCGAGTAATAAGTTGGATGGGTTAATAGATTTGCGAGGAGATTTAAAAATATCCGATATTGCAGCAAGTATTATAATTATAGAGAAAGCGGGTGGCAGGTATTCAGATAGTCATGGAAATCAAATTTCAGGTAATTTAGATATAAATGAAAAATATACGATTATAGCAGCTGGAAATCAAAATCTGTACGATAATTTATTGAGAATTCTAAATCCACAATTTGGCTGGTCAAATAGTCGAAGGTAATGGATACGAGTGTTATGCTTGAAAACTTGGATCTCCAAGGGATCATAAAAAAATATGATGAATTGATACAATATCTCCACGAGCCTTTTGATGTTCAATTAATTAGCGATGCAGATAATAAAATTTTTAAAATTAAAGGAGAACAAGAAATTATCGCAAAGATAAGTTTGAGGGGGTGGGGAAGTTATGAATTTGAGACATTACAGAAATTATCATTTCAGAATTACAATGTCCCTAAGCCAATTATCTACGTACCTCTTCATCAAGATTTGGATGAAAAGTGGGCTTTTGGAAATTTAGTCAGAGAAGTAGGGATCCTGTTTTACATAGCATTGGAGGGACTACCATTGGATCAGCAGCTAACAAAAATAAATATTACAAAAGCCCTAAAATTTCTTAAGGGATTACATGGAAATAAATCCCTTGTTGATAATAAAATTGAGGATTATCAAAAAATAGAGGTTGAAAGAGGATTAAAATATCTAGAAACCTTCTCTCAAGAAGAATTCGTTAATCAAATAAAATCAGTACTCGAAGAGTATAAAGAAATGGAAGTGGATTTCTGTTTTATTCATGGTGGACCGAGATTGGAACATTTTATTCTGAAAGAAAATCAAATAGGGATGATTGATTTTGAAGGAGCTTGTATTGGTGATTATTTCAAGGATCTCGGAATCTTTTTTACGGATCTTTTATTTTATCCCATTAACATACCTAATTTAATAAAAATGTATTTCAAGAGAAATTTAAGAAAAGAAGAAAAGGCACGCCTGAAATTTTTTGAATTAAGAACACTATTAGTTAAAATGCAATATGCACCCTCTGAAAATGTTTTAAAAAGCATTCAGCAGCTAATAGATTATAAGTAATAGCATAATGGTAAGATGAAAAACTGTGGAGACAAAGAAAAAAGAGCCTGTGTTGATCTATGATACATCAGCATTCATAGGGGGAATGGATCCGCAAGCAATTCAGATACCCCAATGGACAACGCCAGAAAATGTGGAAGAAGTGCGGGCAAAAAGCACTAAAGGTATTCTAGAAATGGCTTTAAAGACAGGGCGAATGAAATTGCGATCTCCTTCTCTTATTTCAATTAATAAAGTAAAAGAATTAACGAAAAAGACTGGCGATTATCCAAGTCTCTCTGAAATAGATTTAAAGGTAATTGCCTTAGCTTTAGATTTCCAGAATGAAAATTGGCATCCAATTCTTATGACAGACGATTACTCAATGCAAAATGTGGCTGCAGCCTTAAAGATCGACTACAAATCAATAACAGAAGCAGGAATCAGGTCGCAACTTCGCTGGAAGATTTACTGCCCTGGGTGTGGAAAAGAGTGGAAAGAGGATGCGGATAAGAATTTAAAAAAATGCGATATTTGTGGAACAAAATTGAAAAAAAAGAGTTATTAATTCATTTACATTAGTACCTGATATGGAGGAATATTGTTGGGGGTAAAAATTAAAGGCCTTTTGGAAATTCAGAATGTCCTTTTCGAAGATTTAAGAGGGAAATTGATTGCAATCGATGCGGCAAATGCTCTTTATCAATTTTTATCGATCGTGCAACCAAGTACGGGATTTCCATTAATGGATAACAAAAATCGTGTGACTTCACATCTATCAGGTCTTTTTTATCGAACAATTAATTTGGTTGAGAAAAATATTCAACCAATTTATGTTTTTGATGGGAAACCTCCTAAATTCAAGGCTGAAACTATAGAAGGACGAAGAGAAGATCGGGAAAATGCGTATAAAGAATGGATAACTGCTATTGAACAAGGCGATGTGGAAACAGCAAGAAAATATGGGCAATCAGCACATAGATTAACCAGAGAAATGGTGGAAGAGTCCAAAAAATTACTTGAGGCAATGGGTATTCCCATAGTCCAGGCACCTTCAGAAGGAGAGGCACAGGCTTCCGCTATGGCGGGCAAACATAATATTTACGCGGTAGCTTCGCAGGATTTTGATTCAATACTCTTTGGTGCTCCACGGTTAGTTCGGAATTTATCATTATCTGAGACTCGTCGTATCCCCAAATCAAATCAAAAAATCAAGGTTGAGCCAGAATTAATAATAAGTGAGGATACCTTTAAGAAGTTAAATATTTCGAGGGAACAGCTTATCGATATAGCTATCCTGATAGGGACTGATTTCAATAAAGGGATAAAAGGGGTTGGTGCAAAAACAGCGTTAAAACTTATTTTAGAATATAAAGATCTAACGACAGCAATCAGAGAAAAAATGCTAGAATTTGAGGAACCTGAGGAGACCCTTCAAGAAATTAAAGATTTCTTCCTTCAACCCCAAGTAACTGAGGAATATACGATAGAATTCAAAACTATAAATCCAAATTTGATAAGGAAAATCCTTATAGATGAGCATCAATTTGATCCTGACCGAGTTGATAAAGGTATGAAGCGATTGGAAAAGGGACTATCTAAAAAACAACAAACCAAATTAGAAAAATGGTTTAAATAATTTATTTTGCTTTCTGTTTTTTCGGTTTTTCTTTTTCAACAGCTTTAGTGGCTTGAAGTGATATTGTTTTCAAATATTGATAAATATAGAATGATAGGAACCCGATACCAAAACCGGCCAAAATACTAATTATGAGGAATATCGCGGTTCTAGATTGATCATTTGTTGATTGAGAGCCAACCACCAGATATGTTTGAAATTGAATTGTAAAATTATTGGTGGTTTGTGTTAAGTTCTCGACAATTCTGCAAGAAAATATAATGCCAATACTTTGATTTTTAGTGGCTTGAACATCTTTAGGTATGATTTCTACCTGTAAAAGTAAACTTTCACCAGGATTAAGATAATTAAAGTCAAAATCGGAAAGTCCTCTGAAAGAATATCCCCAATTGGAGGGGATTATAATCCGGGGTTTGAAATCTTTCAAAGTAGAATTTCCATAATTAGTTATTCTAAATTCAAGTAGAATCGCAACGCCCGACGTGGTTGTATAGTTCGTTTTTATACTCACAATTGAAATATTGGTGACAAAAGATGCCATAGTTACAAATATTCGATATTCGCGTACATTAGAGAATCGATCAT
>Ga0315310_10001161_pt1 | contig 16574 bp, 18 predicted proteins | sample TDP5_MG_FD_203630 | JGI IMG/M metagenome (GOLD analysis project Ga0315310, IMG submission 203630) | Freshwater sediment microbial communities from Lake Towuti, South Sulawesi, Indonesia - TDP5 | ecosystem: Environmental > Aquatic > Freshwater > Lake > Sediment | place: Indonesia: South Sulawesi... | reverse complement strand
TGCCGACGATGAAGCCGTAGCTCCTCATCGTCAATGTCGTCCTCGCTGATTTTTCTTAGAGTAACTCCAGAAGTTCAGAACATGTTTTAAGCATAAATTTATCCATTGTTCCACAAAGATCGCGTTATGGACAAAGTTGCGAGACCGTTTCGCTATCGATGGGTGATCTTGATTTTAGCCTTTCTCGTGACACTTATAGAGCATCTTCTCCTATTCTCTTCTTCGCCACTTCTTCTGCGGATAATGCCAGAGATGGACCTAACCTACACAGAGGCAGGCTTCATCCTTCCCATAGCCTTCTTGGCAATTATTCCACTGCGCATTCCCTGGGGAATCTTTGGTGACCGTATGGGGATTAAGTCAACGATGGAACTGGCGATTGTTATCATGAGCGTCTCAGGAATTTTACGAGGCTTTGCTGTCAACTACTGGACGTTGCTCATGTTTCAAGCATCTATCGGAGTTGGAGTGGCAGCAGTGATGCCTTGCTTACCGAAGCTGATAGCCGCATGGTTTCCTCCCAAAGAACTGGGTATCGCAACAGGTATTTATGTTGCTGGTTTTTCCATCGGTAACTTGCTTGGGTTGAGCGTCACCTACCATGTTCTCGCGCTGGTTGGCACCTGGAGAGGAACCTTTCACCTCTATGGCATCTTGGGCTTGGCGTTAGCGTTTGCCTGGTGGTTTATAGCAAAGGATCCGACAAATGACAGAACACGCTCTAAATCCTCTTTAACGAAGGATCTCGCCGCGATAGTGAGGATGAAAGATGTGTGGGTTTTGACAGGGCTTCTACTGTGTGCTATGGGTAGTTATGACACTGTTTGTTACTGGCTTCCAAGCATACTAGAGCTCAAAGGGGTCCCATCAGTCACATCGGGGCTGGTCGCTTCGATGCTCCCCTTGGGGTTTTTGGTTGCGGGCCTTACAGTAGGTATCTCATCTGATCGAGTCGGCCTGAGAAAGCCCTTCATATGGATTCTCGGACTCGCTACCGGTCCGGCCATCTTAGCAGTTGAGAAATTTCAAGGGCCCCCTCTATGGGTCACCGTCTTTGTGATCGGCTTCTGCACCATCGGAGTTTTGACCCTGGTACTCCTCATAACCGCGGAGCTTCCCGAGGTGGCGGCTTTTGTGGCGAGCGCCACCGGATGGATTTCCTCCTTAGCAAACATAGGCTCCGTCATCATGCCGACGGTAACAGGTTATATTAAGGACGTGAGCGGATCCTTTCTTCCCGCCATAATAATCATAGCTGTTTTGGCCGAGATGACTGCAGTATTTGGTTTCGTGATTAAGGAAACGGGGAAGCGTAGACATTCATCTAACCCCTTTGATCTGAAATGAGTTGCATGAAACCTTAATAACAAACCTGACTATACATTACCTGTCTGCAGGTTTGCTTGCTTGACATGAAGTAGTGGCGGGAAAATCGATGGAGGTCTCAGCTGAATTAATAATATTCGTCAGAGACTTCGCCATCTTCTTCGCAATATATCTCATAATAGCGCTTAGCCTCAACCTGGAGTATGGCTATACAGGTGTTCCCGACTTCGGCAAAGTACTGGCTGTAGCTGGAGGCGCCTTCACTGTCGGCTTCTTTCCAGGCAGGATAATAGCCTGGCTTTTCGGTATAGGTTCCGGCTTAGACTACATCACGGATAACACAGCAATAGTTACGAATGTGAATAAGGTGCTTATGGGAAATCCAGCGATTAGTATTGCAATTTTTCTTGCTACTTTAGTTGTGGCTGGAGCCATTGGTGCAGCTCTAGGTTTGGTAGCTTGCTATCCGGCCATAAGGCTGCGTGAGGACTATTTGGGGATGACGCTACTTGCGATGGGGGAAGCCATCCAGGTTATAGGCTACAACTATACTCCTATCATCAAAGGAAACCTTGGCGTCCTAGTGCCTGACCCGTTTGGGTGGGCTGGAAATCTTAGATACGCAGTAATCGCGGTGTTCATCATCGGTATATGTCTTCTAGTGTTTTACTACCTTGAGCGGTTGGTAAGGAGCCCATTAGGTAGGATGTTAAGAGCGATTAGGGATAATGAAAACGTATCAGAGTCGCTTGGCAAGGATGTCACCCGCATAAGGATGAAGACCATTATAGTAGCATCGATCATGGGATCAATTGGGGGCGCCCTAGATGCGTTCAAAGCAGGAGGGATAATCGCCACCAGTTACCAGAGGGTCTCGTGGACATTCTGGCCTTGGGTCATTGTGGTCTTGGGAGGCTCCGCCAACAACATGGGTGTCGTCGTGGGAACCTTCGCCTTCACAGCTTTCAGGAGATTCATAGACTACTATAAGGAACAACTTGCCCCCTTTGTTCCATTCAACGTCGTATGGCTGGACTTGTTGCTGCTTGGAATGATGCTGATATTGATACAGATGTACAGGCCTGAAGGCATCATACCGGAGAAACCCACACCCACACTTAGTCACAAGAGACTCAAGAAATTCATCATCTCAAAAAGTGCGGTTTCACGGCCGGAAAAAGAGGAAAAAGAGCTCTTCTGAGACGATTAGGAGGCTTTGCTTCTAATCTTGTTTTTAAGTTGTGAAGCCGATTTTCTCGCTGATCGGATGAAGCCTCTCCAATCAACCCCGGCTAAACCACTGGGCGCTAGGAGGAGGGTGACCACTATGGCGATCAACGGAATCAGAGGCCTATAAGGTATTACATCTATGTTGAGCCAAGAGCCAAGTAGTCGATCCAAGTAACTCGTGCCCAAGACTTCAGCAAGTCCGATCAAGAAGCCTCCCAGTACAGCACCGTAAATGCTGAAGACTCCCCCCACCGTGCTTGCAGCAAATGTGCTCACTATCAATCTCGCGCCCATATCTGGGTTACCGGGAAGATATAGGGGAAGGAGTGCTCCCGAGAGGCCTCCAAGCCCGCCTGCTATGAACCACGAGATTGCGTAAACTAAGTTAACATTTATCCCGACTATACTGGCCAAGGATGAATCCTCAATAGCCGCCCTCATTGCAACTCCAAACTTACTTCTAGTTAGAGCTAAATACAGCAAAGTGACTGTAACTGCAACGAGAGCCGGGGCAACGATCAACAGGCCCCTCTCGCCTGCGATGTCTATATCGTAGGCCGCTGAATAAGAAAAGTATCTCGAACGGATCTTGAACACTCTTGACAAGTAGTCGGCGTAGATATTGAGTGCACCTAGTAGTATGAGTTCGATAGCGATCGTGGTTATCATCAGTCCAACTATTGGAACTCCTCTTCGCATAAGGGGTCTAAAGACGAGGACATATTGAGCTAGCGCGATCAATCCACCAACAATTGGGGCCAAGAAGAGATAATGGTACGCGTTTCCCTTCCAGATCTCCACCGCTGTCAATGTGACGTATGCTCCTACCGCTGCAAAAGTCCCATGAGCGAAGTTAGGAACCCTAGTGGTTAGATAAGTGAGGGTAAGACCTATGCTCAGTTGCGTGAGAAGACTGCTGAATATGATCGCTCCTCTGAGTAAGGGATCAATCATACGTTTTCCTTTACTAGAATAACGGGGGACAAGAAAAGCTTTCTCCTTGGAATCAGAGCTCGATCAAGATTGAACAAATCGTTTGATAGTTCTCCTAGATTGAGCATCCCCCAATGGAATTGAAGGATTCGATCACTCCGAATCCATTCGTCTTTATCCGAAGATAGTGAGTCTCCATAAGTAGTGATCGCTCATTTGCCACAGGTTGAATCTGTAAAATCTTCAATACAAGCGTAACATTTTTAAGGAATGTTGAAGCATATCTATGGTTCGCAGTTAAGAAAAAAGGATATTTTGGAGAGGTTTGCGTTGAGCCAAGCTTGGAAGACGTATGCAATTGTGTTTCTGTTGGTAGGTCTGCTAATCGGAGCTGGCATCGGCTGGGTTGCGAAACCAGCACCCGCAGGATTGGTTCCGAAAGAAGAGCTTGACGCGGCAAAAGCCGAAGCTGCCGCGGCCAGAGCCGATCTTGACACAGCAAGAGCTGAGACGACTGCAGTCAGGGCTGAGCTTGCCTCTACTGTTGATAGCTGGGTGAGCTTAACACAACAATCGATAGTGGAAGAGGCGAAAAGCGCCTTTGTCGCTGCGGGCGGAGAGGTACCGATCAAAACTACATTAACTGGGGAAATTCCGCTTGGTGGGTTGTTCTCGCTCACCGGGGATTTGGCTACCTACGGTGAGAACGAATACACCGCGGCATTACTCGCGGCCGAACACGTGAATGCGTTTCTCAGAGCCAACGGAGCAGGATGGACCATAAAGATCGTAGCTGAAGACACTCAAACAAAGCCTACCCTCGCATTGGAAAAGGTGGAAAGTTTCGCGGCAAGAGGCATAAAGCTCATTATAGGTCCATTGAGTAGTGGAGAGGTCAGAGCTATCAAGGGATATTGCGACGCCAACAAGATATTGGCGATAAGCCAATCATCGACCGCGCCGGACCTTGCCATAGCTGGTGACTACATCTACAGGTTCTGCCCCACTGACAAAGCGGGACAGGGACCCGCAATCGGCCGGATACTGTACGAAGACGGAAAAAGGTACGTGATTCCAATAACAAGAAATGACCCTTGGGGAGTTGGACTAGAGGAAGCTAGCGCGAAGAGATTTGAGGAATTAGGAGGCACCGTCCTAGAAGGCGTAAGATACGCCCCCGAGGTAACGGAGTTCTCAGCTGAGGCGAAGGATCTGGCTGATAAAGTTTCAAGCGCGGTAGATGCCTATGGGGCCGAGAAGGTATGCGTCTTGGACATCTCGTTTGGAGAAGTCGTTCCGTTATTCATCGCGTGTAGCGAATACGATGTCCTCTCGACCGTTAAGTGGTATGGAAGCGACGGGACCTGTAGCGAGGCGGCGATGATTAAAGATCCGGTAGTACTGGATCTCACCCTGAAGGTCGGCTACCCATCCACGATATTCGCCCCAACGGAGTCCGCTAAGTGGGAGATCGTTCGTCAAAATGGCGTAAAAGTCTTGGGAAGGGAACCGGAGTCCTACTCATATGCGATCTACGACATAGTCTGGGTGTACAGTCTATCGCTCTTGAAGGCGGATAAGTACGACGCTGAGGCTGTTCTAGAAGTTTTACCGCAAGTAACTGCGTCGTTCTTCGGTGCTTCGGGCTGGATCGAACTTGATGAGTCTGGAGACAGGAAAGCAGGCGACTACGTCATATGGCAGATTGTCGAAGTGTCCCCAGGAACAAACGACTGGAAGATCGTAGGGAAGTACATCCTTGCCACGGATTCAGTAGAATGGTACTAGACCAACCTACTCCCCCTCTTTTTTGTGATAGTCATGGAACATATACTCAGCGTTAAGAGCTTAACGAAGACCTTCGGTGGATTGGTTGCTCTAGATGAAGTCGACATCAGCGTCAGGAAAGGGCTGATGACTATGCTGATAGGCCCCAACGGAAGCGGCAAAACAACTCTCATAAACTGCATCACAGGATTCTACAATCCAGACAAGGGAAAGGTATGGTTCAATGGCGAAGAGATAACTGGATGGGCGCCACACAAGGTATACGACCTCGGCCTCATGAGGACCTTCCAGATACCACAACCGTTCCAAAAACTGACGGTTTTGGAGAATTTGCTTACGGCTTATCGCGGTAACCCAGGCGAAGCATTCTTGAAAGCACCTCTCAGAAGCTCGTGGTTGAGCGAGGAAGAGAAAGCAACAGCGATGGCTTTCAGATTTCTGGAGCTCCTTAACCTCGATCACATGTGGGACAAACCCGCTACTCATCTGAGCGGGGGACAGATGAAGCTGGTTGAGGCTGGTAGAGCCATAATGAGCGGAGCTAAGATGATTCTTATGGATGAACCGGCCGCAGGCATATATCCAAAACTTGCCCACGAGGTCTTCTACTATCTCACAGAGGTGAAGAAGAAGCTCGGAGTCACCTTCCTCATCGTCGAGCATCGACTTGAGCTAATCTTACCGTACGTTGACTACGTCTACGCCATGGCACAAGGAAAAATAGTCTCTGAAGGAGATCCGGAAAAGGTTTTAAATGACTCGATCGTCATAGAAAGCTATCTGGGTGGATGAAAGACGCTAAAGGTCGAGGATGTCAACGCCGGTTACGGTAGGCTCCACGTGCTCTTCGATATCGGCGCCCAAATAGGAGACAAGGAGATCACGGTATTGGTGGGGCCTAATGGAAGCGGGAAGAGCACGCTGCTGAAGACAATTATGGGGATAACCGAGGTTTACTCTGGGAAGATACTCTTCAACGGGAACAACATAATTGGGCTTGCCCCACATGTAGTCACGAAGCTAGGCATCGCCTACTTGCCTCAGGTCAACAATGTCTTTGCGAACCTAAGTGTCAAGGAAAACCTGCTTATGGCCGGCTATATCCTAGGCAGGGAAGAGGCCGATACACGTACTAAGGAGGTATTGGGCGACTTCCCAGTCCTGGAAGGATACATGTATCGAAGGGCGAGGACACTCAGTGGCGGGGAGAGGCAGATGCTGGCGATGGCTATGGCAATGATTAGAAGACCTCAAGTCATGCTATTCGATGAGCCTAGTGCCAGCCTAGCGCCGAAAATAGCCTCTGAAGTCTTGGAGAAAATAGTAGAACTGAGAGATAGCTACGGCATGACAATCGTGTTGGCTGAGCAGAACGCCAGAAGAGCACTAGAACACGGAGACCAAGCTATTCTTCTTGTCAGCGGGAGAGTAGTCTACGAAGGAGACTCGAAGGATCTTCTAAACCACAAGGAACTTGGCAAGGTTTACCTGGGCCTTAAGACAGATTGATTTTCGTGCCGATTTTTCGCGTTTTTTATACTTGAGCCCATAACAGCTGATTCCTTACTATCCCGGACACACTATTTTCCACAATTACGGAGAAGTTTCTGATGGACCGCAAGGCATAGCGAAATAAACAGGGCCAGTTCTTTCTTAATCGGTGAAGCGCGTGACTTGCCACCGCGGCGCCAAAGATGTATGTCTTTCGGCGAATAGAACGAGGCTAGAGGATGTCGCAAAAGTCCTTGTTGACACGGCCATGGGAAGGGACAAGGCGGATCTAGTGATCAAGGGCGGCTGTTTGGTAAATGTAAACTCTGGAGAAGTGTTGGAAGGCGTTGGTGTTGCGGTCAAATGCGGTCGAATCGCAACCGTGGGGGCAGTTGATTACGTGACCGGAGACGAGACAATAGTGATAGACGCAGAGGGTAGGTACATCGCCCCCGGTTTCCTAGACGGCCACGTTCACGTAGAAAGTAGCATGATCACTCTAACCCAATTCGCAAGGGCTGTTATGCCCCGCGGAACCACAACTGTCTTTACGGATCCTCATGAAATTGCCAATGTGTTTGGAGTAAGGGGCGTCAGACTTATGATTGAAGAGGCTGAGGGGTTACCGCTTAAGGTCTTTTTTTGTGTTCCTTCGTGTGTTCCGTCTGCTCCTGCGTTTGAGACCACAGGAGCCGAGATAACACGGAAGGAGGTTGAGGAAGCCCTAAAGTGGGATGGAGTGATAGGACTAGGCGAAATGATGAACTATCCAGGTGTCCTAGCTGGCGATGAAGAGGTTTATGAGAAGATCCGGAAAGCGCTCCGCGCAGGAAAGGTTGTAGAGGGACACGCTGACAGTCTACTGGATGGAGAGTTGGCGGCCTACGCTGCAGCCGGCATAACCTCGTGCCACGAATCCACCAGAAAGATTGACGGCGTTCAGAGGCTAAGGCTAGGTCTATATGCGATGATACGGGAAGGCTCAGCCTGGCGTGACGTAGCCGAAGTGATTAAGTGCTTAACAGAAGAGAGGCTCGATCCGCGCCACGTCGTTCTGGTCACTGATGATAGAGATCCCAAGGCATTGGTATGTGAGGGACATGTAGACCATGTTGTTAGGCGAGCCATTGAGGAGGGCGTCGACCCGATAACAGCCATACAGATGGCTACTCTTAACACGGCGGAGCATTTCGGCGTCAGCACGGATATCGGCAGCATAGCGCCTGGTAGATGCGCTGACTTAGTTATCCTCAATAGCCTCTCCAGAGTTGAGTTGGGCACCGTGATAGCTGACGGCGTTATACTCGCTAAGGATGGAAAGATGCTGATCGATATTGCCCCTTGGAGATATCCCACTTTTGTGCGGAGGTCTATCCACCTAAAGAGGCCGTTAACAACCGCAGACTTCTTAGTTAGGTCTCCCAAAGAGAAAGGGGGAATCAAGGTCCGTATTATAGGCGTAACTGACGGGAAATCGTTAACAGATCATCTTGAAGATGAGCTTGTGGTTCAAAATGGCAAGGTTCAATCAAGCGGCAAGAAGGATACAGCCAAAGTGGCTGTTGTTGAGAGGCATAGGGGCACAGGAAATATTGGCCTCGGATTTGTTCGTGGCTTCGGGTTGAAGTGCGGGGCTGTCGCTTCAAGTGTTGCCCATGACAGCCACAACTTACTAGTCCTTGGTTTGGATGACCCTGATATGGCTGAAGCCGTCAACATCCTAGCCTCTATGGGCGGCGGCATAGTCGCCGTTAAAGACAGTGAAGTAATCGGGTCTGTTGCACTACCAATTGGCGGACTAATCTCAAATAGGCCTCTGGAAAAAGTCTACACACAATTAGCTAAACTGGATGAAGCGTGGAGGAAACTGGGCTGCACTCTGGGATCGCCCTTCATGACCATGTCTCTGCTCGCATTGCCTGTGCTACCAGAGCTTAGAATAACAGACAGAGGCTTAGTTGATACGAAGAACTTCAAGTTTGTAAGCCTGTTCGTCGAGAAGTGATCCACGTCCCGAAGTCCTCTTTGAAATAGCAATGACAGTCTGCATCAGTTGCCTGGAAGATAAGTTCAGCGATGTGCATGGAGCAATTCTGTTATAGCTCCTAGTTTACTTTCCGAGTCAGTGTAAACGTAACAGCCGCCTTTGTATTCTCCTTTCTGTTCCGCTTCAATCCCCATTCTCCTAAACTTCTCTAACGTTTGCTGTAGGTCGTCAACTTGAAAGGCTACGTGATGTATTCCTTCACCGTGTTTTTCTAGGAAGTTCCGCCAAGTGCTTGGTCCACCGATAGGTTGAATGATCTCTATGACTATGTTCTCTAGTTTGAAGAATGTCAGTTTGGCCCTGGCTTCTGACGGCTTGCCCCTAAACGTCATGTGGGTGGATTCCCAGCTTTCGGTCTCCACTATTCGAGGTTCTTCAACGCCTAAGAGCTTGGACCAAGCGGCTCGAGACTTCTCGATATCTTTGACTACGAGTCCTATTTGGGTTACATGCCTTAACCTATCATCGCCCAAACATTCCACACCTCTAACTCTATCTCCAACGCATCCCTTGAATAAATAGGATTAACATTCTCCCATGTTTCTGAAGACATCCCTAGTGAAATAACCTTCTTCAACCGGAAGACGCACATGTCGTCCTTACATGCACCTTTTGGGCTCAAGAGTGACTTCTCAAAGCATCAACTTTGACCTCAAATAAGGGATTTAAGCACCGCAACCCCATTATTAAGTTGGGGACCCGTAGCCCAGTCAGGATCAAGGCGTCGGCCTTCGGAGCCGGAGACCGAGGGTTCAAATCCCTCCGGGTCCGCCATATAAGATCTTTCAAAAAGGATTTTTTAGCGATATTCTGAAAGGCTTCTATTAATCTTCCAAGAGTTTCTCATATCTTTCTATTTTGTCCCAACGTTTAAATTCTTGAATCTTTGGGAAAGATAGAAATAGCGAAAGAGAGTCATGACAACTTGCAGGAAGCAGATTAACACAAGATGGATTCTTTTGTGGACATAATCCTGACTATGCTTCTGATAACTCCGATTGTCAAAACTAAAGCGGAAGTCAGAACCTTTTCGAGAATTGACAGCGACGGTTCTTATTCCATCAAAGCCTGCAGTATCGAAAGACCCGCTCGAGACACACTTGTGAATGACGAACGCTTTGAAGAAGGTCTGACTGGAAACCGTATTAGGATTATGCTCATGAGAATGTGCTAATGCCGTTGTCTCTATAAACCCCAAATTTCCATACCGTATGCCTGACTTAGCAAGGATCGGGGATGTTTGGACCAAGAAGGTTTGTATGTCTGCTAGGAAAACGAGGTGAAACTCAGCATTCCTTCGGAAAGAACTTCTGACCAACTATGTTCCCGTCACCAACGACATATACATCCACGGAGCACTTTTCGTTAGGAAACTCTTGCCTCCAATCATGCATAGCACATACTATCAGATCACATCTACTTGGGTCATGACGGTGTTTCCTGAAGTGACTGCTGAACTCTTCAAACTCCACGTTTAGAGCTTCTTCGGTTTTCATGTTTACAAGGACAGCATCAGGGAACTCATTTGGCCCGCGAAAGATGAGGTCGATGTCCTCTAGGTCTCTCAGTTCCATTCCAAACCGAAATATCACCCAATTTTCATATTGCCTCTTTCCTGGGATTCCCATTGCCTCTTCAAACAGTCTGTCTTTCCTCCAACGAAACTTGCCGAAGACCAATGACGATTACCTCCCGCTACTCAACTATTTTCTATCCACAATAGCCTGCACTTCCCAGCGCCTTAACGCCTAGCGCCTTAACTTAGATCCGTCTAAAGATGTGCCTTTGCTGTATCAATCTATGGAGAACAACCTTTGTCTTCTCCGGTGTCACCTCTCCTTTGTAGGTTTTGGGACGTTGTGGCGTAAAACTTTCTCCATAACCATATCTAAGTATGAGCCACTCATCACTAAGCATCTTTGGAAGCCACTCCATCTTTTCGGATGAACATGGATGATCACCTACGACTTCAACCCAGATAAAATGACAGTCAAGATGCTTGACTAGGTCCCATGAATATGTTAAGTCTACTATCAAATCATTTTTGAAGAAGAGTGGCTTGGCATTTCCGCATTCTTCTTTTGAAGAAGCCCAAGCTCCGTAACCTTCCCAAAAGTTCTTGATGTGTTCAACCTTTCGGTCGTGATCACTCACTTCACTAACATTCTTGGAAGACAATTTCTCATCCACATCTACTTCCTTCTTTCTAGCTTAGGTCTACATTACATGATGAAGCGTAATTGTATTTAGGAAGAATGTTGACTATGAAATAGAGCGTCCTTGGAATATAAAAATCCTAAGAAACAGCTAAGATCAATCTCCGTTGAGACGGCATATGGAATTGTAGATAAGGTTCCCGTGATCTCATGGAGAGAACTGGTTCCGTACTGGTCGTCGATTTGTAAGGCAATTTTTGAGGTTTTAGTGGAAAACGATTTTTACCCCTACACCGCAACTTTCAAAAGACCGAAGGGTTTTGTAGCGTCCAGTGGATATTGGGAAGTGTCTCTCAGGAATCCTGGAAAGTTTAGTCTTTCGGAGGCTAGATATTTCATCTACAAGCTTAAAGAGAAGTCTGATTTTACTGATCCAATACGAAGATTCAATCAAGAAACGAACACTGATTGGTTAGAAGAGAGAAACATTGGTACTTTGGGCGGATATCTGTATAGTTTCTATTACACCTCAAGACCTGTTTTGAAGATGGTTAAAAAGGGAAGAAGCAAATATTTGAAACCGGTCATTAAAGGGGAGGATTAGACGCGTTGCCGATTTCAACTGAAAGAAACAAAGGCGGGGTGCTTCATTATTATAATAATGCAGCACTCTTCCCATGTTTCATCTAATTGAAATCCTTATATATCAATTCAATCACATGAAATGTCATGACAAAGGGACTTGAAGACTATACTTTCAATGAGTCGGAGATGAGAATATTAAAGGCACTCGCTAAAGGAAGTCACTCTCTATCGGAGATCATCAATGCCCTTTCAATCGAACCGAGCCTCATGTCATATAACCTGAAAAAACTCCTTCAGAAAGGGATAATTGAGACAATTAGAAAGGGATCTCGGAAACATGTTTATTTTGGCGATTCAAAACATGCATTGCTACTCAGAGAACTTCTGTCAACGTACGATCATCTTGACTGGGAGAATATTCTAACTGGTCTGGCCATCGATATTCTGTTTCAAATAACTAGTCAGTCTGATATGTATTTGAGGAATTTTTCTAGAGTTACTTTCTGGCGGCATGTCAGAAACTTAAGAGCTCATGGAATAGTGAATCGGGATGATGAAGGTTATGCTATTAATCCCCGATTTTTGGGCCTGAAAGAATTCATAGTCGAATATCAACTTTTCCTCATAAGCACCATGGTCAAATCAATATCAGAAGATGCCCTAATCCTCTGGCAAAAAGACCTGGAATGTTTGTTTAGAGTACAAAAGAATGCACCTGTTCCTCAAAATCACATCTTCAAAACAGCTACTTCCGCTTTATATAACCTAGGCATACCACTTCTCTCTGAATATGAGGTCTATTTCTTTTCAAGAAATAAAGAGAATATCTGTGTTGAGGATGTGATTCTTCACACATTGTTGTTGGGAACGAATGATGTTCGCAATGTATTGTATAGCTTGCTATTGATGAGAAAAGAATGGAAAAAGATCGACAAAAACTACTTGTTAATGGAATCACAAAAGTTTGACTTGAGCCTTCAAATAAATGCTATGCTTCAGTTCTTAAGAACTCGCGGAGCACGAAAGGGTTTGACATTGCCCACTTGGGAGGAATTCATGGCGAAAGCAAGGGAGTATGAGGTGATTGACTAATGCGAAGGACCTCCTTCGATAAGGAATATCTGTCTAAGGAATTTGACAAGCTGTCCTCAAAATTATCAGCATCAGTAAGTCTGTTCATAATCGGTGGCGGCGGTCTCATCTTCTATGGTCTTAAGGACGCAACGAAGGATATCGATATTGTTCTTCAACATCCACATGAACCCCAGGTTCTAGTTGACGCACTGAAAAGCTTGGGTTATTTTCCTCCTAGTTCTGCAGAGATCTCAACCCCTTATAGAAAAATGGGAGCTCTCGAAATACTAGAAAACAAGGATGGACTCAGATGGGACGTATTCGATCGCCAAGTTTGCAATGCGTTAACCTTTTCAAACGCAATGAAATACAGAGCAGTGGAACTATACGTGCAAGGGCCTCTAGAAGTTCTACTCGCATCAAAGGAGGATATTTTCTTATTTAAGGGTATTACCGAACGGGAAACTGACCTTGATGATATGAGATTCTTGGCAGAGTCTGGCTTGGATTGGAATGTCGTAGAGCAAGAGTGCCGCAATCAATCAACTACTACTGGAAGACTGTGGGAAAATGCGCTCTATGAAAGATTGGTTGATTTGCGTAATAAGCACAAAATCGAATCACCAATAGAGAAATCTCTCAGAGCGACATTAGAAGTAAAACTAATCGAAATAACTCTGATGGAAGAAATTAAACAAGGCAATAATACTGTCAGGCTGATATCGCAAGCCATAAACGAGCCACAGTATTTTGTTAGAGAATCTCTCAAGAAACTAGAGAGAAAAGGACTAATTGAGGTTGACAAGTCACAGCGTCCATACAAATTTGTGCTGTCCTCTTGAGATCCGATCTACTCCGTAAAAACTCTTATATCAGTCAATACTAGATTTGAAGGGCGTCAATAATGACCAAACCTAGCAATCAATAGAGGATCGAGTTAATGATCAGAGTTTGTTTGGACACGTGTGTGATCATAGACATGAAAAAGATGATCTCTGAAAGAAGAAAGACCTTGAGAACGATTCGCCTTACTCGTGAGCTAGACAATATTCTTCAACAGGAAGCACAGGCGAGAAGAATAAGTGTCAACACGCTCATCAATGCGACACTGACGAAGTATGCTGAGTGGGACCGACACATTGAGAAATTTGGTTTCATATCGATTGCAGGCGAAACCTTCAAAGCTTTTCTCAGCGAGGTCGATGACCAAGAAGTCGAGAAAATCGGGGGTGAACTTGGTAATAATATGCCAAGGGCAATCACTTTTTTCTGATTCAAGAAGCTGAACTTGGAGACCTTTCTTGAGGTCATTTCTCTCTTTGGTAGGTACAGTGGTCTTCAAAAGAACGAAGTCGAGATCAATCAAAGGGGTTGCACAATTACTTTTCACCACAACCTTGGGCACAAGTAGTCAATCTTTATGCGATCGTTTATGAGTAATGGTGTAAGAAGTGTCCTAGGAGTTGAACCGCGGTCGGATATTGCTGATGGCTTAGTCGTTATCACTTTCCCCCTAACGTGAGCATCCGGTTCGCTCCTTACATGCATTTCTAGCGAGAAGACGGCGTCCTTCGAGGCAGCAGCCTTCACTGATGTCCTCGGTTGGGCGCGCCCCTTTGGGACGGAAAATATCGAAGTTGTCACTGTGGAACTCCATCGTAAGCTCGTGTACCTCCACTTTTGGAGCCATTCCGATCATCCATTTGTCAGAGGTCGAGGTTCAAGCTTCTGAACGCACTTCCGATTCCTTCAAATTGCCGTACAAACGCAAAGGATATTTTCTAGGCCTTAAGAAATCCATAGGGGTCTAGAGATGTTCTTCGAGAAGAACTGGGCTGAAATGCTGAAAGAAAGTCCGATGGACTGGCTTCTTGAACAGTCTAACCCGTCCGTTCGTTGCCTCACTCTCCGAGACCTTTTGGATAGGGATGAAGACGACGCCGAAGTTGTCGCTGCCAAAAAGGCTATTCCAGATTCTCCGATCGTGGCAAAGATCATGGCGAAACAGAATCCGAACGGATGCTGGGAAGAACCAGCCCGTCCCTACTTGCCCAAATACAAATCCTCTTACTGGCAGATAATGATCCTAGGTCAGCTGGGAATGGACAGAAACGATAATCGGATCACAAAAGCTTGCGAATATATTTTCCAATTTCAACATGATGAAGGCGGCTTCTCAATGTACAGCCCTGAGCAGGCAATGAAGGAATATGAAACATTGCAGAAGAAGGGAAAGAAATTGCCACCGCCTGACGATTGGGTCACCACAACCGTTTATGAACACCAATACTCCTGCCTGACCGGCAACATTACGGCAGCATTGATCCGAATGGGATATAAAGATGACGAGAGAGTCAAGAAGGCGCTACGATGGCTCGTGAAGATCCAAAACAAAGACGGTGGATGGCTCTGCCCTTATTGGCGAGCACACATAAGAGACAAGCACGGATGCTTTTATGGGACGATCTCCCCACTTGAGGCTTTCAGCGAAGTATCAAAGAGAGAATCCACTAAAGAAATTAAGCGTGCAATACCGGGCGGCGCGGAATTCGTCCTCATGCACCGCCTTTTCAAAGCAGACCATCACCAATATCGAGTGATCAATCAATCTTGGCTAAGACTGGGCTTTCCATGGTTTTACGGATATAACATACTAAGAGGGCTAGATATCTTAACAGGACTAGGCTATGCAGAAGACGAACGCCTCTCAGATGCTGTTCAGATCATCCGACAGAAACGACAAAAAGAGGGCACATGGATACTTGAGAACGCTCCAATTGGAAGGATGCAAACCAACATAGAAGCAAAAGGCAAACCAAGCAAATGGATCACGTTAATCGCGCTAAGAGTGCTGAAGAGACTGTCCAAGAGCGGCATAGTTCCTGAAGACATCTGGCATGCATGACTGCCACCTCGGCTTCATCTCTCTCAAGAAGAGATCATATCCCCCCCGCCAATACTTCTAATCACTGCAGCAAAGATCTACAGTAGATTCCGCACGTTACTAAGAGAGAAAGGGACTATCGGATGATTCAGTAAAGATTCTCAATGGAAGAAAAGGTTTTTAAGACCTATACTCTTAGAGAGGAAATCTACTTAGCAGCTGATCTCTATGAACCGTCGATGGCACGGAAGCATACTGGTCTTGATTTCAGCAGTCTCCTTTGGGCTTATGCCGATATTCGCACGGTTCGCTTATGGAAGAGATGTCGGTGTGCAGGAGCTACTCTTCATGAGATTCCTCTTAGCATTTCTCTTGATGGGCATCTTTCTCAGACTGGCCGGCACGGTCTCAATTCCAAAAAGAAAAGACCTGTTAGGACTACTAGCTCTGGGGGGAATCGGATATTACCTCCAGTCCACATTCTACTTCACGGCGCTCCTCTACATTCCAGTTTCGGTTGCCGCTCTGGTTCTTAACACATATCCAACCTTTGTCACAGCGGGCTCCTTGGCTCTAGGCTGGGAGAAGGCTTCGGTTTCAGTAGTTCTCTCCCTTTCTCTCGCATTGGTTGGTCTGGCTCTCGTAGCGAACCCCATAATGAGCGCAGCAGGTTTTGGCGTTTTGATTGCCTTTGGAGCAGCCATCACCTATACCGCCTATATCTTGATTAGCACGCGAACCTTGAAGGGGCTAACCGGTGAATTGGGATCCTTCTACATAATGGGTGCTGCAAGCCTAAGCTTCGGAACATCTAGTTTGCTGACAGGTCAACTTCGTCTCGCATGGAGTCTTGAGGCGTGGGTGTGGGTGTTGATGATCTCCGTGATCAGTACTTCCTTGGCTATAACAGCGTTCTTCCAAGGACTGAAACTGGTCGGACCGACACGGACCTCTATTCTCAGCACAGCAGAACTTGTGACATCTGTGGTTGCAGCCGCCGTCATATTCAACGAAGACCTCACCATAACTCAGTTGATAGGTGGTCTACTAATCATCTCAG
>Ga0315310_10001160_pt1 | contig 16574 bp, 15 predicted proteins | sample TDP5_MG_FD_203630 | JGI IMG/M metagenome (GOLD analysis project Ga0315310, IMG submission 203630) | Freshwater sediment microbial communities from Lake Towuti, South Sulawesi, Indonesia - TDP5 | ecosystem: Environmental > Aquatic > Freshwater > Lake > Sediment | place: Indonesia: South Sulawesi... | reverse complement strand
CCTTTTTCAGAACGGGTTTAAAGAAGGAAACAAAAGAGCAAAAATCGAAATGGTCGATTCAGAACCTCTATTTTGCTCATCTTGCCCTCACGGACGAAGCGAAAAAGAAGTTCGAATATCGAGAGAAGATCAGTCGAGGAAGTCTGGGCCAGGCTGGTGCTTCTGTCTATCAAAAAGACGGAAGCCCTTTCCGAGTGTGGATCGAAGAGTGGTCGACCGAAGGAAAAGGAGCTTCGTTACAGAATCACCTTCTCCGAGCCGGTGATAAGAACTTTGGCATTGAGCTTCTGCTCACTCCGGAGAAGAATCCGGTAGCCCACGGTCAAAATGGGATCAGTCAGAAAGGAGAAGGCGAAGGGTACGCTTCACATTATTATTCCATCACACGGCTAAAGACCGAAGGAAAAATTTTCTTAAAAGGTAAAGAAGTTCCTGTTCATGGGGTGAGTTGGATGGATCACGAATTTGGCTCCAACCAACTTAGGGATGATCAGGTCGGATGGGACTGGTTCAGCATTCAATTAGAGAACAGGATCGATTTGATGTTCTATCAGCTTCGCCATCGGGATGGAAAGATCGATCCCTATTCAAGTGGAACGGTGATCTTTGCCAACGGTAAACATCAGCATCTGCCTTTGAAGGCCTTTCAGATTGATGTCCTGGATCAATGGAAGAGCCAAAAGAGCGGAACGACCTATCCCTCGAAATGGAAGATCAAAGTCCCTGAATACGGAACCGAACTGCTCCTCACCCCAACCGTCAGGAATCAGGAATTGATTACAAAGGAATCGACGAGGGTGACCTATTGGGAGGGAAGTGTCAGGGTTGAAGGAAAATATAAAGGTGAACCTATGAAAGGAATGGGTTATGTGGAATTAACAGGTTATGCTAAGCCCCTTTCGAGGGGAATTTGACATGCCCCCTCGCCCCCCCTCCCTCTCCCTCCAGGGGAGAGGGGAAGGGTGAGGGGAAGAGGAGGTTTATTAGTGGATCAACTCTTCTATCCCAAAGCGGTCGTGGTGTTCGGCGTCTCGAACAGGCCGGATAATCTCACAAGGAATATCGTTGAGAACCTTTTCGAATTCCAGTTCAACGGAGAAATCCATCTCGTGGGAAGAAAGGAGGGGATTCTTTTTGGAAGGAGGATTCTGACCTCTGCAGACCAACTTCCTGATGGCATTGATGTGGCTGTCATTCTCACTCCTGCTCACGCCATACCTGAACTTATTGAAGCCTGTGGGCGAAAGAAGATCCTCTGGGCCATCATCGAAACCGGGGGATTTAGGGAATATTCTGAAGAAGGAGGGCAACTGGAGCAAACCGTCCTTCAGACAGCTCGAAAATGGGGAATCCGAATCGTGGGACCGAACGGCATCGGAATTACCAATGTCGACAATGGCTTTGTTGTCCCCTTTGTCAAGCTGAAGAGAGGACCTGTGAGCAAAGGCAAACTCTCCATTTTAGCTCAGAGCGGAGGCATTCTTCTCACGTATGCAAACCTCATGATCAGCGCCAATGTGGGACTGTCCAAGATGGTGAGCATGGGAAATAAATTAGACCTCAACGAGATCGACTACCTGAAGTACCTGATCGACGATCCTCAGACCGAGATCATTGGCCTCTATCTCGAGAGCCTCGAACACGGAAGGGAGCTGATGGAGATTGCCCGTTCCACCTCCAAACCCATTATCATCCACAAAGCCAATACCGGTGAGGGAAGTCACCAGATTGCAAAACTTCACACTGCAGCCCTGGCCAATGACGATAGAGTCGTGGAGGCAGGCCTGAAACAGGCAGACATCATACGCACAAAGGACTTTCGCTCCTTTGTCAATGCGGTGAAGATCCTCTTCCTTCCACCTATCAAGGGTAAAAACTTAGTCATTATCTCTCGCTCAGGAGGAATCGGTGTCGTGGCCGCCGATTCTGCGCAAAGGCACGGATTCCGTCTTCTTCCTCCAGACCCAAAGCTCCAGGAACAGTTTCACAGCCTTTTTCGGGCAAAGGTGATCCAGCCTACCAATCCTCTTGATCTTGGGGATCTCTTTAACTTCGATCTCTATACGAATATCCTCGAACAGGGCCTCCAATTCCCTGCCGTTCAGGGAATCCTTTTTATGCACGGTGCCACGGGAGAGGAAAAAGAACCCTCCCGCAGGTTCATCCAGGCTGTAAAAGATCTTTCCTTCCGTTATCAGAAACCAGTTGCCCTTCAATACAACACTGACGAGGAGGAACTGGCTTATATCAAAAGGGCTCTTGATTTCCCCATCTTCACTGAACCCGAAGATGCCTTAACAGCCCTGGCCATCTCGAGGGATCATCACCGAAGGTTGACCACTTCGAAGGAGAAACCTCATTCCTATCCCTTTGATAAGAGCCGTGCCTCTTTGGTTCTTCAAAAAGCCATCAAGGAGAAAAGAGATCCCCTTCTTCCGGAAGCGATGGAAATGCTTCAGGCATGCGGCATTCCCGTCGCCGATTACCAGGTAGTTCATCGAAAAGAAGATTTAGAGCAGGCCCTTGGAAAAACAGGATTTCCGGCGGTAATGAAGGTCACCTCTCTGGAGATCTCCCACAAATCAGATGTGGGAGGAGTCGTTCTCCATATCGATTCTCTGAACAAGGCAGAAGAGGCTTATGACAGGATCATGAGCCTGAATTCGGAGAATAGGTTTGGCGTGCTTCTTCAAAAGATGATCTCCGGCGGAAAGGAGGTCATCCTGGGAGCGAAACGGGATCCCTCCTTTGGACCGGTCGTCCTCTTTGGCCTGGGTGGAATCTATGTGGAGGTTCTGAAGGAGACCTCCCTTCGGGTAGCCCCTATCAATCACTCCGAAGCAGAGGAGATGATCTCTGAATTGAAAGGGACCAGCATCCTCAAGGGGGTGCGAGGGGAACGGCCATCGGACATCGAGGCGATCGTTGAAATGCTTCTTAGGCTCTCTCAGTTGATGGTGGACCTTCCTGAGATCGAAGGGATCGATATCAATCCTGTGATGGTCCTCGAAAAAGGAGCAATAGCTGTGGATGCGCGAATCCTTTTGACCAGATAGGTCAAAAGGCAAATTCAAAATTCAAATATCAAAATTCTAAAGTTTTGTTTGGGACATATGATTTTTGAAAATTAGAGATTGTTTCGAATTTAGCCTGCCTGCCGGTAGGCAGGGATTTTGTGCTTCGAATTTAGAATCTCTCTAAGATTATATTCCTAATTGTTCTCCTACCAGAATGACGGTTACTTCGGTACGGCTTGGCTTCTTTGCCAGGGTCACATAGATATTACAAATTCGATCGGGAGAACTGCAATCCTGACAGACACCTGTCTCGGCACACGGGGTCTTCCGCTTGAGCCGCTTTGCATTCTGTGGAGCTGCCCACTCCTTCACCCTCTTCTCTGCAGCCTCGATGTCCTTCACAATCTTATTGATCCCACAGACGACGATCACCTTTTTGGGTCCGATGAACATCGCCCCAACCCGATTGCCTGTGGCGTCCACATTGAACAATTTTCCATCCTCAGTCACTGCATTCGTACTTGAGAGGAAGATATCCGCGGAAAAAGATTTCTGAATTAATCCGTGAATCTCCTCCTGGGTTTTGCCTTGGCGCATAGGCCAGATGAGCTGGATATTCCGATTTCCCAAAGCATCCAGTAATCCGATCTGTGCAAGTGTGACAGATCCTCCGATCCCAACGGTCGCCCCATCCGGTATCCTTTTTATGACCTCGTCGAATGCGGATTTTGAATCCGGAACAAAGAGGGCCTCAAAATTGTTCTTCTTCAACCCGTTGATCGTCCTCTCGACCTGCTTCTCCCGAAAAAACTGTTCCCATTGCTCCATGTTCTCATCCTCCCTCTGATGATGACACGCTGTATTTTCGAATCTTCTCCTCGTCCAGTTCAATGCCCAAGCCCGGCCCGGGCAATAATCCCACATATCCATTTCCCTTCGTCACATCTTCATACGTGATGACCCTCTTTGTGACATCGTCTATCTTGGACTGGGAGGCGGGGGCACACCCTTCGGATCCCATCCCCATCTGTGCTTGAGCTGTGGAAACCGCAAAGTGACGGCAAGCCTGCCGGCCCACTTCAAAGGTGTTGGCGCCTCCCACAATGCATGGAACACCCGCGGCTTCGGCGACAGCTGCAATTTTCTTAGAACGATAAAGGCCGCCATTTTTTGAAATCTTGATATTGATGATGTCTGCGGCCTGCTTCTGGATGATATTCATCACACTCTCAAGGGACGTATTGCTCTCATCGGAACTGATGGGGGTATCCACCGCCCGCGCCACCTTTGCCATCCCGTCCAAATCCCAGCGCTTGACCGGCTCCTCGACAAATTCAGGACGATATTTTTCCATCCGTCGTATGATCAGAATGGCCTGATCTGGCCAGTAGGCTTCATTGGCGTCGAGCCGAATGTTGAGGTCATCACCCACGGCCTCGCGCACCAATCTCAGCCGCTCGATATCTTTTTGAGGCTCACGGCCAATCTTCACCACGACCGTCTTGTAACCCTGCTTCTTTCTGACCAGTGCCTGCTCCGCCATCTTTTCCGGAGTATCGATGCTTAGGGTGTAGGTGCAGAGAATGTTCGGATCAAAATGACCTCCCAGAAGCTTAAAAGCGGGTTGATCAAGAACCTTCCCCATGATATCCCAGAGGGCCAAATCGATCCCACACTTGGCAACCAAATTTCTCGGGACCGTAGCATCCATCTTCTGATGGATGCGCTCGATGTCAAAAGGATCCTCCCCGATCACGACTGGAGCCAGATAGTGATCGATCATCGGTTTGGTGCTTTCAGGCGTTTCCTCGGATACCCCTCCCCCTGGAACAAAGGAAGACTCACCAATCCCGACGACACCCTCGTCCGTGTAAACCCAGACCAAAACATTCCTGAAGGCCTTCAACACACCGTGGGAAAATACGTACGGGCTCTTCACAGGGATCTCCACAATCTTCGTCTCAATTCGTATGATCTTCACTTTGCTGACACTCCTCTCGTCCACGACTTTATCTGAACCATCTCTTTTCCTCTGCCCTTTTCTCTCTAAACACTCGATCGAGGAATGCCTGGGTCCTCGGATTTCTGCTGCTGCTGAAAAACTCCTCTGTCGTTCCGCGGTCAATGATTCTCCCCTTCTCCATAAAAACGATTTTATTGGCCACATCCCGAGCGAACAGCATCTCGTGGGTGACGATGAGCATCGTCATTCCCTCCTTCACTAACTGGAGGAGCACCTGCAACACATCATCTATCATTTCGGGGTCTAAAGCCGAAGTCGGCTCATCAAACATCATCACATCCGGCTCAAGGACCAGAGCTCTGCAGATGGCGATCCGCTGCTGCTGACCACCCGACAATTGAGCCGGATACTTATGGGCCTGTTCCATCACTCCAAATTTTTCAAGGACCTGTTTGGCCCTCTCTTCAGCTTCGGCTTTGGACAGTTTCAAGACCTTTCTCAAGGCCAAGGTGACATTGCTCAGACATGTCATATGGGGATAGAGTTCAAACCGCTGAAACACCATGCCCACATGGGACCGCAATTTGGCCAAATCCAGACAGTCCTTGACGCTCACCCCGCGGACCATCACGTCCCCCTGCTGAAATTTCTCCAGTCCGTTTACACAACGAAGCAGGGAACTCTTCCCAGACCCACTCGGTCCACAGATGACCACGCAATCCTTTCTGTTTACCGTCTCATTGATATCGGCTAAAGCCTGAAAGTTCCCATACCACAGACTGAGATCTTTAAATTCGATGATCGGTTCCCCTCTGGTATTCACCATCTACACTCGACGCCTCCATGAGCTACCCTAAATCGAACCCATGATCCTGACACATTTAAACACTTAACAAATCCACTGTACTCCGTTCAACCCGTCTCACGAACCGGCTGATGACAAAGCAAAGGCACAAATAGATGCCCGCCAGCATGGAATAGAGCCAGATGGGTCTCACTTGAACGGCATTGATAATGCCGGTCATTCGGACGACCTCTCTCAGGCCGATCACGCTCGCCAGCGTGGAATCCTGAAACGCAATGATGCTCTGGGTAAGCAACGACGGCAGCATTCTGCGGACCGCCTGAGGCCATATGATATACAGAGAGACATGCCAGGATTTCAATCCGGTTGCAAGAGCGGCCGTTCGCTGATCTTTATGGATCGACTGAAGTCCTGCACGAATGAATTCGGCAAAATAAGCAGCTTCGAAAGCCGTCAGGGCAATAAGAGCAGCATAAAACACATTCACGCTGGCACCGCCCAACAGCATGGGAAAGGTATAATAGGTCCAGAACATGACCATCAGGAGCGGACTGCTCCGTACAATATTGATGTAGGCCGTGATCGGGTAGCGGACCGCACGGTAACGGGAGAGTCGTCCAAGAGCAAGGAAACTTGCAATCGGAAAGGCGAAGAGAACTGCCAGGAAAGTGAGGGTGACATTGTACTTGAACAATGCCCAACATAGGGCATATAAGTTGCTCAGGAACTGAGACAGGGTCATTTCGATCAGGTTCCTTCCCGTTGAAGTAAGCCAGGAACTCTCACTCTTCTTTCGATGAGGCCCATAAAAATAGCAACCGCCCATGCCGTCAGAAGGTAGACCACGGTTCCCATGGTATTGGCCTCGATCCATCGAAAGGTGTGAAATCCGATGCGTTGGGTGATGTAAGTGGTTTCCACAACGCCCACCGCCATGGCCAAAGAAGAGCTTTTGAAGATGGTTAAGAACTCCGAGGTAATACTCGGCACGATAATCCTGAGGAGTAAAGGGACGACCACATGAATCTGCATCTGCCACCAGGTCAGACCAGTCGAAAGAGCGCTCTGCCGGATGCCTGGGCTCACGGTATTGAGTCCAGCCCGAACATGTTCGGCGACCTTGGCCGATGTATATAACGAGAGGGTGAAGATAGCGCTTCCCATCTCCCAGCCGATCTCATATAAATGTCGACGCAGGTGAAGCGGAAGCAGAAGGGGAATAACAAAATAGGCAAAAAAGAGTTGGATCAGAAGCGGAATGTTACGAAACACCTCGACAAAGCCTGTCGAGAAGTACTGCATCGGTTTCAGTGGCGACTCCGCCATCATGCCGACCAGTATGCCGATCAGCAATGCGAAGACCCACGAGATCAAAGAGATTTGATAGGTGAGATAGATACCCTCTAAAATCCACTCGCCGTAGGGCAGTTCCCACAGAACCGACCACTGTATTTCATATCCCATCAGGCCACCTGCCGTATGGAAGGATTGCGGATCTACGGATGAATGAGGACCGTTCTTTCATCGTCGTTTATTTCCTTAAGAGGTCTCCCAGCCTGTTCATGTCTTCAACCTGCTCAATATTCTCTACCGTGTCCATGATCTTACCTGCGGTGGAGGAATCGAGAACCTCCTTGCACAATCGATGAAACTTTTCCTCGATCTCTCTCTGTGTAAAGGGATTTTGCGGAGTCCCAGCCGCATAATCGACCCGCTCAGAAAATCTCCTTCCATCGTCGGTCGTGAGCTCTACAATCGATGCGTACTGCTCTGGAAAAACTTTGTCCAGGATTTCATCGCCCACCACCGTCATATTCTCCACCAGACGCTTCACCTCTGGTTCAACCGTTTGATCGTACAGAATATCATCGATCATGATCTCACGGTTGACCGCTGCAACTGGAAGGATATACTGAGCCGAATGGGATCTGAGCTCTGTTCCATCAATCAGTTCGGTCCCGTTCTTTGGGAATCTGAGCACGATCTCCCGAATGTCTGAACTCTTCAAATGATGCTTCTCCATAATGCGCAACAGGCCATCTAGACCAGGATGCAGAAAGGCACAGCACGAATACTTCTTGAAGGCAAGCTCCATAATGGAAAAGTCCTCTCCTATATTTCGGGTAAGGGAATCCACATTCCAACCTCCTTCACCGGAAAATGCTCTGAAGAGATGGTATCTCCCCTCAAAGATGTCCGGAGGCCCGCCGAACCCCAATTTGGCAAGCAATCCAGCCGTGATGCCGTTGCGGGCTGCGATGCTGTGATTGAACGGTCTCGAGTTTTCAGAGAAGTCTTCCTTCCACGCCAGCAAACCTGAGGTCTGTTGGGCAGCCAATCCAAGGGCGATGGGGAGTTGATCACCGCTCAGTTGGAAAAGACGGCCTGCGGCCACTGCTGCACCGATGGTCCCCGCAACACAAGAAGGATGGAATCCTCGATCATAAAGAATTCGGGGATTCAATGCCATACTGACCCGGCAATCCAAGTCTGTGCCAAGAATAAAGGAGAGAAGAAACTCTTTTCCATCCACCTTCTCTCGTTCACCCACAGCCAGACTCGTGGGCGCGATCGTCGCGGCAGGATGAACCACAGCCTCGGGATGATGGGCCTCGATGTCACAGTAGTATCCGAAGGTCCCATTCACAATGGCCGCATGGATGCAGGAGGACTTAAAACTCCATCCGATGATGGAAGATTCTTCTCTTCCACCCAGAGTCTTGGCGAAATTGACCAAGATCTTCCCAGCGGGATATTTCGGATTGGAGGCTGCAAGCATGGCACCGAGGGTATCCAAAAGAACGAGCTTTGAATGATCCACCACACGGGAAGGCAGATCCTCGAAAGCCGTCTCTCTGACAAAACTCACAATCTTTTGGGTCAACTCTCCTGGTTTCCTTGAAGGACTATCCATGAATTGAAACCTCCTTGATCCAGACGATCTCGGAATGGACTCTGACTCCACTCTTTTCTTGCCGATCCAAGTGCCGCGAAGTTAGTCATAATCTCAGGCATTGATATTCGAATTCGGAAGCTAATCTCTGAATTCGACGGATATCAGAACAAGAAAAGCTCCTTGTATTTAATGAATATGGGAGAGGCTTGTTTCTGTCTTTCTGCGTCAGTGACGCAAAGCGAAGCCTTGACACCACATTGCGTTAGACATCAATAGGGTGGGTATTTCAATGGCAGCTGAAGCGCCTCTTTTTCCACCGGTGTATAGTGCATGGAAGTCCTCGCGCTTTGCACGCAGCCTTCCGCTTCATTCCCTCCACCCGATCTCTCGTGCTCAACCGGTTAGTCCGGCCAGCAGTTTAGCCGTACCAAGAATTTCAGCGTATCATCAAGTTCTTTGGGCAATCCCACGGGAACGAAGTACTTCTGGTACAGCTCCTGCCAATGGCCCGTTTCGAACATCTCGACGATCGTGATGTTAATGAGATTTGCAAAGCTCGAGCTATTTTCACGCATTGGAAACGCCTGAGCAAAGGCGTTCACGCCTGGGTCGAAGAGCCTCCACTTGGACGGGTCTGGTGTACTTTTCTGAAGGCCATAGAGAAGAGGCCCGTCGCTGGAGTAGGCATCGATCGATCCGCCTTGGAGCGCTGTCAAGCCGTCAGGATGATTCTCAAAGCCTATGAATCTGACCGGCGTCCTGAACACGCCCTCCTTCTGAAGTTTCTTCGTGTACAACATCTCTTCTAGACCGCCCCGATGGCCGCCGATTCGTTTGCCCGAGAGGTCTGCAACTTTCCGAATGGGACTGTCCGCAGGCACAAGGATAAAAGTGGCCGTCAAGAAGAAAGGCATCGAAAAATCGACGACTTTATCCCGCGCCTTCGTGATCACGGTCGCCCCGGCTTCCATATCGATCGTATTATTCAGAAGCAGAGGGATCCTTGTCCTGCCAGTGACCGCGACATAGTTGATCTTGATGCTCATCTTTAACTCTTTTTCAAGCCGCTCGTGAACCTTTTCTGCGATCTCGGTAGAAAAGCCTACGTGTTTACTCTGTTTGTCGAGGTAACCGTAAGGTGGATCTGCCTCTCGAACCCCGAGGTTAAACACGCCTATCCTTTTGATTCGGTCGACGGTGGTTTCCGGAGGAGTTGACGCTGCTGCTTTTCTCGTCCCGACTACGCCTGGTACCAGGAGCGAACCTAGACTTATGGCCCCTGCTTTTAACACACTTCGCCTGGCCGTCAGAAAGCCCTCTTTCTTATCTTGCGTTGCCATCTTTCCACCTCCTGTATTTGGTTTCGTTCAAGTGTTAGTGAACAAAAGTAATTTCCAACCGCAAACAAAATTTAGATTAATGAACCGCCCCTCAAAAGTCAAGACAATTCCTGGGTTTGGAACATATCGCACTTCTAACCTCATCCTAAGTCGTGGGCTCCAAAAATTGACCCGTTCGACCGGGGCAAACCTCAGTCTTTAGGCTGGAGAGTCGAAGCGGTGACTTCAAAATGAAATCAGACAAGGTCAGAAACGTTGAAGTTTAAGTGTTGATCTCAATGACTCAGTGACCTAATGACCCAATTGCCTACGACAGAAGGTCTCCTTGGTCCGGTTAAAATAACCAAATTGGAGAGCAGGAAATTCTTTTTTGAGAACCTCGATCATCTTCGAAATTCCAATCCCGCGGCCTCCTCCCATCTCTCTCAGATAGAGATCGGGATCGATGTTCAGGTTTCGCATCTGGATGAGATCGAGGTTCGTCCTCCGGATCAGTTCTATCCATCCCTTAACCTCATCTTCACGATCAGTAAATCCAGGGAGAACGAGGAGATTGATGGAGGTATAGAGCCCCATTTCTTTCGCCAATATCAGACAATCCAAGACGTCCTCGAATCTGTATCCTTTGGGTCTGTGATACCGATTGTAGTATGTCAAATGGGCACTATTCAGGGTTACGCGAATACTATTAAGGCCTGCATCGCATAATACTTTCACCCTCTTTGGAAAGCTTCCATTGGTATTGAGATTGATTGTTCCTCGATCCGTCTTCTCCCTTAATTTCCGAACCGAACGCTCGAGAAGTCGCCATTGCATCAAGGGCTCTCCTTCGCAACCCTGACCAAAACTGACGATCGCATCCTCTGCCTCTTGCAAATGCGGCAAGGCAACGCCCAAAACCTCATCCACCGAAGGGACGAAACTGATCCTCTCTTGAGAGGCAGGGCAACATTCAGAAGATTGAAGAGAGATGCAACCCAAACAATCGGCATTGCAGGAAGGAGAGGTGGGTAATGGACATTCCCACCTTTGGAAGAAGACATTCTTAGCGGCAAAGCAATGATATTCCAGAGCACACCTGGCAAGTTGTCGAAAGAGATGGTTCTTTGGGTTCTTCCTTAAAGCGGAATCGACCTTTTTCGTCAGAAGCCGCTCATTCTTAAAATATTTTGGATGCCAGTGGGGATTGGAGTCGATCAGTAAGCCCGTGGCCCAAAACCTTCGGTCTTTCCAGCCTACAGAACTGTAAGCCCACAGCGGAAGCGTGGTGGCTTTTGACTTCAACTGAGTGGCAGGTAGGAGTGTACGGATATATCCCGGTGGAAGGAAAGCAGCGACAGCCGTACATCGAATCTCCTTCCCGTCCACCCTTACCTTCTCTAATGAAGCAAAGGTTCTTCTCTCTTCATCCCAGCCGGTCGGGATCCTTCCAGGCAAGGAGAAAAGTTGACTTCCCATAGGCAAAGGGACCAGTTCAGAAGGGGGCGGAAGGAGCACGCGGCTTCCAGACCGACCTGCCATTTTCAAAAAGGGATGATCAAAGATTCTACCTTCGGGATTTGATAAGACGAGGCTGGGGAGTTCCAAACTCATGGTACGAGCGTTCGTAAAAAAATCCCCCCTAATAAAGGAGGAAAGGAGGGATCTTGGGTTCAGAGATCAAGTTGGATATCTTCTTTCTCCCTTGGATTTCCTCAAAGATCTTCTTACATTTTTCCGCTTTAATGCCGCTTTTAAGCGATTCGTTTTGCTTCGCCTCTTCATGTTCCCTCCAAGTCTCGGTCATTGAGTCATTAGGTTATTCAGTCATTATATTGACTTAATTACTAAATGACTTAATGACATTGAAATCATTTGACGAGCCAGATTCCCGTCACGATCAATGCGGTTCCGATCACTCTCTGAATGGTCACTCCTTCCTTGAGGATCAAAACACTGAGCAGTGCCGTAACCAGTGGGTAGCAGGCCGCGATGGGAACGATCTTAGAAGTGGGCTCCATTTTCAGGACTATATAGTAAGTCCACATCCCCAGAAGACCTGCCATCACGCCACTTGTGCCAAAGATAAGAAAGGTCCTTCCATCCACCTCCATCAAAGCTTTTCCTCTGCCGAGTACGATGGTCAGGATGAAAAGGCCCACTGTGACAATGGTACTTCGAATCGTGACACCAACTAAGGGATCAACCTTTGTCAACCCGATCTTCTCAATGATCGGGGTCGCACCCCACAAGACAGCAGTAACAACTAATAAGAAAACGACCACTTCTCCACCGCGATATCTACAAAGATTTATCTCGAACCGCCTTAAGCCCATCCACGATGGAATAGGGAAGTCTCATCTCCCCCCTTCCAACCCCGATATCCAACCCGTTCTTTTCTATCCCATGGTAATCCGTCCCCCCTGTCATCAGAAGCCCATATCGCTCAGCCAAAGTCTTATATTGTGTCACCTCCAAGGCAGAATGTTCAGGATAGTGGACCTCTATCCCCTTAAGGCCTTCGTCGATGAGTCGAAGGACCAACTTTTCAAGTTCCGAGTATCCATTCATACCGAGGGTGTTTGGATGGGCGAGCACTGCTACACCCTTAGCTTCATTGATAAAATGGATAGCCTCTTTTGCCGTAAATCTGAACTTATCTACGTAGGCGGGGGCTCCCTTCTTCAGAAACCGGTCAAATGCCTCCTGGAAGGTCCTGACATAATTCTTTTCTAAGAGAACCTGGGCGAAGTGGGGTCGGCCTACCTGTCCTCCTCCAGAGACCTTCAGTACTTCTTCATAACCGAGTCCGATCCCCAGGCGGTTGAGCTTCTCCACAATCTTTGGATTACGTTCCGCTCTCGCCTTCTGCAGATATCCCAATCTCTCATTAAGAAGTGGGTGATGGATATCAATGAGAAAACCTAAGAGGTGCATTGAGCCGGGAGAATGTTCTGCGCTGATCTCGATCCCAGGGATCACTTCAAAACCGATTTTTTGGCCTTCCGATAGCCCTTCTTCCAAACCCTCAATCGTATCATGATCGGTAATGGCCACGGCCTGGAGGCCTTTTGCCTTTGCATACCTGACGAGTTCCGACGGACTCATCACGCCATCGGAAGCGGTCGTATGGACGTGGAGATCAACATACCCCATGGTATCCCCTTCACTTAACCTACGGAAGCCACCAAAAGAATAATCTTATATAAAAGAAGGTTTTCTTAAAGTCAATTAAAAGGCCTGCCTTTGAGGGTTTGGGCATGGGCGATCTTCAAATCTGGCCATAAAACCAGCCGGATTCGTCTGGAAGAAATCCTATATGAAATTGGGTATATTGCCAGAGGTGAATGTAATGCATTGATATTAAATCGCAATTTTAAAAATAAATAATTCTTGACAAAGCGACTGATTTTGAATATATTATAATTAACAAAATGGATATTTCACCAGTTGTTGGTGATTTTTTAAATATTCTGCCATTCGACCGGAAAGGATTTATCGTAAAAATAAGGACTGAAATTGATTGCCCTTTCCATGGCTTTTGAATGGAAGGGGTTTTTTGTTCCAGTAAGAAAGGGGCAAGACTTCTGTGAAACAGAACAAGACAAACGGTAAAAAAAGAGAGGACCTAACCCTGGAGCCATTGCCGTCCTCGTCTCTTTTTGCTGAAGCACAGAGCTCAACATCTCCAGTCCAATCCTTGGCTTATGCCGAAAATGGATTGGAAGAGACGATCGATGAGCTTGAGCTTCAGTCAGATGAGGAAACCGTGGAGCCTGAGGAAAAGGACGAGCTTCAGCTTGAGTCTCCTCATGAAGAGGTTATTGACTATCCTCGGGATATCACGCTGGAATATTTAAAAGGTCTGGAGAAGATCTCCCTTCTAACCCCAGAGAAAGAGGTTGAGTTAGCCAAGAGGATTAAAGAGGGTGAACGCCAGGTCAAGGCCCTGGAAACCAAAACGAACCGTCTAAAGGCGGAATTGTCTCAGTATGCCCTTTCAAGAAAGGGGAACAGGCGGTCATACACCCTTCGTCAAGGAAATAAACTTAAAGGAAGGAATGGAAAGAAACCAAAACTCACCCCCTCGGAGATTAAGGAAAAAAATCTTCTCTATAAAAGGATGTTAAACCGGTATCAGCTGGCTGTCTTCGAGACCCAACAGGCAAAGAATGAACTAATCCAAGCAAATTTGCGGCTGGTTGTCAGTATTGCAAAACGATATGCTAACCGGGGACTCTCCTTCTTGGATTTGATTCAGGAGGGCAATCTTGGTCTCATGCAGGCCATGGTTAAATTTGATTATACGAAGGGCTATAAGTTCAGCACTTATGCCTCATGGTGGATCAGGGCAGCCATTTTGAGGGCCTTTGCGGAAAAGTCCAGGACTATTCGAATTCCAAACTATCTCTTTGAAATTAAAGGAAAGTTGATGAAATCCTTTAAGGACCTCGTAAAAAAGCTGGGCCGCGAACCAACTTCCCAGGAATTATCGAAGGATAGTGGAATTCCCTTGCACGATGTTGAGAAGATTATCAACCTCATTGAAGAACCGATCTCTCTTGATATGCCTATTGGGGAGGAGGATAGCACGCTTGAAGATTTGATCCCTGACGAAAAAAGCCTCTCTCCCAATGATTCGCTGCTCGAAAGGGATCTGATCCAACAGACTCGTAAGCTACTGTCTGGTCTCTCCCCGAGAGAAGAGAAGATCCTTCGACTCCGTTTCGGTATAGCAGAGGACGGCGAGTGCACTCTGGAGGAAATCGGCAGGCAGTTCGGTCTCAGTCGAGAAAGAATTCGACAGATTGAAGCAAAGGCGCTTGAGCGATTGCGGGACCCTAATCGGTATAAGGAGATCAAAGAATATTTTGAGTAAACCCCGTTAGAAATTCCAGTCGTTGCGACTCGAAACCGAGCGGGGCATTATTTCTAACGGGGTAAAGAAAAAGGGGCAACCCTCAACAGTAAGGGTTGCCCCTTTTGTCATCCTCAGAAGATCACTCTTCAATTTGAATAGCCTCGACCGGACAATTCTCAGCAGCTTCGCGACACGTTTCAACCGCATTCTCTGGAACTTCATCCACCTTGACACGGACCTTATCATCGTTCATCTCAAAGACGTCTGGACAAGTCTCTGCACAAAGTCCACATCCAATACAGGTTTCTTCGTCAACGGTCACTCTCATCCGTCATCCTCCTTTCAATTTTTTGACGTATTATTCATAAACACTTTCTTTAAATCAAGTCAAACCTTTTTTAAGAATTCGTCTTCATTTTCGTACTCCCACGCGATGAATGGGCCCGTATCCTAACGCGACGATGGAGTGGCCTTCCTAAATTTGTAATAGAGATAGACAAAGACCACTCCCATGCCTATCAACATCAAGATTGAGACGATTGTTTCAACTGAATCTAAGCGAGTGGCGACCTTCTCATAAGTTGCCCCGATCCACCATCCAAAAAAACCAAGAAAGAGACATCGGAAGATAGAACCCAGAAACGTGTAAAGGGTGAAGGGTTTAATGGGGATGCGGAGCAGCCCAGCAAAGATCGAGACCAAAGAAATAGGAAAGACAGGAATGGCTCGAGAGAAGAAGATACTTAGCGCCTCTTTTTTTCCGTGAAATCGTTTCTCCAGATTTTCTATCTCATTCCAATCCACATCCAAAAAACGCTGAAGCCGAATCACCAGTGCCTTCCCTCCATAAAAACTGATCATATATCCAATATAGGAGCCCAAGGTGGAGGCGATGGTCCCCGGAAGGACAATGATCCATAGAATTTGAAGAAAGGCATTCGGAATGGAGAGCTCAGGAGGGATAAGAATGGCGCCCGCGCCCATGATAATTAGAGGGGATGGAATGGGGATAATGATCTGCTCGATCATCACGCCAATGAAGACCGCCACCTGACCGTGGGCCCTCATCGACTCCATAATCCACTGCGTAATCTCTGAAACCAACGTTTCCTCCCTAATTAATCATACTTCATAACTTCAGACAAAAATTCCGTCAAGTGAATTCTTTAAAAGTATCGAGCCAGGGATTATCTCAAAGGTTGGTCTTACCAGAATTGATAGGTAAAATATGAATGGTAGGTTATAAAGTAAACAAAAGTAGCAGACTCATCCCTTCCCTAATCGCTCAATTTCCTTTCTGATTTCTTCAATAACCTTAACATTATATATTTTCTTCTTTTTGCCAGACTTAACAGAATAAACGAAGAAAACCTGGCCGCCATATTTTTTCTTAAATTTTTCATGGTTAATTTCATGCATCTTAATCCATTGATATTGATTTAAAGCCTGGCCTGAAGACATAGGTTTAATCTGGAGACCAATAAATTTGTCATTAACTCTGATGAAAAAATCTAGGTTGTATCTCCTATCCCACTCATCTGGTACCGGCTCAATTTCAATGTTCAAAACGGACTCCAACTGTCCGTATATTGTGCCCACTTCTGACCTGTGTCCTTTGTAAGTCCCACTCAAAGCGATATTATAGGCACAGTTTACCCCTTCCTCTTCCTGAAAGGCATATAATTCATTTCTGATTACTTCAAACAACCTCAT
>Ga0315310_10001159_pt1 | contig 16578 bp, 11 predicted proteins | sample TDP5_MG_FD_203630 | JGI IMG/M metagenome (GOLD analysis project Ga0315310, IMG submission 203630) | Freshwater sediment microbial communities from Lake Towuti, South Sulawesi, Indonesia - TDP5 | ecosystem: Environmental > Aquatic > Freshwater > Lake > Sediment | place: Indonesia: South Sulawesi... | reverse complement strand
CACATGGAATACTATGCTCAAAACATGTATCTTTTCGAGAAGGAAGGAGAACCCTACGTTGTTAAACCCATGAATTGTCCCTTCCATATCCAAATCTATAAATCTAGACCAAGAAGCTACAGGGAGCTTCCCATAAGGTACGCGGAAGGGGAACCGTCTACCGATACGAGCGATCGGGGACTTTGCATGGCTTGATGCGGGTGAGAGGATTTACGGTCGACGACGCCCACATCTTTTGTACTAAGGAACAACTTATAAGGGACTTACTTTCAGTGGTACCTAGTCTTTAGTCAGTCTACTCTGTTTACTGTGTTTACCACATTAACAACGTTTACGGCGTTTTGTACGTTTCTTTTGTATTTTCAAGGGTATTTTGAGGCTACATGTACATTAGGTGCAAAAGTCGTTTGCTGGGACCGAACAACACGTTGGAGTGGGAATTCAAGCGCATAGAAGCGCTTACCATGAAGACAACGGTCGAAAGGGTTACGCTACAGTTTATATCACATCAAGAAAGTCTAACGTTGCAGAAAGGTCACTATAAGCCCGTAGTATTCCAGAAGGCAGTGATCGAATACTTTAAGAAGCGTGGGATTGGTGCCACGATTAAGGTGATTTCTGAGGATCTGAATGTTGATCCGAGTAGGTTGCAGACATGTATCCATAAAATGGTTGCAGGGGGAAAACTGGCTAAGAAGGGTAAATGGAATCAGGTGCTTGGTCGTGAAACTATATTCAGAGGTTACTTGCATGGATACGTGTATGGGCTAACTCCAGAACAATGTGAAAGATTCGTCAAGTCTGGAGAAGTATTAACTCCCATAGCTAACGCTATTCTGAAGGAAGTCATAAAGAATTCCAACGAGAAAAGACTGACGCCACTTAATACCTTCGTGAATCCGCCATATAACTACGATTCAGCAAGTGTCACCTATGAATCTGAAGTATTAACTAACGCTTTTAAGAATATTACCAAAACGAGTTGCCCTACCGGACAGAGGTTTCTTTACGATAAGGAGAAACTCACAGAAGAAGATGTCAGAAGAGGTATAGAAGATTCGATTCAAAAGTTCAGCAAGAAGAAGTCACTGACATATGTCATTGGTGAAATGCACGAAAAGATAGTTCAAATGGGCCTCGACGAAATGAGCAAAGGACCAAAGTTTGACGTGAGGTTTCTCTCTGTTGTTCGGGGTAAGAAAATAAGTTTCCAGATACGTCTTAGCACTGGTCGTGAGTTAGACAGAACACTTCTTGTCAGTATGGATCCACTTGGGACTAAACACTACTATCCGATTGAGGCCAAGTATCAAAGGTCTGAGGTAACGACAACAGATGTTTTGAGGTTCTATGACACACTTCGCAACTCGTACGAATACGGTTGTTCTATTGAGCATAACGGACAACAAGTTAGGGTTCTCAAGGCTGGTGTGACGCCGATACTGGTTGCTCCAAAGGTAAATGATGAAGCGAGGAAGTGGGCTTTACAGCATGGAATAATGATCGTGCCAACGTGGCGTATAACGCGGTATTACAGAAAGAAGTATAATTTGAAGAGCATCAAGATCGAAGAACTTGCAAAGGAGTTTGTCAATCGTACAAACAAGAAGCAGACACTAGATGAATTTCTAGAGAGCAGACTGAAGGTGAAAAGAAGCAAACCGAAGGTGAACGGATGAAGTCAGAGTATAATAAACAACGAGTAATCATTCGCAAACTCCATTTATAACGATGATAACCTCTACTATTGAGGCGTATCCTAAAGAATGCCTAGGTACACTTTTTGGAAGGAGAACGCAACAAGCTTTCACAGTAGAATATGCCTTTCCATACCAAACAGCAAAAAGAACAACATTCAGAGTAGAAGTTGATGATAAAGCCGAAAAATGCATTCACAGTACACTGCAGAACCTTACTTCTTTGAGGCATATTGGTAATTATCATTCGCACATCTTAGGTGGAACAAAATTAACGTCTATCGATAAGAGAGAAGAAAACCTTAGTCTCGATGAGATCAGTGTGGTTATTGCCATTTCAAAGAAAAAGAGAAAAGCACACTGGAGAAATCACAGGAAGAGAGTGTCAGGAGCTTTGGGAAATTTCGGGTTTGACATTGTTGCGTACACATGTTACAGCTCTAAGCGTCAGATCAGGAAGTTTCGGAAAATTGACATCATGTGGCATAGCTCACCTTCGGACCACAAGGATCCAGATAACACTTAAAATTTGATCCAAATATGGAGCGATCAATCCAGTTAGATAGGCGAATTGAGGATTTGGGCCTTGTGAAAGATGCCTACTGTTTTAGTTCTTTTTAACTGTATGGTGCCCAAATCCAGAACCAGTCTTTCACTTGAACCATCCCAATAGAATGATAACAGGTATCTCCAGGCCAGGTATTACCTACTTCGACAACTAATCCACCGTCAATGCTTTCTCCTCTCCATTCTGGATGATAACTTCTCAATATTTCATTTATTTCATAGACTCTATCATCAAATAAAACATATCCGTGGTTTTTTTGTTTATCAAGGATAAAAATCAAAGAGTGCCAGTTAGTATCGGGCACCACCTTATCAACAACTGGTGTATCGGGATATTTTGGAGTCATCTCCCAAACATTTATGCGACCTAAGCCTTCTCCCCATGGATTTAAAGTCCATCCCCATCCTATTTCATATCCAGTTGCGTTAGGACCGTAAAACGTCTGAAATCCTCCCCCTGTAATTTCGATATTTAATGTCTGTTCACCTATTGGTCTTGGTATAAAAGGAATTCTAATTTTGTATCCGCTAATGTGGATAAAATTATACAAGTTCTGTTCGCCAACTAACCCGAAGTGAGAAGCGGTTGGAGCCGTTATACATCTCAACTGAGGATTTGAAATTATTTCACTGTAATTACCATAATGAATTGCGTCCACATCTTCAATACTTACAGGTTCTTCTCCAGGATATGCCCATTGATATTCAGGATCGGTGAGAGCCGTTTCCCATCTGCTTAGATCTCTACCTTGATATATTCTTTCGGGACTCGTCTCAAATGAATTAAATTCTGGTATTAGGAGGGGTATGATGGAAACCGTATCGATCAATCCCATCTCATCCTGGGTCACAATACCGTCTTTGGTTACGTTATATATGAGCCCCTTCAACCTGATCCATCCATCACCGTAGTTTCCCATCCATTTGACGAAGGCCCTGTCCATTCCATCTATCTCACCGTCATTTTCCAAGTTGGAGAGGATACTGAGCAAATCATCGTTATAGGTTAGATTCAAATAAGAAAAGCCAAATCTTTTAATTGATAACTGAATCGTGAGAACTTCTTTCATCGCTTCCAAGTATGCGAAGCCTTCTTGCACGGTTGGTTCCAAGTGACAATTTTCAAAAAGGTTATTGAAATCTCCCACCATAAAGCCAAAAGTATTCGAGTAAGAAATTGCCAATTCTATTCTTTTTTTCCACAGCTCAATTGTTCTAGGAACATTGGAAGGATCAACTTCTCTCATCTCAGGAGGATGCCAAGAAGTATATTTGGCACTAGCTCCCGGGATAACGAAGGGTATGTGGTCTAAATCATTTCTCAAAGAAAAATTGTACCAATACTTAAATCCCGTTTCCGAATAATTTTCATATGTTCCCCACTGTTTGGAATATGGTTGAAGCCATACACCTGTCATCATAGCATCGAATAAGGGAGCTAAATCTTTCATCGGTGTAGCGGTTGTTCCCCCTCCTGAATTTCCCCAATTTTCGTCTACTTCTGGTCCTCCAAGATCGCTCACCATGTAAAGCTGTATCCCATAGTTTTCTTCCATGAATTTGTACACATCTTCCAACCCACCTGTAATATTTCCATACATGCCTCCATTTCCCCAAATATAGAATAATGGTTTTCCATCAATTCTTAGACAAGATGGATGATCAAAATAATTTATTTTGAGATAGGACAGATCTTCCTTTAATATTTGAATATTCCGAGGATCTGACATATTAATACCAAGATTAGGATCTCCGATAAAACGCCAATGTGATTCGTATACTATTCCAAACTTCATCCCTCCAGTTCTAAATATATCCATCTTTGAAATGGCTTCTTTAAAAAACTCGTCTCGTTCTCTAAATCCAGGATCGTCTAGTCCTGACCATAAATTTATAATAAAATTTATTCCGTGACCACTCATCCAATCCATATGTCTTTCTGCAATTATTATATCTCTTGTAGAATTTGTAGCATAATATCCTAGAAGTGGTCTATAAGGCCCCCCTAATTCCAGATACCTATCCCAAACCCAATCCTCTGTTATCAAACCATAGAGGATCCCAACTTTTACTCCCTTTTCATATAATTGCCTGCCTAAGTTTTCGAATTCTCTTATATAGGGAGTTTTGAAATTTTCTACTCTCTCGTTTCCATCATTATCTGTTACTGTGACCCTGACCTCATATTCCCTTCCTCCAGTAATATCTGTTATATTGATCGCAAAGTTTTCTGAGACGTTTCCGTAGGAGCCATCCGACGGGGTCAACTCGTATTCTCGAATGTTATCCTCTGGAAACGCCTCTTTGGGGAGATGAGTATACTCGACGGGTATGAACTCCAGCTCCGCATCACTGATGCCAGGTGATTCGGAACCTATCGTAAGGTCTTCGGCTTCGAACGCCACCTTAATCGAGTAGACCTTATCATTCCTGACATCCAAAGGAAACCAGCTCATATTGAAAATCGAAGGAGCAGTCAGAACATCTTTCATCACTTCTAAGTATGCGAAACCTTCCTCAATTGTTGGCTCAATTACAGTTCCTTCCCCATAATCGCTCCAAGTATCTATCTTTATCATCTTTTTACCATCAGCAGATGTAGCGTACTTGAGTGCGCTTTCAAGTAGCATGGAGAACATGCCAAGATCTCTTTGAAGATTCCAGCCGCCACTTACCCACGTATCATCCTTAAGATGAACAAATCCAGGGATCACCGAAGGCATAAATGTTCTATTATACTCAAGCGATAATCCACACCAAAACGCATATCCATCTGCTACAGCTTCTGGAAAAGTTATGTTGCGAGGTTCTTCATGTTCCCAACCCCAACACCAGCCCGAAGCCCAGTTGCTCCAGCCATCAAACTTGTCAATCATTATTTTCTGTCCATCGCTAAGATACTCATCGGTGGTTACTCGAGGATGAGCGCTATCTGAAAAATAAAATAATCCATTGTCCGTCAGGTTAGATAAAGTGATAAGAAATTTGTCTAGTTCTCCGCTCAATGAATCGCTGTCATAGAAATAAACAATAGGCTTTCCATCTATTCTCAGGTAATTCTCTCTACTAAAGAAATCACGATTTAGAACCTCAAAATCATCTACAACCCCGTCCCAGTTTCCTAGCTCTAGATTAAATTTATCTCTATTACCAGAAAATACCAGCGGAACCTGATTATAAGACAGCCTTCTCCACGTTTCATACTGGACTGCTATTTTTATCTGATTTATTAACGGTGAGGATAGTAATAGCTGATAGTTTTTACAGTACTCATTATGGTTTTTTTCTTCTCCCTCGCCCCAACCTAGATAAAAACAGTTTATTCCATGGCCTGTCGCCCAATCGATGTGTTTAGCATGGATAAGCTGGTCTCTTCCGTCGTATTTTCCGAGCAAGGGATGAACAGCATATGGCTCTGCATCTTCCCATTTGAATGGAATTGGAAAATATAGAAAATAGCTTACCCCTATTACATAGCCATCATCGTAGAGAAGTTGACCTAGGTTCTCATATTGTCTTATGTATGGGGTTTTGATTCTAGAAATTTCTCCATTACCATTCAGGTCTTCAACATTTACCTGAATCTCGTATTCTCTTCCTCCGATTATCCCTCCGAAATCGACAGAGAATTCCTCAATAGGTTCATCGAATTTTCCATCCATTGGCATCAAATTAGATGTTCTAGCAGTCTCATTCGGAAAGGCCTCTTTTGGTAAATCAGGATAGATCTTGGGCATGAAATTAACGGTAGCTTCAGCGATAGTCGAACCCTCGTCTCTGGCCTTGAAGTAGATTGAGCCGTCATAGACCTTATCGTTTACGACCTTCTTTGGCTTCCATTCAAGATCCTCAATCAGAGGGGGCTCATCATCTCTCGTTTGTAGAAAGTAAAGGTACGCAGAGCTAACAATAATCATTGAGGCTACTATGAGAAGAGATAGATTCCTTCTTTTACCATGGAAAAAGGATTGTTTCGCTATGAAAAGTATGAGACCATCGATATTTCTATTTATCGTCTTCTTGCGATATGGAATGAGAAACGATTTATCCACTCTTATACTCAGCTGTTAGCGTAGATGTGTTACTTTATCCTAATCAGTGAGATGCTTAATAAACGTTTTGACATCATCAATAGTAACCATATATCAAAATACTGCATGCATGTCGTGCCTTTTAAAAATTTCAGTTGACGATTCTGCCACTCTCTAGCTAGCTAAGTCTCTTTAATCTCAACAAGAATCTGTAGCTCTTTACTGTTTCAAAGAGAAAATCCCAATGAAGCGAATTGAAAGAAATAATTTATAACCGCGCTCAAAATAGAGGATCATGTAAAATGGATGCACGCAGACCAAGAAGTCAGGAATGTCTTTTCAGAAACCGTAGCATTAATAAAGTCAGATCAGTTTCACGGATTCTCACCCTGTCACTACTTTGGAGTCTCTGAATTGATTCCATTAACTCTTCGACACTTATTCTAAGGTCTGTAGCGGCTTTTGAGGCAATTATTTTTCTATTTCTGAGGACATATTTATATACAATATCATCTAGTGATTCAGGTTGCCTCATAATTACTTGATTCTTCGTTTCGGGTAGGCACACGGACCAGAATAAAAACAGGCCAATACCAACTGGAATTACATCAACTATAAGTAAGCAGACACAGATATAGGTTGGATAGCCAAGATTGCTAGAAAGTAGTTCATAAAGGTAACTTTCTGGACCTCTCATATCCATGTATGTCCACATTATTAGATCTAGGAATCGAATGATTGCTGGAAGCAGACATATTAGTGAGGCTCCAGTTTTAATTGCACGTGTATGCTGGGTGTTTATCTCATGCATAATAATTACCCTTCGTTGATTAGCATCTTCTATGACGTGGATTTCTGTAGGATTTGAATTATTGAATCTCTACGCCTCTGCAGCTTGATAATCTCATCTTTGTTTTTAGAGATCTGTTGGTTGACACTATCTATCCTTGTTTTTTGTTGTGCCCCCCTCTCCATGTATTCCTTTTCCGTTATTTGCTTAATCAGGTATCGAGCTTCAAGTTCTTCTACGAGCTTGGTTTCAGACTGCTTCTCAGATTCCAAAGAGTTTATCTCATCTTGTAGTTTCTTGATTTCAGCTTCGATTCCCTTTGATTCCTCTTCCAGTTTTTTTAGTTCTTTCTCTATTCCTTCTAATTCTTGCTCGAACTCCATTCGTAACTTCTTGTAGGTTTCTTCGCTTATTTTTTCCTCAATTAATCCCTTCCTCAAATTTCTTAGTAATCCAAGCGTCTCATTTTTCTTAGCCAATAAATCGTCCGCTGTTGAGACACTTTCGGGTTTGAGTGTAGTTATAGGTGTAGGTGCACTCGATACTGCAGAAGAAGTCTCTTCAGGCAATATTTCAACTTCTATGGGTCTTGTTATTTCAGACGGTGTTGGATAGGTAGTTGGCTGTGCCTCTAGCCTATTCCTGCGGATTCGTAGAGAAAGCACTTTATCTCCGATAAATGCCGCGATTCCCGTCGAGACAGCAGATGCGATAGCACTACCTCCAATAACGACCAGAATGTTGGAAGGCGATCCTGATGCCCAGAGAGCAAAAAAACCAAGCCCGCTCAAGAAAAAACCCTGAAGTAGGCAAAGGAGACCTCCAATTGCAGCTGCTGCAATTGAACATATAAGGAGGATAAAGAAAACTGTAGCTGCAGCTCCAGTATCTTTAATTATCGTGTAGACTACGTAAGTTAATGCGAAGGTTATCATTAGACCTAAGGCAAGGTTCAGATAAAATGCAGCTTTCCATAGAAATGCAATCAACATGCCAATTATAATTACAAAAATTGCGGTGCTTTGTAGAGCTGAAAACAAAATCGAAATAATATCCATAACTATTCTGCTGCTTATTTTGACAATCTGACTTTTATATTTTTCTCCCGGTAGGCCTTCAAGAAAACCCTCAGAACCTTCATTGTTATGAGGATGAAGAAGCCTGAGAGAGATGGCTGCTGAATGTTGACCCCGAGGTTTAGAAGGACATGCTTGACTAAGAAAGGAGAGAAGGGCAATCCAAGGTCTGTGCGCAGTCGTTTCACCGAGACAAAGGTTGGGCGTACGGGTAAAGCCTACGGTTTGGGCTATAAGCTTCACCTGTTCTTAGACTTTGAGCGGAAGCTTCCATTAGCGAAGCATGTTGGTTTATGTCTTTCATGCTGAGTAGCTTTTTTGAATGATTAAGATGCATGCTAATAAATAGTTATTTTTTCCGTGCTAAGAACCCTTTTTCACTTAGAGACTTAAGGGCGCTCTCAACTTCCGAGGGGGTCAGTCTTGTTTCTTTCGCGCATTCTGAAACTGCAATTTTGTAATTATGTTCCTTGATATAGTCTAGAACCTTGCCTTCCGTTTCAGAAAGTCCGGCGGATACCTGAAAAACCTGTCCTTTTTCATGATATTTGCAGTAATAAAAGCCAAAACCAAAGCCAAGGACACCACTAGTTATTAGCGCAACCATCCAGAACCACCATTGCGGCCAAAATGGCTCCGGGGGAAAAGCCTGTCTAATTGAATGATAAAAAATAGGATACATATTCTTCGCCATAGTTATGATTCCTGTGATACAGTTTTTTAACCTTTTGCATCTAGGTTTGACCACCAGAGAAAAGATATGACAGAGTTTTTCCTTTTTCTATCAGAATCTTTGACGGAACGATGCCATGCACGGATGCCGAGAGACAACCTGCAATCTTGCAAGGGCTTGCAGCTTCTAAGTCAACTTTTTATTTCGTTCACATTCTTCCAATTCTTGTTTCAGTTTTTCATAGACCTCTTTTTCGATTTTCCCTCTCCGGAAGAGCGATTCCAGTCTTTCCAGTTGTTCTTCGACTTTCCCTTTCTTTTTTCGTCTATTCTTTCTCGAATTCAAAGATAAAGCTGTTACGCAGAGCACGACTACGGGGATAGTTGTCATGAGGATATTACCGGAAGGATAGATGACAATTGTGTAGGCGGTTGGTTCGAATCCCTCTTTTTCTGCTCGAACGTTTAATGATAGAAAGGGCAACCATGAAGAAAGAGTTACCTTGTATCTGCCATTTCCTAGACTCTGGGCAACTATGTTATTGACTTCTACTATAGCATCGCCGATCGGAGAACCATCATACTCGAAGCTTACAACAAAATCTATGTAGATTACTCTGGGAGTCGATGCTTCGAAGCTTGGTCTAATATCGATTCCATCAAAAATACAGTAGATCTCATTTGTTGTGAACTTTGTCAATCCATACATGCTATCAAGTATGCTATCAGTTTTGTACCCTCTCTTGCCAACATTGCTTTGGGTGAGTATCGTATCATTCAAAAGCACCGAGCCTGAGAATTCTTCTCCATCATATCTATATCGTGCTCGAATTAGAATATCTGCTTTAGTTTCTGTGCTTATTCTGCTATTTGCTATGCTAAGTGTGATATCTACCTGATCCCATATTATAGTTGCTTTCTTTGTTTCATTGTAAAGGTCGATACCAATTCCGTCTACTTCGGTGACTATCCAAGACATTTCTCCTATGTTTGGAGAACTGACATTGAGTATGGTCCATCCAGAGTCGTTCGTAGTATATTCTGTTCCATTGATACGAATACTACCCTCAACGACATCAGAACTGTTGTGGTTCCACTGGGCATGGAAACCTATGGTCTGAACACTTCCAAGGTCAACCCTGCTATCACTTACATTAATTTCATCTATCTGCTGGGGGGCTTTGAAGATCGGATTTAAAGTCTTTTCAAATGTCCCATCGCCATTAAGATCCATCTTCATAGTTAGGTCTTTTTTTTCGGGGAATTTTAATGTACACACAGTTTCAGAAGTGACAGGGACATCCTTATAGGTCACTGTATGGTCGGCGGTCATTATGCTGCAATTGAATTTTCCAGATCCAGTTCCCATTATCGTTATGTTATAGATCAGATCTGATGGTAGAAAACAGACTTGAACACCAATCCCTGTTTCTATCTCAGCTTCAGGTATTTCATTTACAAATATTCCTTCGATATATCCTAGCTCTCTGCCGAACTGATCCGTTATGGTCATGTTGGCTGGGCAGTCCAAAGTAACTAGGATCTTCCCGTAAACCTCTAGATACTCCTTTAAAACCCCGAATGTTTTCCATATCAAAGAACGGTAATAGGTCGAATCACCCCAATAGGCTGTAGGCGCAACAGCAAAGACGTTTCTGTAGTCTTCATAGACAAAATTATTCCCAGTTATGCTGGCCTCACAGGTCTCATTCGGATAGTTGTTATCATACAAAGATATTGAATACTGATTTGCGCTTTTTTCTTCTATACCTATTGCAGCAACTGCATGCCTAAAACCTTCTGGCGAGCTCAAAAGTAACATTATTGGACGACCTTCTTGTATAGAATTTGAGATTTTTTCGAATTCTTCGCTAACACTGTATGCATCTTGATTGACCGCTCGTACAAGATCTCTTCTAAGTTGTTCTAACATATGTTCCAATTGTTTTACATTATAATCCTCAATCTTAGACACCACGGCTCCATCTTTAGCCCAGTTGTTGACAATAATATCTTCGTAACCTGCTGGTTTATTAATTTCACCATTGAAATAGAGGATGCTTGTTGAAGCCATCCCATAACAATGTCCTAATCGCTGAGCAGTTACATAAAGGAGGTCGAGAACCGGGCAGAGTAGAGAGAGCTCTTCTGACGAAAATTCAAGGTGACGTTGCATTTCAGCCTTCATAATGGCCCATTCCTCTAATAAATCCCAATTAGGAAATCTATAACCATCAATTGTTGGTACAAACACTCTATTGACTGAAACCGCGTAAACGTACGTGTATTCGTTCTGCTGGTCTATTATCCCGGACTGAGGATCATAACTCCACTCTCCGGCCTTCAGAGCGGTTGTCTTGACATAGAAACGAAACGTGCCACGGTTCAGTGGCTTAACCCTAAATTGCATGGTTCTAGTTTCTCCTTTCTCCCAGTTCTCTTTAAAGCCCTCAACTAGTGGATATTGCAGAGCAAGAGGATGGGCGGTCCCATAATCCCCCCAGACTTCTGATCCAACCGGAAGAATATATGCGTCCTGAAGGTCGTGAGAGACTATCTGGATGTTTTCCGTCAACAGATTGTCAGGTAGGGAGACAGAAATGTACATCTCATCAGCCTTTTCGCCATCATTTCGCGCTTTCACAGTGAAAGTAATCCAATCTGAAAGATCAATCTCTTTGGGACAATCAACACTAATGATTTTAGGATAGGGATATGAAACTAGGGTTTCCATTTTTGTATACCAGATGTCAGAACTTCCCGCTCGATTGGATTCCCAGAATACATATATGTTACTTCCTGCTAAAGCGCCTGTTGGGAAACGGTCTTCACCGGGATCTTCAGTGATACGTATGGGGTCTGTCCATTCATTTCCCCTACTGTCGGATTCGCAATACCAAACATCGAATTGATCACCTTCATATCTTTCGAAAAACACGAACATATTTCCAGAGGTGTCTTCCACAATCGAAGGATGGCTCTCGCTGATGTCGGGTGAATTTGTTATCTGAGTCTCAGCGGACCACGTTATGCCATCACCTGTGCTTATGTACCAGATGTCCCTTGGGCCAGCCCAACTGTAATCCCTAGACCAAACCAGCCAAAGCTTCCCGAAGGAATCCAGGTAGGGATAGGGCTGATCCTCTGATTCGGGGCCATCCACAATGACTGTTCTAGATGACCATGTTAAGCCTCCATCATCAGATGAGAAATAGAGGATGCCCTCGCGGTTACCCCCCATCCAGTGGCGAAAGAAGATCCAAATCTTGCCGAAGGCTTCAATGATACTTGGGTGGATGTATCCGTTCCAAGGAGCAGGGGGCATGTAAGGCGTGGCTGGAGATGTCCAAGTATTCCCTCCATCATTAGAAATACTGTACCAGACTTCGTTGTTTCCGCCGGTAGGAGACTTAGGGGTCGACCATACGACCCAGATCCTTCCACGAGAGTCCTTTGTCATGCTGACCCCATCTGCAGTGCCCTCGAATGTATAGATTGTGTGCGGGCCAGACCAGGTTTCACCCTCGTTGTCAGATTTCAAGTATTGAATGGACCATCCTGGTGACCACACTATTGAGGTGACATAGGGATTTGAGAAGTAGACTAGCCAGATCGTGCCGGAAGCATCTCGAAACGCACGGGGCATACATTCTGCTCCTTCCTCTGTAGTTAATCTATATTCCTCCTCAATGAAATACGATGAAGGCACCCCATTTACTTGAGCTACTGGTAGAATTGAAAATACAGGTAGGAACAGCAATAGCAAAGATGTAGCAACTGCCTTTATACTCATTTACCATCTCTCCCTGATTTTGGTTTTTTGTTTAGGAGATATTTAAGCCTTTAATGGTAATGCAGACTGTCGAAGGCGTATGGTCTATGCATACATCTTTGCTACATAGTTTGCAGATTGGTTCTCCCGAAGGCTTATCGAAAAGCTAATTATGAAAGCGCTGACTGAAAATCGTTGCTTGAACAAGCAGTAAATGAATATAATCTTGCAGATTCTCTAGCGAATCAAGGGAAATGGCAAGACGCTGTATTGCATTTACAAACTGCATCGAATCTTTTGGTACAAGCTTCTTCCAAAGAGGAGGAGTATCAATACAAGAAACAACAGCAAGAATTAGCGAATTGGAGACAAAAAGCCTCTGACTCCATAAACACCGCCGATCAAAAAATCAGTCAACTAAAGGATTGTGTAGGCTCAGAAGCAAAGACACTACTCCAACAAGCTCAGACACAACTTGCAAACGCTCAAAATTCGTTCAATCAAGCGACGTTACAAAGTTATAACGATGCTTACAGCTCTGCTTTACAGGCTAGTTCTTACGCTGACCAAGCATCTGCAAAGGAACAGACATATCAAGAGCAGAAAAGACAACAACAGCAGCTAATCTTAATCGGTGGTGATCTCAGCGATTGCGATTGTAGCCATTGTAGTAATGGCGATGAAAAGAAAGAAGAAACCGGTAACCCCTACTCAAACTTGATTTTCTTTTGCGGGCGTCAAGTTTTCAGCACAAGGTTCTATTGGTTTTCAGAAAATCGACATCCAACTATACGGTAAAATCCACAATAAATCTGAGCACACAGGACCGTCCCAGTACAAATCCGTATATGCTTTAAAGACGTAAACCAAATAATGTAGGTGTTTCAACCAAAAAGATACCAGTTGTGGGAATCCCGCTTTCTTCACTTTGTTACAGTACACTCATAGAAAACTTTAAAGCATGGAGGGATAGTATAATAGTATGTGATATATATGGTTACTATTGATGATCTCAAAACCTTTCTTAAGCAACATCCGGAGTACGTAAAGACTTTTCAGAAGGCAATTGAACACGAAAAGGCCAATTCAAAAAATCCTAGCTATTTGGGCTGGGAATGGTATGATGTTGAAACGCTTGGGGCCAAGCTTCAACGGCTAGTTGCTAATGGGTTCATTAAAGTCAATTTCCGTTCTAGAAGTTCAACGTGCTATCGCCTTAAGGATGATGTAAAGGAACAAATAGCGGATGCCCTGGAGAGTTTTCTTCCTCTTGATGAGTATAGAAAACTTAGAGCACAACCGTGGAAGTAAGGATTATTCGAGAAAGAAGCGGGACTAACAACCCTTCAAATGTTGATCCCAAATGCTCTCAGTACTGCTCTGATAATTTCCCACATGTATTTGAGCCCGTTTAATATAACAGACACTACATCCATTGGATACACATCCTGTTTGCTTTTATATTCTGTCCAATTAAAGCTCTGATGTGTGTAACAAGTCCTAGAAGCAGATTTTCCGATGACACCATACTTTGTTACTGTTTAGGCTAGGTGTTCTACCTTACAAATTTTGGTCATATTAGGAATTTGAGTATCCTGTCCTAGTAACACTACATTTTTTCCGGTTTTTGTTTAACAACCACTTTCTTCTTGCGTTCCGTTTCTGCGCTGTATTGTCTTATCTGCCTTATTCCAGCATCCCGCAACGTATTCACCAGCTTTCGAACTAGATCATTGGTGCCTGTCGACTTGTCCAGTGCTTCTATGAAGAACTTGTTTGTTGTATATGCGATCAAGAAGACAGGAGAATCGTTCTTTCCACTAGCAACACCTTTTCGGGATCGAACTTCTTTGGAAGTTCTATGTCTACATCTTCTGGTACTTTGTGATACACCTTTGCGTCTAGGTTTGTTTCATCCAGAAACTCATCTAATATATCGACTATTTTTCCTCTTCTTGGCATTCGAATACACCTCCATGTATTTCTGTTTTGAATTAGGGATACTATCCCCAATTACTGTCAATTAGTCAAAGAGTTAAGAGTTAATTAGCGTTAAAATTAAATTTTAATTATATGGCAAAAATATGTAACTACATGTTACATCCTACATTCCACTTTAATTGGGAATCAGTTACAACCATTATATTAACTAGAAAAGCAAAATTGTGTAAAAACCAATTCTGATGATAGTGGTATAATGTACCGGCGCTGGTTTGTATAATTTAATAATTTTTGAAAGAAAATTTTCGAGAATAATTGGAAATTTGACCTCTTATAGAACCACTTTGCATGTCTCTCAGATTTTGAGCCGAGCGGTCTTAAACAAATTAAATGTGTGTACTTTTACAATCCAAATTGTAATTTCCTCGGAAAGTTTAGATGTGTAACCGCACAAAAACGGTGATCGTGTTAATACCCGTTACCTCTTGCGCCCAATAGTCTTCTTTATAACCACAGCCGATGCCATGTACCGATTCTACGTTTCTTAAGAATACGCTTTTGAATACTAGCTAGCTGCAAATAGCTGAAAGATTTTCTAAAGTAGTATTCTCTGTGTCTTCCTTCCAAGTTCATGAGCCTATTCCTAGGCCTCTTTGAATCAGCTTCTTTTAGGTTCTCTATCAAAAGAACTTGGAATTGTCTGGTCTTAGACCGTATTTGTTGAGAAGAATGTTTTGTCCTTCAATCTTTCCGATTACAAGCTGTCTAACAAAATAAACGTTTCCAGCTAAATTTTAAGAATGTTTCCTTTAGGTCATTTTTAGCTTCCTGCCCATTCAAGAATCTTCCTTTAGTTAGAGATTTGAGGAAATAGTAAATATATAGCGATAATCTCTTATTAAAGGGACGAACGGCGTTGAGCAATGAGCTTGTTAGAGAATGGCTATACCTAAAAGGTTGGGAAGAGCCTTACATTACTCAGAAAGCAGCCATTGATGCAGGGCTTCTAGATAGCAAGGAAAATTTCGTTGTAGTTGCCCCCACTGCGTCTGGAAAAACTGGAGTAGCGGAGCTGGCTATGTTGCAGGCTCTACATTCTAATCAACGTGTCGTTTACCTAGTTCCTCTAGATGTACTTGTCTCAGGAAAAGAAAAGGATTTTGCTTGTCTTTCTAAGATGGGCAAAATCGCTGGAGCAGGTACTTCGCTAAAAGATTGGATTTCGGCAAATATTATCATAACTACTTTTGAACTTTTTTATAGGACTGTGCTTAGGACACCAGATATTGTTAAGAACTTCAGTTTAGCTGTTGTTGATGAATTCCATATCTTGTATGACAAACTAAGAGGATTTAACCTCGAGAAAGTTCTAACAATTCTGAAAGATACTGACCTAAGGATTATATGCCTCTCGGCTACTTTTGAAGACAAGAAAGAAATTGGACAGTGGCTTGAAGCTAAGGTCATAGAAGTTCCTGAATCAGCTAGAAAAATTCAGATAAAACACGAAATGATAGACTTGTCGGGTTGTGCTGATAAAAACTCTGAATTATGTAAGGTCTTAAAGGAAAAATCACAGTCGCCATATCTGGTTTTTTGTACCACAAAGGATGCGACAAGAGTTCGTGCTCTTGAGATGGCAAGACTCATTGAGAAGGATGACGATCTGGAGAAAAAACTTGCGGAAGACTTTGGGCAGATGCTTGGACGACAAGAATTTGTAAGCATGGAACGAGACCTCCTAGATTGCCTTTCTAGAAGGGTTGCTTTTTATCATAGCGAGTTGCACTCAAAACTAAAGAAGTATATTGAGACGCTATATGTAAATAGAAAGGTCGATTATCTATTTGCAACTACAGGGCTTGCCTATGGAGTCAATTTGCCTGCAAAAACCGTAGTCCTATGCGATTTATCATTCTATAACCCAAATGTGCCAGGTTCTCGTGAATATATCCCTGCTTATATGTATATTCAGATGGCAGGACGTGCTGGGCGACCAGGCTTTGAGACTGAAGGATATTCGTATGCTGTA
>Ga0315310_10001158_pt1 | contig 16594 bp, 25 predicted proteins | sample TDP5_MG_FD_203630 | JGI IMG/M metagenome (GOLD analysis project Ga0315310, IMG submission 203630) | Freshwater sediment microbial communities from Lake Towuti, South Sulawesi, Indonesia - TDP5 | ecosystem: Environmental > Aquatic > Freshwater > Lake > Sediment | place: Indonesia: South Sulawesi... | reverse complement strand
AACTGCTCTATTGCTTTGTCCCATGCTGACTGATTTAGGTTTGTTATGATTCCACTATCTGCAACCATGTCTGGATGTTCATTGAAGAATTGTTGCATAAGATGTCTGAACCAAACATCTTGGGCTTGTCGAAACGCTTTGTGATCCTCTCGGTTACGCGTGTGCATTTCAAAGTTCTTCGTTGGACGTCCACAGACAGGGCAAGCACGATAGTTGATGTGTGCGTAGGCTGGCATTCCGTAACCTCTGACTCCGCTCATTCCTCTTCCTCCTCGTCTTTTTCGCCCCATTGCCAACCAAGTTTCTTCATGCATTTGAAACAGTAGAGTCCTCTTATTGAATCTATGTCGCCTGTGAATCCTTCTTCTCTAAGCCTGCGAATTGAGCCATAGTCTACACCTCTGTTGGGCGCAATAACGAAGGCTCCACACTCAGAGCATTTTCCGATGTTTGTCGCTGTCGGTGAACCATCTTGCCAATAGCCAAACTTGCTTTCATGAATCCAAACGTGCCAATCAAACGCATATCTCTTTTTAAACTCTCTTGGACAGTATGGACACTTTAGAGATAACGGATCTCTTTTTGGGAGAAGTCCCATCTCTTCAAGTTTAGCCTTGTTCTCAGCGACCTTCTGCTTGTGTGCTTGATGCAACTGCGTTGCCCATTTAAGTCTCTCTGTTGCCGACATTTTTTCACCCACTAGAAAAAAGGGGTTAGACTTTCCACTCTCTACCTTTCTCCGTTAATTGATAACGTGTTGGTTGAGTCATTATGTAGGGATTGGGTATTCGCTGAAGCAAGCCTTTTTTGACTAAGGCTTCGATTGTGCTTATTCTTGCGGTTTCGATTGGCTCGCCATGTCCGAGTCCGTGTTTTTGTAGACGCACAGTTCTGTTTATTCGGGTATAGCCAATTTGGTCTGTGTCCACGCCTAGTTCCCAACCTTCTTGTAGGAGTTTTATTACTTTTGCTTGGTTCTCCGTTAACTTCATTGTTTTTCACCCTTCAGAAAAAAGAGAGGGATAGATTGATAGTTCACCTTCGTATTTGGCGCCGAACCGTCTCGCGATCTCTTGCGCAAGTAGTCGCCTGTGGCAGTGTCCCGCGTCTTTCTCGTAGCAGACTAAGAGGATGTTGCCGATTCGGGCTTCGTAAGCGCGGGTTTTCATCCATTTTTGGGCTTCTTTGTCGAGTCCAATCTGTATGAGGTAGTTGTCTTCGTATTGCTTCCAGAATTCTTCTTTGTCTCCATAGAGTTTTCGTAGTTTTAGAAATGCTTTCAGCATCATTTCTTCTGGCGCCACTGCGTTGTTGCCTCTGTTTCTTTGGACATAGTAGACGAAGCATGAGCCTAGTTTCTGCGCTACCTTGTCGGCGCCGCCGTGCTTGTTCAGAAAGCCTAGATAGCTTGTGTAGATAGGCATTTTTTCACCTTACTTTTGGTGTGCGTCTTCCGAAGACGTTTCCTTTATCGTCTTCGAGCCTAATCTCTTCTATAATGTCGAGTTTCAGTTGTTGGCTTTTGACTTCTAAATCGTCAAGAAGCGTTTTTGGGCCGACAGAAACAATCACTGAGCCTCGTATAGTGACTTTGTATTTTGATGGTCTACTCATTGTTTTTACACCCATGAAGGAAGCCCTGTTTGGTCCCATCTATCAATTAAAATCGTTTCTCGTCTAGCCTCGCGGAAAATATCTGCTGGCTGAAAAGCGACATCTCGAAGTTTCTTGTTGCAAAACCATAGTTTTCGATACATTGCATGAAGAAACTCAGCCCTCTGCCTTTCTAAATGCCACAGCTCTTCTTCGATGGCGCTTAACTCGTGCATGTTTTTCACCCTTGAGAAAAAGATGGTTGGTTCTGTTTTCTTTGTTTCCGAATAGTCTCTGCGCTTGAAATGCAGACCCAGGCTATTCCTATTGCTCCAATAAGTTCGATGGGGTAGTCAAAGATATAGAGGATGAGAAACGAAATGATGGTTACTGCGATGTTGAGTTTAAGTAAGTTTTGAGTTTTCAATGATGGCACATACTCCACAAATATAGTCTTGCATGTTCATTGATAAATATGCTTTGGTTAGGGCTGGCTGACCGAATCCACAGCGTGGGCAGGTCCATTGGTGCATTTGCTGTCGGATATACGGGTTTGAACGCTTCTCTACTCTTTTGTTCATGATGTTTGTTCACCCAAAATAGAAAAAAAGGAAGGGCTTTGAACTCTAGTCGATTTTCTTGATGCTTCTCTTGTATAGCCAATGTCCCAAACAGCACGTTGCTAAAAAAACAGTGGTTAAGGCTCCATAGAATATCACTCGTGCAAACGGCTCTAACATGAATCTAAGTTGTTCCTCAAACATCGTCTTTCACGTCTAGGTAGTATTTTGCTAGTATGGTGGTTGCTCGATTGACTGCGTCAGGGTATCCGTAGCGGTCGGTGAAATGTTCGATTAGTTGAGCGTAGATGGCTTCAGATTCTTCAACACTTAACTCTGTCAAGTTTCTTCACCCAAAAAAAAGAGGGGGGCTAAGCGACTTGCCTAATGATCACGTAGATGTTGTTGGCGACGATGAGAATGTATGCTCCGATGAGCAAGAGTAGAAGCAACCAAATAGCCTTCGTGTAGTTTGGAAACTTTTTCTTGAAGACAGTGTAGACGCCTATGTATACTGGCATGGCACTTAAGGAGAAGCCTAGTTTAAGCAACAGAAACGTTTGGAAGCCCTGCGCATAATAAATTGGATTCAGCTCTGTCGCTCCAATATCGAGGCACACTAGGCTTGTTGCAACGTCGCCTAAACATAACAGTTCAAAGATTACTAACGCTACGATTAAACGCTTCATAAAGGGTTCACCCAAACAGAAAAAGAATGGAAAGTTTGCCTAAATGTAACCGTTGTTTCTACTCTACTTCAATGCGTGGAGCCAAGTAGAAAGTCACTGCGCCTTTGCTGGTTTGTGTCTCGATTTGGATGGGCATGTCTGTGGCGTAGTTTAACACTACCACATCGGCGAGGTCTCGTATGCTCTTACTGATTTCCTTCAAGTAGTTGAGGCTGTATGTGGCGGTTGTTTGTTTGGCGATGTCTAACTTTTCGAGTTCAAGCAAATGCTCGCTTAAGCCCTTCACAAACTTGATGTCCACTGTGGCTGTGTCCCCGGCGGCTTGCAACTGTAGGATTTCTAGTTGTGCCACGAACTTCACATGGTCACTGACTAAGGCGGCGTCTTCAACTGCGTTGTTGAAGCCTTGAACTGTCAATTTGAGTTTGGTTTCAAAGCTGAGTTTAGGCTCTGGCAACTCTTCGTCAGCAGGCTCTAAAACAGGCAAGTCGAATAGGCGTTCATACTTGCCATGAACCTTCAAAAAGAGCCTTGCTGAGTCGCTGAGCATAACCAATTCGGCAGTCTCTTCTTTACCTGTGCGCCTCAAAACTTTCAAGGCTTCCTTCAGGTCTAAGCAGATTTTTCCTTCACGGTCAACGCTGAATTCTTCAAACGACTCTTTCGGGTAGTCAAAAAGAACCATCGCTACACGGCTTGGATCCATCGCCTTCAAGTTCACGCCGACCGCTGACACAGTGAAGGTTGCTTCCTCAACTATGCTGGCTATCGCCGTGAAGATCGCCGCCAAAACCTTCGCCTCTAACTTCAAACGGAAAATAGGCAACGGTTTGATTGGCTCTTCAACTGGCTTAGCTTCTGGCTCTGGCGTTGGCGTTTGTGCTGTCTGAGTTTCGGTTGCTTGAGGCTCCTCAGTAACGGTTGGCTCTGACGTTGGCTCTGACGTAGGCTCTGAAACATCACTAGGCTGATTTTCCACGTTTTCATCACTCAAGGTTTTTCACCCTAGACGCCGGGCGGGAATGAGAGGAAAAGGCGATGACTGAGAGAGAGAAAGGAGTTTCAAAACTCGTATAACACCGCCCTTCCTCTCACCCCATCGTTTAAGCGGTGTTCACCTAATTTAAAGCCTTCTGTCAGAGCGCTGAGCAAGGAGGGATAGCGTAGACCTTAAACTAGGCGAACACCCAAAACAGAAAAAACTAGGATTTTTAGTCACAATGTTTGCCTATGATGACTTTCGCTCTGTTTTTGATTAAACGGTCATGATGCCTGTGGCCAACAATGGTTAAAACTAAAGCATTGGTGTCTTCGGGAATCGTCACATGAACATTCAAGTTTGTTTCTGCGAGGTGTTTTTCCATAACTTCTAAGACTGATTCAATGTAAACTGCTTTCCTAGTCCTTTCCAATCGTTTCACCCAAATAAAAAAGAAGGGAAATTGAAGAGTTTCACACTTAGCCTTTACACTCGGTTCTTGTTTTCCTCTTTTCCGCGCAACATCCAACCAAAAATAAAGCCTAGCATAGCTGCCACAATGGGTAGAGCCAAAGAGGAAACTAGCAGGCTTATGGACTCGCTACTCAATGGTTTCACCCAAACCAGAAAAAGAGAGGTTAAGGCGGTCTTACGAAGTGTTTGTTCCAGCCGCATTTAGCACAGGTAATGTTGAGAATGTTGATTGTGGCTAGTATTCTGATTTGTGGCGCTGTCTCCAATATCTCTTGTCTTTCACTGATGCTTAACTTGAACGAGTCGTTTCCACATTTGGGGCAAGTGAACTTCCTTGCCATGTTTATCACCCACATAGAAAAAAGAAGGAAATTAAGTTTTAAGCCACGACGCCTTTATCTTAGTCTTCTCTAGAACCGTTTCAAAGTAGCATTGTTTTCTCTTTTCTTGGTCTGGACAAAACTCGGCGCATTCCTCAGTGAACATGTGGTTGCCATAACACCATAACTTAGCCATAGGCTTAACCCTCGAATGGCAAATCAAGTATGGTGTAGGCGTGGTCTTTGTCGGCTTGAAACTCTTGTATGTGAGCGTTCGGGCAGAGTTTTTGCAGTTTCACAAGCAACTCGTTTATGATGTCGTTGACTTCTTTGATGTTGGTTCTATCCACAATGAGAACCGTTCTTTCTTGGTAGACGAAACCCATAGGGTTCACCCAATAGTTAAGAAAAAGAGGGAAGTTTACTGTTAAATCGGTTTTGACCCAGCTTCTCAAACGCCTGCTTCAACTGTCTAACATAGCCCTTGTAAGCATGTTTTAGAGTGTCATTGAATAGCCAACGTTCACTGTTCCAACTGTGAAGTAACGAATCAATGACTTGAGGTATGTCTTTTAGTGTTTCAATGCGTCTTCTAAGGTTGCCGATATAGTAGTCTTTGCTGGCCACGCCGAAAATCGACTTTGAAATATGCGCTAAAAACTGTTCTTGACTCATAGCCTCAATTTCCTTGATTCGTTCCTCGCAACCTTCAATGTTGATTTTGACAAGTTTCTGAATATTGTCATAGTCAAACTTAGCCTCTTGAATAACCCAGAGAAGCAGGTCGGCGCCACTGTTACACTTAGCCATGCGAATTCACCCTAAAAAGAAAAAAGAGGTTAAGGGGCTTCTATGTCTACGTTGTAGTCGTTTGAAAGAGAGCCTATTGCTTCACAGAAAGCGTTGATGTCTTTGAGTCTACCCTTCAGTTTAAGGGTTATTGTTCTCTCAACCATAGGCTTAACACCCAAATAAAAAAGAGAGGAGTTAGTCGATTTTTAAGATGTAACGGTATTCTGAGCCTTTAGGTGCTTTTAATTCCGCTTTGTGTCGGGCTTCATCGTATGTTTCTGCTTCAACTTCAATGAAGATTTCAAAGCCTCTTTCAGTAGTATACCATGCTTTCCATTTAGCCAAACATATCACCCTATCAGAAAAAAGGGGTTATTGAATTTTGTAGAAGGCGGCTATTCTCTCTAGGGCTTCCGATGCTGATTTGAGTTCTCGTCTGGCTTTTTCAACACGGTTCATCGCTATCTTTAATTCTTTGCTTATTTCAGTGGGCATGGTTTCACCCAAAGAAAAAAGAAGGGGGATTACTTTGTTAAATCGACTTCCCAACATGAAACTGTGTGCGTCTTCACTTCAGCTAAGTCTGCGCCTGGAAGATGCGGGAAATAATGAAAATCTTGTTTTGTGCGTTGTTTGTATTTCAGGTTTGACGCTTGAATTATTCTTTCTGGACCGCCTGACGCATCAATAACTCTTTTATCCCACCAAGGCAACGGACACCAATTGAAGAGGACATGGTATTCTTTCCTTGCGTGCCCTGCAATGCCTTCTATAACTCCCTTTGCGCCTATTGGAATTAATGTGTCATCGGTTCGAGTTACTATTACGATGTCTCCTGGCATGGGCTTTTTCTTCATAGGTTTTACACCCTGACAAAAAAAGAGGGGGTTTAGTGCCAATGCGACTGAAACATTGGCTTGTTTTCCCAAAGGAAGAAGTAGCCTTCCTTCATTGCGCCTCTGTTTTTAGCGTCTGCTAAGCTCTCGCCTAGTCTCAGACAGAATGGGTATTGTCCCACTAGGCGTATTTCCTCGCCTCGTTGCCTTACGTGTAGTCTAAACGGTTCACCAAACGCTTCATGTGGAGCCACATATTCGCTCATTGAGGTTTCTGTCTTAACAACTCTCTGGCTCACCATTTGACACATAACGGTTTTCCCTGAAGGCGACACGTCAACAACCTTGATGAAATCAATGTTTGTCTGGTCGTATCCCCAGCTTTCATAGAAGATTTTTCCGACTAACTCTTTTGCCTTCGGGTTCACGCTGATTTGATGCACTTCTCCACAAGGGCAGTCCGTTACGGTTTCTCCAGCCTTCAGTTTGCCGATGATTTCAGAGGCTTTTTCTAGAGTTAGGTTGTAGGGTCTGTGGTCTTTTTTAGTCATGCAGAAAATAGCCCACGTTTGCCTACTTGTTGCACTCATTATTTCACCCTAAAGAAAAAGAGGGTTTATCGGAATAGAACAACAGCGTTAGTTTTCTGCACTATTTCCCTTTTTACCTCTTCAGCTAATCCACAAGGTTGCCATTCATGTATCGTTATAACCTTTGTGAACTCTCGATTAATGTCTAAAGTGTTCAGTGTTTGAACGCTGAATCTATTGTTTAATCCATGTGTTGCTAAAATGGTTTTTACGATTGTCCGTATTGACACGGTTTTCACCCTAAAGGCGACTTTCTCGGAGTTGTGGCGTCCAGAGAAAAGGAGGGATAGGCTCCGAGAAAATCACCCAAAAAGAAAGAAAGAGGGGATTAATGGTTTAATGGGTTGTATCGACAGTCTTCATAATTTCTGTCGCATTGACTAGAGAAGAGGCATTCCTTACAGTTTAGTTTAATGCTTACTTCTACACGCTCAACCTTCAGAACCCTCTTAAGTGCGTAAGGTAAGGATTCTATGCGTTGCCTCTTTTTGCGCATTAGTCTTTCAGCAATTTCAGAGGGCACACCGTTAACGTAATCTCTGCTTCGAGACAAGTTAACACCCATAAGAAAAAAAGAGGGTTGGTTTTGTTTTTAGTAGACTAAGACGCCGCCGCTCTTTTCTAGTTTGGCTTTGAGTTTTCTAATCATAGCAGCTGTCCACTTCAAACGTAACACCCAAAGAAAAAGAGAGAGGTTAAACGGTTTTGCGCCAGCCTTGCCCAGGTATAAACTGCCAAACGCGTTGGTAAACCATTGAGGAGCCTACAACTTGCACACGTAAGCCTTTAGCCTCAAGCGTTTGAATTATGGTTGCTGTCTCTATTTTTTGCGCTGTGATAACTAGGTAACTGTGTTTAAACCATTCGATGTTTTTACTGTAGCCTTCAAGTTTCGCTTTCAAGAGGTTAACGCTGCGGGTCCTCACAAACACAACCGTCTTAAACAGTAAGAAAGGCGTTTCCTCAGATTCAGGGATAACTCCATAACGCTCTGCTAAGCCTGTTTCCTTCTCCATGATTTCTAAGATTCTACCGTATTGCTTCGCTAAATCTTCAGGTGATTTTTGAACAAACTGTTCTAAATGCCTCATGTTGTCGCTATAAGTTATGTCTTCATCAACTTCATAGTAGTCGATTCCATGAAGTTTACAATACAGTTTCAAACGCCACTTTTCCAGAGCATTCAAGGAAAACACACCCTAGCCTAAGCCGTGCCTTAGCCGTGTCTTCATTGTCTCTCTAGTTTCCCTTTCCTTCTATAGGCTCGTTTCTAAACGGTAAGGTCGGCGAAACCTAAAAGGAATTGTTTAGGTGCTGGGCTCCGCTTGTGAGCTTTACCTCTCACATCTTGCCGCCTACTTCTCGAACCGTCTAGGCGTCTAACTAGAGTAATGTTAGCCAACTGCTCGAACCTTACGACTCGAACAGTAGGAGACTTTAAGCGTCTAGGGTGTCAAACGCACCGCCCTTCTTACCCTGTGCGGCGTCTCTAACTCAGAACACGACACGCACACGGCTTACCTCTTTCGGCTTATCCCTTACGGCATGCACATCATTCTAGTGGTGCGCTTTTGCTTTATCCTTAGGCTTTAGGCATGTCTTCAGGCCATGCGTCTCTTTTTGGCTTTTCCTTTGTTAGCCATGCCTTAAACCGTGCCTATCCTTTTAGGCTTTCCTCGGTTCGGTTTTAGCTAACGTGCCTCACGCCATGCCTTACGCCTGCGGGCTGCCTTCTCGGTCAATCCCTAACTTACTGGGGCTCCTCGCCTCACTGATTAGGGCTTAATGATCCGAACCTCGGCACGCTTTGTGCCTACCTTATTCGGACGCCACATTTATCGATCTGCTTTTCGCCGCCGATCGACACCTTATCTATATATATGGTCATTAATAAATATTTATCCATTATTGTTCAACTGTTCTACTGTTCTACAGTTGTCGAACTGTTCAACTGCTCTACAATACCTTTTATAATTTCGATGCATCGAAAATTATTTTGTTTAACTATAGGATTTATATAGTTAAGCGTCAATTTCAACATGCCAACACCACAAGTTTTAACTATATAATGAACAACTTTTCTTTCATGAATTCAAAAATTCGGCGCCAAGTTGTAACGTTAATTCATGATTATCTAGAGCCTAGAGCCATTTTTGAGTTAATCGTTAAAGCGGTCTTAAGGGATAGAGCTATGATGTCTCTCTGTTTTTGTAGTGCTGGTCGAATCAGTGAGGTTGTGGGTGGTCCCGTCTATTTTTGGGATAAGGAAATGCAACAAGCAGTTAAGACAGAGAAGCGTCATCCTGGCTTGAGGCGTGAAAACCTCAAGTTCTCTGACAAGTTCATTCTTGTCACAGGTATGAAAGTAGTGAAGAGAAGCCGTAAACTCATTGAAAAGTATGGTTCTCAAATTGCCATTCGAGATGATTTTGCTATTCCACTAGAGCGTGGGTTGTTTCAGAACGTGTTTTGGGATCAGCTTGTTCCCTTCGGTTGGGTTATTAAAGAATACGTGGATTCTGAAGCGCCTAAACGTGGCAAACTCTTCGATTTTGAAGACACGAGAGCGTGGCAGATTATTCGAGACTCAACAGGAAAGTTTCCAAACTGGTTCAGAGCTCAGGCAGAACACTTCTACGGACACTACCTCCTCCCTGACACTGTGAAGTTAGCCAAATTTGTTAAGATTCAAGATCCTAAACATGTAAAACATTACATTGGTTACGCTTGGACTGAGCAACTCAAAGATACGCAGGTGTCAATGGACTTTAATTGGATTGATAATGCAGTTGAGAAGATAAGAGGACGCTTGCAACTATGAGCAACCTTAAACTCATCAACAACTTCCGCCTTCGGAAGATTCCTAAGTATAAACCGTTTGAGCCTCGTGGGCGTCCCTACGATTTTGTCCGTGTATATTTGAGCTCTCTAGGCTTCACAGTTTATCCAACAGAAATCATCTGCTATGGTAAGCATCCTTGCCTTGATGTGGCCGCTTGCAAAGACGGTTACTACTATGCGTTTGAATACAAAAGTGCTGCTGAAGGCATTCATGCGAAGGTGTTTGACCAAATCGAGACTTACCGCCGCAGCTTCGACTATGTTGTTGTGGTTCTTAATCGTGGGTTGACGTTCACTAACAAGCCTCGACGTCCATTGACATCTAAAAGCAAGTTTTATCGTCAACTCGAGGTCGAAGGCATAGGCTTATGGTGTGTCTGCGGGAAAGAGTGGCTGCAGGTCCTAGAGCCTAAACTTCAGCAGCCTAATGAAGACAACATCGCCTATATCGAAGAGAAGTTTCATAAATACGTGTTCAGAGACAAACCTTTTGAAGTTCCATCTAAGCAGAAAAGGTTAACGGAGTATGTGAACCCGAATGGTAACTAAGATTCGTGTTCGTTGTCCTTGTTGTGGTAGCCTTCCAGATCTTGAGCGTGTGCGCGCGCTTGAACGTGTGGACCTGCAAGTTATTGAGCAAACTTTTGGTGGCCGTGTTCCTCGCGCTCTAGCAGAAGACTACCGCAAGAAGCGTGGCACAGCTGGGATTATGAATTACGAGGAAGTTTCTGACTTAGCCCTCTTAGAAGAAGTTAAGGCTTTGTGGCGTCGGCGCCTTGAAGTTGCCTCAGAAGTGTTGAAAGAGTAGCTTCATTGGCACGGTTCGGCGGCGATGAGCAGACCAAGCGTTCTCGTGCCTCAGCCCCGCAAGTAAGCGTCTAGACTTGCTGATTTCCCGATTTCTTTATGTTGCGATTTACTGATTTTTTTATCTGTTGATTCTGCAAGTCTCTTTTTGGCAAGTTCACAATATTGAGGGTTAATGTCTATGCCAACCCATTTTCTTCTTAGAAGTTTAGCCGCAACTAGGGTTGAACCTGCTCCACACATTGGGTCCAACACAACTCCGCCTGGCGGACACGAGCTCAAAATTGGTTTGATGCAGATTTCAACTGGGTAAACTGCGAAGTGGGCGCCCTTGAAAGGCTTTGTGTTCACGCTCCAAAAATCTGAAGGGTTCACGCCTAGAGGATGTGCCTCTATGATTTGTCCCTTGTAATGTGTTGCTCTTCCTTCACCGCTTAGGCTTGAACCATGATGCGTGCCAATCTTCGTCACGTCACCTGGGTTTTTACCGAGTGCATGAAAGGCGTTTGGCTCAGACGGCTCCGGCGCTTGCCTCGAAGTCAACGGACCTTTAAACGCTTCATCAGCCGTCTTATCTCTGAACACGTCTCTAGGATTCTTACCATCAAGCCTCAGCAACCGTGTTTGTGGACGCCACTGAACAGCTCTGAAGACAAGTTTTCCCTTCTCACCAACATTCGTTCCAACACTTCTTCCATCTTGCGTGTAAACATCGCCGGGGTTCTTACCTTGTTGACTATACGCTTTCTCATGTAACGGGTCCATGTAAGACACGTTTCTTGTTCGGCCAACTGCCAAATCGTGTTTGATTACATCTCTTGGACTTGGACCTAACGGATGGCTGTCATGGTCATGCACGTAGTTGATGTATTCCTGCTGTTTCTCGAGGTCGTTTGGAAACAGCCTCTTCGCCTCTTCCCTCGACTCTAATCTTCTCTTAGCAACGCTCTGTTCACGAATGAACGCTTGCAAAGTCTGCCCATACGAGTGCCGTTCATACTTGCTCCCATACCTCAAAACGTCTCCGGGATTCCGTCCTAACGGATGACCCAGATGGTTTTGAACGTAGTCTTTTAGAAACTTAAGCTCGAGGTCTGAGAGTTTCTCTTCTTGCTCTAGAATCTTCAAGGCGTCTCGGTAAGCCTTCGCGTTTGAACACGCCTCATTCCAACCTTTCAACTCTTGGTTCTTGCCTTCGTAAGATTCGCCCCGTATCTTCTGCGATATCTCATAAAGCCTCTGAACAAGCCTTCTCATCCTACCGCTTTCAGGGTAAGCATACCCCTCTGTTTCCATTGGAGACGCCTTCAACACGCCTTGCGCTGACAAGCCGCCTTTTCCGCGCTTCACGTCTCGAACTCGCAAGTTAAACGGTGCGAAAAGCGATTTGTGTGGTTCACGGATCGCGTCGAGTTCATAGTAGTAGTCGAAGCCCATCCACAAGCGGCGCCACTTCTTGCGCTCTTCACGTTCAAGCTCTGAACACTCCGACAATAACTTCTTCAAAACTGTCGGACACTCAGTAGTTGTAACCCTTAACCCGCCCACATCTTTCACGTATTGCTGAACAGGCCGTAAACTGCACCAGTCACCCGTCTCCATGTTACGCCACAGAATAGTCTTGTCATTCTTGACGAAGTGGAAGATAAACTCATAGGAACACGTTAATCTGTCCTTTTGCGAACCAGGCATACTGTTCGGTTTGTGCCAGATGGCGCGGTCTCGTTGGATCCAACCGTCTTGCTGCAAGGCAAAAGCCACATGGAAAGGCATGTTCAACTGCTGTTTCGGTCTAATCCAAGACTCAGCGAACTCGCTGGCTTGAGGGCTATCCTTCTCGTAAAGTCCCTCGTTTTTTCTGAAGTTTCCAACTTCTCTAGTATCGCCTTTTCCACAGTGGCTTCCAGCAAAAGTGTCTCCAATCACAATATACATTGAACCCGTCTTTTTGAGAACCCGCTTCAGTTCACGACAAATCAACACTAAATGCTCCACATACATGAGCGGATGCGGTTCAAGCCCAAGTTCACCACGCCACCCACCACACTTAACGCAGAAACCATGTTTTGAAACAGCGTCAGTGTGAAAAGAACCTCTGTTTGTCAGCTGCTTCTCTCCTGCGCTTGTTCCCTCATGCCATACCTTAGTCTCATCGCTCCATTCATGTTGACAGTTTTCCTCGCCGCCCCAAACAGTCTCAGTCTCTTTTCCGTAACATCTAAGTCCCCAATAAGGAGGCGAAAACATTTCCAAGTCGACACTCTCAGCTGGCCAACCCCTTAGGACCTCGAGGCAGTTTCCCTGAATTATCTCGTTTAGCGGAAACACAAATCTTAAATGTTCACTGCTTAGCTATATGTTTTTTGGGCTTGAGACGGAAACAAACACCCAGAATTTAGAAAACTGCCGTAGTGGGCGAGCAATAAACCCATATTGTCTCTCTCAGACTGGGATTGCCACTCGCCTGCTACGGCATAGAGGGTTACGCGGCTGAGAATTCCTCTATACGAGGACTCACCTGCCGCTTAGAACAGCTTTCTAAAGCCTCAAGCCCAAAAAAACTTTTACGTCAATGTTTTCCTCTTGGTTTACGCCTCGAAGAGGAATGTGATTTATGAGCCGAATGTTTCTTACGGCTTCTCGCCCACCTTCTCTTCATCAGTTTATAGAGGTCTAATTTCTTTGGGGGCTTAAATGCCAAAATGATTACCTCTAGAACCATTGTTCTAGAACCGCTTGTATTTCACGTTGACTACAAGACTCAACTACTGCGTTCTCAAGTTCAATGAAGTCATCTAATAAAGAGACACCACGCAATTTTTGAAGGTAACGATACATGCGTGGGTTCGTCTTGGACAACTGTGCTTCCCAATGTTTGAAGGCTGTGCATGGCATACAACCGCTTCTCTCAGCGCCCTTCAGATAGATTTGGTTGATGGGAATAGTGTTGTCCTTCAAGTAGGCCCACACTTGCTTATGCGTCCAGAATGCGATGGGATTAAACTTCGTTATGGTGCCGAACTTGTGGCTTGTGTAATTTTGTCCAAACTGAGAGAAAGCGAACATTCTCGCTCTTGACTCAGCCGCGCGCATTCCCGTCAACGTTGCCTTAAGCGACTTCGCCTCAACCAGTTTTTTAAAAGGTAACTCCTTCAAGTAAAGACAACATTTAGGCTTCCCATAAGACGGAATCCCACGTTTATAGTCGCCGGCGTGATAATTCGCTAGTCTAGGCAATGGTGGCCCATACTCTTTCCAACATTGCCAAAACGACTTAAGAGGCTTCGTCTCAACCAAGTTTAGCTGCCATTCTTTCTTCAGCAGGTCCCGATAACTGTAAGTTTCAGAATACTCGACGCCCGTGTTGTTAAAAACACTCAGTATGTTAGGCTCAACCCTCAAAGCCATGTGTAAGACGACAACTGAGCAGGAGCCAAAACTGCATGAAACACAGAGGTTAGCGCCGAATTTACGAAGTGCCTCTTCAACACATTCTTGTGGATCTAAAACTTCAAACCCGTGTTCCTTGCAGTCTCGTAACGCCTTCTTGATACGGGCTTCCTCAACCTTCGGAGGAATCATCTTTCATTCAAACCAACAGAGAGGACACTAGCCAAATCAGAGTTAAAACCTTTCACGTTCTTATGTGGACAATCTGAATGTTTTCCCTCGTAGATTGCGCCACACTTCAAACAGAATCTAAGACCGACTATCTCATCCATGTTTTTACGTCTCACTTATCTCTGCTTCTTCGGTTTCTTCCTCTTGCTCTGGTGTCTCTAGTTTCTTTAGGGCCTCGAGTTTAGTCCTTCGATGCTCCTTCATGACGCTTGTGACCTGTTGCACAGCGTCGAACTCATCTATCTCGCCTTTGTCAAGTTGGTCGAGAGTAGCCAAAATCTTCTCTATGGATGGAGGATAAACTGGGCACGGCGCTGGCTCAGGCTTCTTTTCTTCGGGCTTAGCCTCTTCTTTCTTTTCAGTTTTACTTTCACTCAACTCTCATCACTCTCCTAAAGTGGAAGCGTCAAAGCCTTATCTTCAGTTTTCACGATTAGGCAATCATGTCCGGGCTTCCGCTCGATTTGAATGTTTTCAACATGTTCGCTCAACTGCTCCAAAGCCTCTTTAGGAAGAACCATCAGTGCCTTCGCAAAGACTTCCTTCAAGTTTTTTGCGCCTGCCATTTTTGACGCTATCTTGAAAGCCACTTCTTTTTTAGGCTCTTCTAAAAGGTTAATCACCGTGTCCAATGCTGGCTTAGCCTCTTCATCGATCTTTGTCAGTTCTAGAATTCTGTGTATCCGCTCCCACACGTCATCTGTTACGGCATTCATGAAAACAACATGTTCTTCATCGTCAACTAACTGCACTTTCTTCATTATCTACACCTTAGCCTTGATTCCCAGCACTTCTAGAAGAGACAGAAGTTCCTCGCCCTTTTCAACCGTGATTTCTATGTCAACACTCTTGATTTCGTTTCCAACAACACCTATTTTGATGACGCCTTTCATAATACTCGCCTAACAATGAATGTTCATTTCAACCTTAAAAGCCTTATTTTAACCCAGCATACTCCCGCGTTCTTCTCGTGATTCGAGCTATAGCATCTGCCAACTCGGTTAAGCCTCTCTTGTCAAGTTTGTCACATTCAAGGTGAAGGTGAATGTTTGGGCTTTTATGGTCAAAAAGATGCATTTCTCTTAACTGACACTTCTCAGGAAACCTAACAATGTTTGTTGGCAACTCTGGCTCTTCACCTTTCACGACTATTCCCATCGGAATGTCTGAACCTAACAGTTTTCCTTCTCTGTCAAATTCTATGCCGCCTACCAGTTTCAACGCATAGTCCTCGAATAGTTTCATTATATCTGCGTCTTTGAAATAGACGACACATCTATACCAAAACTTTTCTTGTTCACGAACCAATTCTCTTTCTTCTTGAGTAACTGTTAACCAAGGCGCCCGCTCTTCAATAAGTTTCTTCAACTGAACACATGGCATCTCAGACATTTTCATTCGACTCTTCGGACATAGGGAACTTGTTTGTAGGTTTTCTTGCAGAAGTCGGCTAGAACCTCAAGCATTTTCGCTTCGCTGATCGGCAAATCCCAACTTTTTCCACTACAGAACCCGCCTAACGGGTCGTTGCATGTTGGCTTGCTGAAACTTTGATGCACTTCATAGTATTCTTTAAACGTTGGCAATAACGGTGCTAGATGCTCATGAATCTTCTCTATTGAACCTGTGCGAGGATGCTTGAAGAAAACCTCGTGTTCTTGAGGCGCTTTGACTAGCTCAACTCGGTATGTTTCGACTGTGCCATCTGGATGCGTCTTCTCTATGCGCATTCTCTTCGTTACTTTAGCGTAGCCCGTAGGATACGTGTAGTCAACGTCTTCAAACCTGAAATTACAGGACATGGCGCCCTATTCCCCAAGACGCTGCTTAGCCTCATCTATGAGTTCGCCTGTCTCGCCTCTACGTTTTCCCAATTCAGCCAATGGAAAACATTCTGACATGGCTAACCGAGTGTCCATAATTTCTATAGCGCGAAGGTAATCTAAAGCAGTCTTCATTGGAAACTCTCCCTTTTCGTATTTTATGAATGACTTCGCTATGTCAAAAAACTCGTCTCTAACAAGACCAAAACATTCGCATCTCTTCTGTTTGTCCTCTGCCATTTTACACCCTGCTTAAGTCTTCTTGTGTTCCCTCAAACGGAAAAACCGTCTTGTATGATTTTCTGCGCCAAGGCTTAGATTTCAATGGGCAACCTCGAAACTCCATGTCTGCACTAGGCTTAGTTTCAACCTCAACGATTTCGCCTTTCATAACCCTCTCTAAAACGCTGGCGCCAAACTCTTTGATGAAGCCTTCTGTTGTTAAACTGATTTCAGCAAGGGTGTCGCCCAGTTTCGGAATAAACCATTCACATTCAGGGCGAAAAACTAACTCGCTTCCAACACGGACTCCTTGAGCGTCCTTGCGAACTATCTCAGCAACAACACCACGCATTTTCCTCTCTGGGCTACTCAATTTAGTTACCTCTTTGATAGTTCTTCAACGGTTTTTTGAAAGATGGGTGCGCCTGTTTCACAAGGAAACATTGT
>Ga0315310_10001157_pt1 | contig 16594 bp, 21 predicted proteins | sample TDP5_MG_FD_203630 | JGI IMG/M metagenome (GOLD analysis project Ga0315310, IMG submission 203630) | Freshwater sediment microbial communities from Lake Towuti, South Sulawesi, Indonesia - TDP5 | ecosystem: Environmental > Aquatic > Freshwater > Lake > Sediment | place: Indonesia: South Sulawesi... | reverse complement strand
ACCCTCCCCAGTTCCTGTAGAGATCGAAAAAAAACACCGTGTGAACATTGTTGATGAGCCTTGGATCTGAAAATCCCGGTAGATGGTAATAGAACACTGTCTGGCCGCCGTAATCCAGCCATAAGTTCGGGTAATTCCCCACATGATTTACAGCGGAGACATCAGTCTGAGGGTAGTTTGTCATGATATAATCCGTTGCATAGTTCATCCATGTCACTGTTATCGTAGGATTGGTCCCTAAAAACTCTCCGAGGTCAATTTCAATCTGGTCCCATTGAATGGTCAGGATCTGATCCAGATGAGCCTCCATCTCGGCCTGCCAGCCGGATTCCTGGGTGAGAAGGACATAAGAGTTCTGAAGGGATGAACCCTCCCAGAGCTGGATTTCCGCGCCGACCTTCACGCCCCTCTGATGTGCATAGTCTATCACTGCCTGTGCATGGGGCTTCCATCCCTCAAAATCAACTGTTTTGAGGACAGACCATTGAAGATAGTTCTGGCCTGATTTCACAAGCCAGTCAATAAAGAGATGGGCATCACTGAGATTGTCATCCCCTGGCTCATTGAAGACCTTGAAATACTCAAGTGGATGGAGGAGATGCACATGGATCCCCCGGGTGTCGAAGACGGGGTGCCGCTCAATGGAAAGCTCCCTGGGAAGAACGATCCTGCCGTAATGTGGGATGAATTCATCCCTGGGATGGAAAAACCTTATTCCCAGCTCCTCGAGAAATGCGTAAAGGCCGTAGACAAGGTTCGTTGTGTCAGGGGCATAGACAAGGAATACATGAGAGGCAGCCGTGTCAATTCTTTTTATGAAATACCCGGTTGTGATGGCAATGCCTGCCAGGTCCCGTGCCGAGGGAGAGGTGGAAAACCACAGAGTATACGGTGTTTGATAGTAAGGGGGGCCATGTTGTATTTCGATCTCCGAATCCCATAATTTCTGTGAATACCTCAAAAGGTCTGCCTCTGCACTGTCAAGATTCATATCGGATGTCGCATCTATGAACACAGCAAGCTCTGATGGCCGTATGTCCTCCATGGTGTCCACCGCATAAGTGGGAGAGCAGACAGAGGGAATGGACTCTCTGCAGCCAAAAAAGAGGAGAAGGGCCGGGATCACGATCAGAAAATTATTATAAAGGTATCTCTTTGATGGGCCTGACAAGTTGGCTCCTCTTTATGTTGATTTGTAACATAACACATGGGTTTGGTCAAAACTGGCCGGGCGTGAGGGGCAGGTCAAGAAGGAGGCCGTTTGCGCAGCCTGGGATTGGATCTACTGGTTACGGATGGCGTCGCCGAGATCCTCAAGCTGCCGGTATCTCTCCCCATCCAAAGGGCCGAGTTCAACGGCCTTGAGAACCCCTTCAAGGTGAGCGATGGTCTTTGGACCGGCAAGGCACATATCAAATCCAGGGTTGCTCAGGACAAAGCGGTATAGATCCGTGGATGTCAATGCAGGGGCGTTTTTCATTCGCGCTGCCTGCCTCATTAGACCTCCGTTCTTCAGGGTCTTGAATCCGATGACGCCGGGCCTATCCCCCTGTGGAATGAACGGGAAGACCTCTTTGTCTGCACCCCTATGTGCGATGTTGTAGCGGATCATGATGGCGTCCAGAGGCCATTCTTTTGCAAGGCGTGCAGCAAGCTTCCTGTTGTGGGCAGAGATTGCCAGGTGCCTGACCATGCCCTTGTCCTTCATCTTTAAAAGGGCCTCCATAGATGCCTCGTCCTTGTCCCTTATCCATCCGAGGAAAAAGAAGTCAAGGTAATCCGTCTTGATCCAGCGAAGGTGCCTTGCAATTGATCTCTCGAGGCTGCCGGGAAACTTCCAGAAATAACTCACTGTTGCAATGAGGATTTTTCCCCTCTGGCTCGAAGTGCGTGAGGAAAGCCAGCGTGACATGGGGATATATGTTGGAAAGATCGGGCCGTAGAAAAAGAAGTTGACGCCCCTGTCTGCGGCCATGTCAAAGACCTCTGCTGGTGCAGCATATCCGCCGCCCACTCCCACAGGAAAAACAGTCACCCCGCTTTTCCCCAGGAGCCTGGGTTGGAAGGCCCCTCTTCCTTTATCCCTCTCCCCGATGGGGAGAGGGGAGGGTGAGGGGCATTGTGTCTCGGTTTTCATCAGAATAGCTTTCTGAATCCGAGGCCTGCTTCCTCAAAGTGTCTATCGGCTGTCAAGACCTCAGAAATGCCCATTTCTTTCATGATCACAAACGATGAAGTATCGAAAAAGGAGATATATGGTTTATCCCTGAACTTCTTCGTCAGTTCCCAGGCTCTTACCCATCTCTTTTCGTCAATCCTTTCAAGCAACACCCTGCCTTCCTTGATTGCGTCGAGGATTGTCTCGATAAAAATCGTAGCTTTATCAGGATCTGTCCGCGCTCTTAAAAGAGTCACTGTTTCAGCAAGAACATAATCTGTAGTGACAGGAATACCTTTTCTAAGGAGGAAGGTCTTATAGAAGGAAAAAACATCTGAATGATGGGTGTCATCTTCATGGGCGATGGCCACCCACCCCCATGTATCAAAAAAGACCTTTTTCATTTGATCGGTGTCCCGTAGAGATATTTGTCGTGTTTATCTGCTAAATCCCTCGGTCCACCTTTACATATCCCTGCTACTGAGAGGAGCTTTTCCGTGATGGTATCGTTGATGGGAATTTTCTTATTCCTTCCCCATTCTGTTAGATATTTATCCAGCGCCCTTCTGATAATCTCTGCTATGGGGATGTTGGTGTTTTGCTGAAGACTTTCCAAAGCTCTTTTTTGTTCTTCATCCAGAAACATCTGAAATCTTACCTTGGCCATGTGAACCTCCTACACATATAATATATAATACATATGTGTATGTCAATCTCGTATATGAGTTCAGGAGCCGGAGCCATGGACATTTAGAACCTCCCCGGTCACATACCTTGAAAGGTCAGAGGCAAAAAAGAGCACAGCGCCTGCGGCATATTCCGGCTTCCCGAACGGGATGGCGATCTCAGGCGTGCCTTTTTTCCTTTTTGACATCATCTTGTTATACATTGCCTCAGAGGGAATCCATCCCGGAGACACAGCGTTCACCCTGATCCCGAATGGACCCAGTTCCCTTGCCAGGGCCTTTGTGAACCCGATCACCCCTGACTTGCTCGTCCCGTAGCTCACATTCCCTTTTGCAATGATGTTCCGGCCAGAGGTGGCGAGGTTGATAATAATGCCCTGTTTCCTCCTTTTCATATGTGGGATCACTGACCTGCACATGTGCAAGGTCCCTTTGAGGTTTGTCTCAATGAGTGCGTCCATGTCCTGTTCTGCGATCTCGTCAAAGGCCCCGCCCATCCATATGCCGGCGTTGTTCACAAGGATGTCAATGGCGCCGAGCTTCTCGATTGTCGTTTTCACTGCCCTTGCACAGTCCGGGGCCTTTGTGGTGTCTGCCTTGATAAGAAGGCCGTTGACAGACTTGGCAAGGGCTTCGGCTTCATCCTTGTGTGTCCTGTAGGTCATGGCGAGCCGGGCCCCGGCCTCAGCAAGGGCTTTGACAATGGCTATCCCGATCTTGCTTGCCCCGCCCGTGACTAGCGCCGTCTTCCCATTGAGTGAAATGGTCGTCATAGAATCCTGTCTATTGCCTCCCGCTGGCGCTTATGCCCTGGGCATAGATGTCATAGTTCCCGCTGAGATAATCCTGCCAGGTGATGATGGCGCCGCCCGAGCCGTCGGCGACAATCTGGCGGTTCGATTGGTCGTCGGCTGCAGCACTTATCACTATATTAGGCCTGCCGCCAGGTCCTGTTTCACCACTCTCACGCTTGCATCCCACCATAATGGAGACAACACATATCCCAAACACGATTGCTTTCGAAGTTCCTTTCATGATCCACCTACTATTATTTGGAAATATAAATGAGTACTTCTAAAGCTGTCAATGATTATATCTTGGAGATGCTTATTGACAATAGAAGGGGAAAAAGGTATCCTTTAAGTAAGGAATCCTGGAAGGAGGAATGCCATGCCACAACTTGTGACCGTCCCTTTGACCTCCAAGGGCCAGCTTACGCTGCCCAAGGCGGTACGGGAGCTGTTAGGTGTGGGATCAAAAGGGGACCTTGTCGGGTTTGTCCTTGACCCCAAGACGAAGCGGATCCAGTTGACCCGAGTGGAAGCCATTCCAGTGCAGGAGGATTTTACACCTGAAGAATATAAAAAGCTTCTTGCACTCCCTCACAGAAGGGGCGGGAAGACCTTTCGAAACATCCATTCCCTTATCAAGGAACTCAAAAAACCCTGAGACATGCGATACTTCCGGACGGCTGCCTTCAAGAGGGCCTATCGAGGCCTGGAACGGCAGAAGCAGAGGCGGGCAGATGACACCCTTGTGAAGCTGGCGGAAGCATTTGACACCGGAACACTGCCTCACGGATTGGGACTTAAACCATTGCAGCATGGAATCTGGGAGGCGCGGTGCGGCATCCGCGACCGGATTCTCTTCCGCAGGGTTCCTGGGGATACTGTGGAACTGCTCCTCATCGGCACTCACGATGAGATCAAACGGTTTCTCAGGCACGGATAAGGGCAGGGCGACCTCCGGCGTCCCACCGGGCTTCCTGGCCGCCTCCCTGTAAATACCTGTTTACTGCCTCCCGCTGGCGCTAACGCCCTGGGCATAGATGTCATAGTTCCCGTTGCGATAATCATCCCAGGTGATGATGGCACCGCCAGAGCCGTCAGAGACAATATGTGGGTTCAATTGGTCGTCGGCTGCAGCACTTATCACTATATTAGGCTTGTCGTTTGATCCTGTTTCACCACTCTCACACTTGCATCCCACCATAATGGAAACAACATAAATACCGAACACGATTACTCTCATCATTCCTTTCTTGATCCACCTCCTATTAATAGGAAACGAGAAATATTGCAACCGTGAGGGCAGAGCCAGCCACGATGAGCCATGAAAGGGCCTTTTCCTTTATCTTCTTCTGCCAGAAGAGAAGGACAGGAACTGCCCAGTAAACGGCGAGCAGTATCCTCCATGTCCAAAACTGTCTGTATTCGGCATATGAGATATAGATCCCCAGCGGGAGAGCGCTCACGGCAAGGGCAATCCATACAGCAAGGGCAGTCCTGTGGCAGCGAATAGTTTCTTTTCTCATGGAAAGCCCTCCCAGGATCCTGAGGGCATAGTAAAGTGCATGGAAGAACATAAAGATGGCACCGATGAAAAGGACAATATGGGCGATGAGTGCCCATTTCTCAGGTGTGCCCTTGAAAGTAACTGAGAACAAGGGTTTTTGTGGAGCATTGGCAGGGATCAATGTCTCGTTTCTATCTGAATCTCTTGCCCTGATGTAATAAAAAATCTTTTTTCCCTTGTCTTGCCCGGGAAGGCTTCCTACAAAGACCTTTGTTCCCCTCACGCTTTCCATCTTTACTTCCTCAAAATAAGAGGAGCCCCCACTTGTGTATACCAGGCTCACATCCAATTCCTTCCCGCTTGGGGCCCAGAGCATCCCCGTAACAAGATGCGCCTTTTCTGCCCGTCCACATTCGTCCGGGACAAAGAGATACGAGATAGGAGATGAAGGTGGAGAGCTAAATGTTGTAGGTGTCAGGACCTTGTAGAAGGAAAAACATAGCCCTGTCAGGGCCAGGGCAAGCACAAGAGGCATGGGCCAATTAATCCTGTTTTTCATAGCGGCTCTATTTTAAGAAAAAGCTTTCTTTTCCGTCCCTATACAGAAGATAGCCGTCTATCTTGCGCGTCTCATCGTCTGATAAGGGTATGTATTTTCCAGAGGCCCTTGAGTATATATTTTGATTTTTATCCGTCAGGATCCCCTCTGCTTCCCAAATCCTCTTTCTGTCCTGCGAAAATTTGCCAATGGCAATCAGCTCCGTTCCTATTGGCACCGGCTTAACGAACCTGATTGTTATCTCGGCAGCCATGCACATCCTTTTCTTCGCAAGGGCTGGCGCCCATCCCATCACTTCGTCAAGGATCGCAGTGATGACACCGCCGTGCATGATTCCTTTGAAGCCGGATTTTTCCGGCTCTGCCTTGAACTCTGCCCTGACCTCGTTTTCCTGGGCAAAAAATTCTAATTTCAATCCGTGAGGGTTCTTTACTCCACACACGAAGCAATCCTCAGACCTGGGTAGAAAATCCTTATCCATTGTCATTCCCTCCTGTGTCCTAATGTTATATCACGAAGAAAAGGAAAAGACACACAATTATGGATTTTTTCACAAGAAATGTGTATATAAAAGGGTAATTCACGATGAAAAGGATTTCTGCTTCAGATCATGAGCCTATCTCCAAGGAGTTTGAGGATCTCATGAAAGAGAAGATGTCCCAGGCGCCCTATCCCGCCTTCCTCGGCATGGTCCTGGAGGAGGTGAGGAAGGACTACTCACGGATGAGGCTTCGCTATCGCCCTGAACTGAATCAGCCCGCCGGCGTCCTCCATGGGGGCGCCGTCATGAGTCTTATTGATACGGCTGTTGTAAATGCGATCCTATCGGGCGTCGAGCAGATGCCGGACCAACTCCTTTCAATAGATGTTCACACGCATTTCCTTAGCATGGTCAGGGAAGAGGATTGTATTGCCGAGGCCGAGGTGCGCCATCGGGGACGGAAGATCGTGTTCCTGAATGTTGAGGTTCGGACTGCCTCAGGAAAGCTCGTTGCAGACGGCGCAGTCTCATACAAGGTCGCCTATCCCCGCTGAGAGGTTCTGGGATGCGTTTGAAAATCACAGTGGATAGAGACCTCTGCATCGGCGCAGGCAAATGTGTGGAAGCGGCCCCGAAGGTATTCCGCCTGGACGATAAGAGGAAGGCTGTGGTGGCAGACCCAAAGGGAAACGACGAAGATGCCATCCAGGAGGCAGCAGAGTCCTGTCCCACCCAGGCCATCACATTGATAGACGAAGAAACCGGAAACCAAATCTTACCTTAATATAAAGTTTCCTCTCCTTGAAAAGGAGAGGGCAGGGTGAGGATTGGTGGATTTCCTCTCCCTGGAAAGGCATGTCCGCCTATGGCGGAGAGAGGGTAGTCCTCCTGAGGCGGATGCGCCTTTGGCTCAGGTGAGGGTTGGTGGATTTTCCTCTCCCTGAAAGGGAGAGGGGAGGGTGAGGGTTGAATTATAGATTCTTCTGGCGCAGTGACGGATTTGGCTTCTTTCAACTCACCAATGGATTTGGGCTTTTCTAAAAGAGCGTCTTGCGCTCTACGGGACAAACAGCTACTATATAAATGATATGAAGACATATATGGCCGTTTTTGACAGGGAGATTGATGGGAGAATCATTGCCAGCGTGCCGGGCATTCCGGGGTGTCATGCCTACGGTCGCACCCCTCGGGCTGCCCTGGCAAAAGTACGACGCGCCCTGGAATTTTATCTCGAAGAACTCAAACGCCAAGGGAAGCCTCCTCCCCGGCAGATTAAACCTGTAGCCTTAGAAATTCATATTCGTGCCTGAGCTTGAGCCTGCTGGGTGAAATTAAAGCCAGGCGTTTCCTTCGTATTCTTGAAAGGGCGGGCTTCCAAGTCATACGAACACGAGGGAGTCATCGGTTTTTGAAACATGGCGACGGCCGGACCCTCCTCTATTCTTTTCATGATCGCGAGACAATAGGCCCCAAAATGATCGCAAAGATCCTCAAGGACGCAGGCATTTCAATAAAAGATTTTGAGAAGCTTAAGTAGCTTGGTCAGTTATGGAAAACTCTCTTTTAATGCTTTTGTTCCACCATTTCGATGATGAGCCTCACTAAGGGCTCTTTTGGTGCAGGGATGGATTCGGCGCCTTTAACCTCACCAAGAGGCTTCAGTTTTTCTAAAACCTTGGGTAAATCTTGGGGGGGCAGGACTGAAATCGAAATTTTTTTGTACTCGAAGGATTCATATTTAACCATAGTTGCACCTGCTTGATTCAAAATTTTTGCGACCTCCCTGACGGTGGCATCGAGATTTTTCGCATATATGGTCACGCGGATGTCTGTGGGCTTATAAATGGATTCGGCTTTCATGCGCATGGCACCGGCACTTTCCTTTTTTGCTTGAGGCGCTTTTTCTTCCATAATTCCAACCTCTGCGGCCGGGGCAGCGGCAGGTGGGGCTTGTATTGCAGGCGCTTCAGCTACGAGAGGAGCAGCCGTTTTGGGCTGGGCAGCAGCCATTGGCCGGGGTTCTTTTTTCATTACAGCATCAGCCATCCTCTCTTCTCTTGTCACAGAAGGAGCAGCGGCCTTGAGCTTGGCCGGTGCAGCCCTGGAAACCTGAATGCGCTTGTCCGCTATTTTCGCCTCTTGTTTTGCCGGGGCAGGAGCATTCCTCAATGCAACTGCTTCTTCCTTTTCCGGGGTCGGGCCGGCTTTACCCACGACTATGGGAGGCTGGGAGGGAGCTTGCGGCGTAGCATATTCACCTGGGAGCTCCTTTGCCTCCCTCACAGAAGAAGGCTGGAATGACTTATATAGATAGATGGATGTGAAAGCAATCGCTATCATGGCTGCTGCCTGCAAGGGAATCCTTATGCGCAAGGGATAACGCGCCTCCTTTTTGATCGCCTTCATTATTCTCTTGGCAAGTAGCGGAGGGGGCTCCACCTCTTCAAGCCCTTTTATCTGGCTGACAGCCTCTTTCAGGGCAGCGAGACTCTCGCTGCATTCCTTGCATGTCTTGAGATGTTCTTCAACCTGCGCCCTCTCTTCTTGGGACAGCGCGCCGTCTATGTATGCGGACAGCAATTCTTTGATGTCGCGGCAGTCCATCAGAGATCTCCCAGATGACTTTTCATCTTCTTCATAAACGCCTCCCTTGCCCTGAATAACCTGGACCTGACCGTCCCTTCCAGGAGCCCAAGCATTGAGCCTATCTCGTCATAAGAGAAGCCCTGCATGTCCCTAAGGACGAGAATTTCTCTATACCCGTGCTCCAGGGTATTGATGCACTCCTGCACCTTGCTCTGGATCTCCTTCCTCTCAACTGTGTCTGAAGCGGGCGGGTCGCCGGATGCGGGCTCTAACCTGATAAGGCGGTCCCTGCCCGGGACCGGCTCGTCAATGGACCCTGCCTCAAACTGCCTCCTGGCCTTCATTTGCTTGAGCCGGTTCCTTGCCTGGTTGATTGCTATGGAATAGAGCCATGTGGAGAACCTGGATTTCCCTTCAAATCCATTGATCCCCTTATAAGCGGACACGAACGCTTCCTGCACAACATCACAAGCTTCTTCGTAATCCCCGATCATTCGATATACGATGTTCAGCATCTTTTTTTGGTGCCTTTTCACCAAGGTCTCAAATGGGCCTGTTGCCCCGCCCTTGCATAAAGAGACCAGGCCGGCGTCCTCATCGGGCACCGGCCTTAGATCCACAATCATGCTTGGGTCATGTTACCCAGGGAATACCAGGACGACGGTTGCCTCTGCTTCTGTGCGGCCCTGTGCCCCTGGGAAACGCCAGGCCTTGACCTTTTCCATGATGCACTTTTCTGCATTGCTCCCTCTTATTTCATTTACCACGACCTGCACTTTTTTGATAGTGCCGTCAGGACCAACGACGAACTTGATAACGACCTTTCCATGAAGTCCATATATTGCAGCGCATGCCTTGAGATCGTCCATATTGGCTTTAATTACCTTCTTAACCGCAGATTCTTTTAGCCCACCGGACACAACGATCTTTTCAATATTTATGGGCTTGTCAGCCTTCCTTTCAGCCTCTTCCTTTGCCGGGCATGATTTTAACGAATTCATATCGGGAGCGGCTCTCTGCATCAACGCAGGCGCCTCTGCCATTGCCAATGGTGCTGAAGGGGCAAGGGCTGCCTTTGCCATTACACCGCCCACTGCATAATCTGATACGCCCTGTGGAAGGGGCAGGGGCTGCTTTACTGTGGTCTGCTCGCCGCCGCGGTTTCGCACCTCTGTATCTACTGCGACAAAGGATGTATATGCCGTGAGCAGGTTGTAGGTGAGACCGAGGTTCGTCACCTCTTTCACTGCCTCATCGTCATGCTTGAGCTGGGTGAAGTCAGAGAGCGTGGCTATCCTGTGCCTTGCCCAGAGGTAGCGAAGCGCTGAGTTTGTCTCTGTAGGCTGCGTGCCGCTTACATCTATAATGCTCCTATGGGAACCGCTGCCTGATATTCCTGAGATGCTAATCCTTCCGTCAAGGCTTCCGCGCCATTTTCCAAAGATGATCACAGGCCGCTCTGCAAGGACATCCGGCACACTGGGCGGCTCAACATCATAAACATTGAAAGAGCCGAAGTCTGCCTTGATGCCGGTCAGGACGGGCGACTGGACCATTTTGCGCAGCGCCTCTGCCTTTGCAGGCGCCTCATCCGGCCTGGTCACGATGAAAGGCTCGCCCATGCCTGCCCTTGCCATGCCCTCGATGAGATGGCGGTTGACGCTTGAGCCGATGCCGAAGGCAAACATGTTTGCCTGTCCGAGGCTCTTCCGGATGAGATCAAAGGACTCTGCCTCTACCCCGACATACCCGTCAGTGGCGATGATGACCGTGCGGGAATACCCCTCTGCCCTGGGAAGAGAAAGCGCCCTCTGGAGTGCTGGCAAAAGCTCTGTGCCCCCGCCCCCGCGCTGGCGCTCAATCAAATTTATTGCATTGTTGATGTTTGCGGATGTTGCCTGCACTGACTCTTCAGAAAGGACCATGGAGCCGCCAGAGAAGAGCAGGACATTGAACTTGTCAGAGTGCCTCAGGCTTCCGATGAGGTCCTTGAGGAGCTTCTTTGAAATCTCAAGGGGGAAGCCGTGCATGGAGCCCGATACATCCACGATGAAGATATACTCGCGGCCCGGAATCTGGCCCGTGGTTACCCGCTCGGGCGGCTGCAAGGTGAGCAGGAAAAAGTTCTCCTTCTCCCCTTTATAGAGGAGGAGGCCGGAATCTATCTTCTTTCCGGTGAGGCGATACTTGAGGATGAAGTCGCGGTTTCCGCCGTTCTTTTCAGATGAATCCAGCTTGACAGAAGCAAGGGAACGGCCCTCGTAATTCGTGCTCACCTTGTGTGATGTGCAGGAGATCTCCTGTATCGGGAGACCTGCAGAGATGTCAACGGAAATATCAAAGGTATAAGGCGGTGCATCACCCTCGTGGAGATATGGATTGCGAAGCCATCCCTCGGACTTCGGTGCCGTGTCCTCCTGCTTTGTAGAATACCTTGGGCCGACAACCGTTGGATACACAAACTCATACTCTCCCTCCTCTGGCACAAGAAGCTCTGTGTAGCTCAGCACGACCTTGATTGTGTCCCCGGGCATTATGTTAGCCACATTCATCTGGAAGACATTCGGCCTCTGCTGTTCGAGAAGGGAGGCGCTTCGGCCCTCCTGCCTGGCTTGCTCGTAGATGGTGCGCGCATCGTCCCGCTTCTTGATCTCGGCTGTAATGGTCCGCTTCCCGATAGTCATTGTCATGCCGTAGACCGCTGCCCTGGTTGAGGCCGGAAAGACATAGATTGCCTCTATTGGCCTCTTCCCCTCGTTCTTGTAGATCTGGGTCACCCTGACATCTGCGATCACGCCTGCGATATCAACGGCCGCAGATGTGGATTTAAGGGGCAGGGCGTCGGTCCCCGGGTCGTCGCTCTTGACGAAAAAGTATGGCGACAGGGTCTTGTCCCCGCTGTCCCCGGCCTCCTGTGACCAGGCAAGGGTGGTCATGGACGACAGCATCACGATAGCCAATGCGCAGATTTTTGTAATTGGGTTCATTGCTCACCTCTCTTCTCTAATTAAGCCCCCCAAAGGTGGGGGAATTAGGCCGCCCTATTGCGTCCTATAGAGTGAGACAATGAGCCTTCGGAAAAAGTTCCCTGCCTCCCGGGACTGGAATAACAAGTAGGATTATTAACCTGAGTGATACAGGTTATTGAATTTCTATAAGATATGCCGTAGTATTATCACATGACAATAGTAAAGTTAAAACTGCCGGATCAATTGGCAAACGAACTTCCCAAAAAACAAAGGCCTGTCCAAAGGATAATCAAGCTCGGGATGATCCATTACAAGGTAGAGAAAGCATTGAAGGAGTATAAGAGAGGAAGAATTACATTGGCCAGGGCAGGAGAAATATCTGGATTGTCTCTCCGTGAAATTATTCCCCTGGCATATGCCTCCGGGCTTGAGCCTAAAATTGACGAATCACTCCTTACCAAAGAATTGTCTCAACACACCGCTTCAACCCTTTAGCCCAGCAGGATAAAGGGCCTCCATGAAAGTCATTGTCAGCGATGCGGGTCCGTTGATCGCCCTCGCAAAGTTGGATGTTCTCAAATTCACCCTTCGTCTTTACCCGACCATGTGGATTTCTGAGGCGACATATAGAGAAGCTGTTACCATGGGCCTTGACCTCAATGCCCCGGATGCATTGGTTATCGATCAGCTGTGCACACAGAAGAAGATTGAGGTTCACCCTGTGCCATCCTCAGCCCCAAAATGGCACCCATCCATTGGTTTACAAAAAGGAGAGATGGAAACAATTCGGCTCGCTTTGACCTCGACTGCCTCCACCGTTCTTATAGATGACCGTGATGCCAGAATTGAGGCCCATAAGGCATTCGCTTACCATGGCCTTGGGACAGAGATAAAAGGCACATTGGGTATGCTCGTCACGATGTATCAGAAGGGCATTATCGCTGGCTCTTTCCTGAAACATTCCATTGAATCCATAATACGACGGAAGGACATCTGGATCAGTCCAAAGCTCTGTTTGCGACTGCTCGCTGCCTTAGAAAAGGGAAATCTCAAGTAACAGGCTCTCAATAACCTCGCAATATACTTTCAACAGTCCCTGATTTACTGCTATTGTGGAACGATTTGTAAAAGGTGGGTAGAGCTGCTCGTGCCCTGCCCGGTTGTGATAGAAGCAATTTCTTTGGTAGCATCCCAATCCATTGTCCAGCGGCCGGCAGGGTCGCTCATCGTTAGATCCCATCCTGATGGATATATCCGTTTGGCCGGGACATAAATCTCTGTTGGACCTGTTGCCTTGGGATCGGAGATATATTCCATCGTGAAAACGCGCGTGTCAGGGTTGTATGAAAACGACTGCGGGACACCGGCAACCCGTTGTGGATACACACGGACGATGGCTGTCGTAAAGGTGATATATTCGGATCTGTCAGGATTGATGAAGCTATACCCACCAGTTGGGCTGTAATCCCAGTAGGTATGCCCAGCCATCTGCCTGTCATACATATCAAGAACATGTCGCAGAAAAAGAGGCCCGTTCTCAAGGCCTTTTTGGATTCCCCATTCTCCAACAAGGAGCGGGTATTGTAGGGTTTTGAGCTCCTTTACCCTGGTTTCTTCCCAATCGCTCACAATGGTATTGCTTATGGGGTCATAAGTAGCCCCGGCTTCAATCGTGAGCGAATACAGATGTGGGGAATATACAATCCTGCTCTCGCCGGGCCGCGGATCGTTCATGCGCCCAATGTATGAGGTCCGGCCCTCAGCAGGTGTCCCATACCTGGGCTCAAAGAAAATCCAGTGTTCCGTATCCTTCTCCCTTATCGCATTAATGACCCTCTGGTAAAACGGTTGGATCTTTGTTTGGTCAAATGTTTTGGAAGGGCCGTTTGGGTTGTCCTTTCCGGCAAGCTCGATTGCATCCCAATCAGAGCCGGGAAAGGGTTCATTGATAATATCGTATCCGATAATTGCCGGGTGATCCTTGAAACGCTCGGCGATTGTTGCCCACAAGGCGATGTAATGATCCTGAAGTTCCGGATGTGGCCCGGAGTAGTTCCAGAAATTATCAAATGCCCTTGTCACACCTTCTTGAAAGTAGGTAAACGCCCACGGCGTCTGGCAGGTAAAGGGAAGGCCGTCGGTGATCACTGCCCACGGCGGCGCCCCGTCCCCGCATGTCTGTTGACTATAGAGATCCTGGTGCATATCAAGGAAAACGAGAATCCCCGCCTCCTGGAACCAGTCCAATCTATCCTCTATCAAATTGAAATATTCCTGGTTGTAAACGCCGGGTTCCTGCTCTGCATAGTCCCAAAGAATGAGGAAACGAGCAACATTGAACCCCCAGTCTTTTGAAAGACGCAGCACATCATCCTTTATCAGGTTGGGCATGCGCTGGGGGTCTGACTTTGCCGAACCGCTTGCATTGACCCCGCGAAGAACAAGGGACCTTCCCTGGTCGTCCTTGATGAACCGCCACTCTCCGGGAATGCCTCCCCCTCCCTCGCTCTTTTTGCATCCAGTTCCGATGAATATTATGAGGATACCCAGGATTACGCTGCAAAGAATCTTGAGTCGTCTGAGTCCCATAGGAGTATCCATTTTATACCTTAATAATCCTATTTCAACCTGATTTTTTTAGCAACCCGGTATAGAGACTTCGGGTCGGCAAGGGCAACCAGTTTTTTTGGCGCCTCCTGGAAACCTTCGAGGGCATTGAAATAGCGATCAAGAGGGTCGTTTTTATACGAAGGGATCAAGAACAGATGTGTATGGGGTATCCGGCGGCCCCTTGCGTACTGGCAGATGAAGTCCGGTTTGTAAATCTTCATCAATTGTTTGGCAACGAGGCGTGCAAGTTCGTAAAGGGAGGCGGTCTCTTCCTTGCTCATTTCATGCCACCAGACTACATGCCTCCTTGGCAGAATCAGGCAGTGTCCTTCACTAATGGGATTGATATCCAGAATGCAAAACGCCAGGTCATTCTCCGCGACTTTGTATGATGGTATTCTGCCGGCTTCTATTTCACAGAAAATGCATTTCTTTACATCTTCACCCATTGATAGCTTCTTCATATGCAGAGGACAAGTTAATATAAACTGACTTCCGTAGTCAACCTTATCATTGCGAGGAACGAAGTGATGAACATTGTAGTCGTCCCATTCAAACAGTTTCCTGTAGTCGTCCCATTCAAACAGTTTCCTGTAGTTGTCCCATTTATGGGACATATTCATAGGCCGATGAATCGGCCAACTACACATACAATTTCCTGTAGTTGTCCCATTTATGGGACATCAAGTTGCCCGATGAATCGGGCGACTACAAAATAATGCGTCTTACGGATATTCGGCGCAATTTGGTCACAAAGGGATTTTTCTGATATAATGGGTTCGTCTAACTCGTTGGAAACCCATTAAGGGCGGGCGTAGTTCAGCGGTAGAATGTCGCCTTGCCATGGCGAAGGTCGTGGGTTCAAATCCCATCGCCCGCTCCATATTTGACTTTGTTTATTTTCCTGGACATATTAGTATTGTCTGGACGACGGCTAAAGAGCTCAAAGCAGCGTTTAAGAATGGGCCAGATTGGATTGACGTTAAAAACCATCAATGAAAGTTTCTATAAAAGATAAAGAGAAAAAAAAGATTGAGAGGGAGGTAAAGAAGGCGAAGAAACATTGCCCTGAGGGGATGATCTATATTCCTTCAGGGTCATTTATGATGGGAAGTGGTGAATTATTTGAAGAACCTGTCCACAAAGTCTATCTGGATGGCTATTATATAGACAGGTATCCAGTGACGAATGCCCAGTATTATAGGTTTTGCAAGGAGACCGGTCATAATTATCCCGAACATCTGAAATACAAAATGCCAAAGAGTTTAGAGAATCACCCGGTGATAGGTGTTTCCTGGGAAGATGCGGAGGCTTTTGCTTCTTGGGCAGGGAAGAAGCTTCCGACTGAGGCAGAGTGGGAGAAATCTGCGAGGGGGACAGATGGGAGGATATATCCCTGGGGGAATGAATTTGATCCAGAAAAATGCAATTTTAATTCTAAGGGGACAACCCCAGTGGATAAATACCCTGAGGGAGCGAGTCCCTATGGGGTCATGGGCATGGTTGGGAATGTATGGGAATGGGTTCAGGATTGGTGGGATGATAATTATTACAAGAACGCTCCTGCCGACAATCCTCAGGGTCCTTTTACTGGAAAGTATAGTGTACTACGCGGCGGGTCATGGGAAGAAAGAAGCCTGTTCAATATTCGCGCATCCGTCAGAGTGGGGAATATTCCTTCGGGCAAGGACAACGACATGGGATTTCGCTGCGTCCGTCAGGTCTCAGGAGGAGAGAGGGGAGAGTGAGTGTGGCGATTGAGATTGTAAAACTCTATAATTATGAGATTGATGATAAGATCCACTATCTATGCATGGAGTTTGTGCTTGATGTGAACCTTCAGAAGAAACCATGAAATAGGGGGTGACCTGCCCCCCAAAAACTGAAAATGGGGGCATCTCCAACAGATGCGAAGCTAACTTAAGAAATGGTGCAATTAATGGGGGCTGGTCAATAGTTCGCCAAGGAGGCGTTATGAAGAGGATGCCAAAGAAGCAATCTTTTAAGAAGAGGGTCAAGGAGTTTTTCACTCTGGCATTGAAGACAGTGGAAACCATCAAGGAACCAAGGGATAAATCCATCGCTTTGAAGGAAATAGCAGGTAAATTGACAGAGACTGGGCAGAGGGACAAGGCCGCTGCAGTTTTCGTTATGGCCCTGCAGGTAGCGAAAGCCATAGAAGACTCCAGAGAAAAATACATGGCCTTTGAAAGATTGGCAGAAGGATTGGCGCGGGGTGGATATAGGAAG
>Ga0315310_10001156_pt1 | contig 16604 bp, 16 predicted proteins | sample TDP5_MG_FD_203630 | JGI IMG/M metagenome (GOLD analysis project Ga0315310, IMG submission 203630) | Freshwater sediment microbial communities from Lake Towuti, South Sulawesi, Indonesia - TDP5 | ecosystem: Environmental > Aquatic > Freshwater > Lake > Sediment | place: Indonesia: South Sulawesi... | reverse complement strand
TTTGAGGATTTTATCCCTCCATTTGTCGTCCATGTTTAAGCGCACAACCTCGACTTTTGATGCGTGAACTGGAATATTCACCGTGGTTCCATCGGCTTTTTCTCGGTTTATGCCCTCAATGAATATTCTATAGCTTTTCTTGTCGACCCTTAGGATCTTACCTTCGAATCCTTTATAGTCGCCTCTGAGCACCCTTACGGTATCACCAGTCCTTACAGAAATAGAGCGGGTATTGTGAGACTCTTTCAGCTCGGATGAAAGATGAGCAGACAGAATATTGCCACGCCTATGGTGAGGTGCGTTGTACAGCTTTTTTCTTTGTTTGCCGGGTTTTCTTGTCTTAGTTTTCATGTGCATCCCGCCTTAGAATACCTTGCTATATTATTATGCTTGAGGCGCTCGCTATTCTCGGCCATCGTTCTGCTGCTTCCCTAGCCACAGGACCACGTATCTCCGAGCCGCGCATCTCGCCCTCCGGGGTTATAATGACGGCGGCGTTATCTTCAAATTGAACCCAGTTTCCTTCAGGACGCCTATAAGGTTGTCTTTGTCTGACTATGACCGCGCGGAAGAGTTTCTTTCTCATATCAGGTGTTCCTCTCCGCACAGAAACAATCACCATATCTCCGATTGCGGCTGCGGGAACACGCCTCAGTCTTCCTTTATATCCCGCGACCTGGACAAGCCTCAACAATTTTGCTCCAGAGTTATCGCTGCACTTTATTAGGGACCCGGCCTGTAGACCTCTTGTGACCTTTAATCCATGCGCTATCGTCCCTTTGGCCACAAGGGCTCTGCCCTTTGCTTTGGCTGCCATTTTTCACGTCACGCCTCCGTCTTCTCAACGACAACAAAAGAGACTGTCTTACTTACCGGTCTACATTCAGCGATCTTAACACGGTTGGCCTCAGAGGCACCTATGCAAGGAGGGTTGTGGGCCGGGATATGGCTGTGTCTCCGTTCATACCGTTTATACTTTTGTACATACTTAGTGTAGTCACGCCTGACTATGACAGTTTTATCCATCTTGGCGCTTGTGACTGTTCCTTCTAAGACTCTTCCTCTAACACTTAATGAGCCGTGAAATGGGCAATTGGGGTCGTTGCACGGTTTTTCGGGTTTCTTGAAGGAAGCCAGCGTCATCACCAACGTCTCCTGGAGACTCTTTTAACTCGGTCTTCTGGCCGACCTACAAGGACTTTCCCGTCAACCTCGACTACTGTTCCGTCGGGCAACGTGAAGTGAAGAACCGATGTCACTTTTATTACAGTCTTTTCTTCTTGTTTGTGTAATATTGTGAATGTATTACGAGTTTCATCTAGGACTCTACCACATATCCCTACGCAGCTGGGGTTTGAGCTTTGCACCACCCTTGCCCTTAACCCTATGAACTCATGCTGAAGTATGGACGGTGTAATCTTCATTTCTTCTCAACTCTGGCCTCTTCATTCATGACTGTCAGAATGCGAGCTATAGTCCTTCTGAGGTCACGGATTCTTGAGGGATTCTCAACTGCTCCTCCAGCTTTCACCATAGTCCTCGTCCTGACCAGTTCTGTTCGGAGTTCGATCAGCCTTCTTTCCCGCTCTTCCGTAGACATACTTCGAATCTCCTTCATTCTCTTGCTTGACGTCTACTCTTCCCCCTCTGGTTCGATCAGTGCCTCAGAAGGTCCTTCCTTAGCCGTGTCTACTGGAATCTTTTCTGCCGCTTCGACGGCTTCCTCGGTTTCCTTAGCCCCTTCTTCTACTATATGCACTTGATCAGGGAGTTCGGGTCCTGGAGGCATTATTGCGACCTTTACTCCGAAAATGCCTGGTTTAAGTTGGGTGTGGACAGCAGCTTTTCTGACGTACTTCGTGGCTGGCTCGCCGCTTTTCGGGACATATCCTTCCCTGAATTTTTCGCTGCGAGCGCGTTCGGTCCTCAGCTTGCCGCTAATAATAATTTCTGCACCCAGTGCTCCGGCTTCCATTATCTGGCTTAAAGCCCAGAAACCTGCTCTTCGAAAGTGTACGCCCCGTTTCAGCGCAGCAGCAATGCGTGAAGCCATTACATGAGCATTAAATTCTGGAACCTCAATATCGGCGACAGAAATTTGGGGGTTTGGCAGACCAAAGTTCTCCTCTAAAACTTTTGCCAAATTCTTTATTGTTAAGCCTCCGCGCCCGATGATTATTCCAGGCCGCATGGCATAGACAACTATGTTCGTGCCGAGAGGAGTTTTTGTGATGTCCACGCCACCATAACCTGCTCTCTCAAACTCTTTCCATAGGAATTCGTCTACCCCAGTCTTCCTAATGGATTCGTCAATAAAATGTCTGACAGAGGACAATCACGTTTCCCCTCTAGCTTGTTCCAGAACTATTTCAACGTGACACATTGTCTCAAAGCGAGGTGTCGCTCTTCCCATAGCTCTGGGGGTATACCTCTTAATCTTTGATCCAGGGTAGGCTGAGGCGTGAATCACTTTCAGTCTTTCTGTGTCAAGCCCTCTAAACATGGCGTTTGATTCAGCGCTTTCCAGTACCCTGAGGATTTTCTCCGCGGCGTTGACTGGATATCTACCTGCGGCGGCTCTCTGCAGACCCCTTCGATGAGGCACTTTCTTACTATACCTCCTGAAAGGGACAGCTTTCCTCTTCTGTCTGACCAACTCCAAGAATTCTTTTGCCTCATCAAGTTTCATCCCCTTGATCGTCGTACATACTTCCCTAGCTGCTTTAGGCGATACTCTAAGCTCTCTACCGCTGGCTTTGACGGTTGTATCCGGATTCAAGCCCATAACTGAGTATCCCCATTTTGGCACTGGACATTCACCGACTTTCATTCAACAGATGCACAGTGATTTATAAGAATTACCCCCCGCATATTTAAGGAATTGCTGCATCTCTACTGGAAGATGCCATATATGTGGAATAAGCTGAAACGCGCCGTAGCAGACAAGATGGCATTTGACATCCTTATTTTTATTGTATTGATAGGCTTCAACCTCTATGCTTTTCGGAACTATATGGTAAGAGGCATGATAGGCCGCGATTACATCGTCGGCGGAGATGGAATGGCCCATGTCTATAAAGTCGCAGAGCTCGTTGATAGGATGGGGCGAGGAGCTTATGTTGATTGGAGTGACGCGTGGTACCTGGGATATCATCCTTTCCATTTTTACCCCCCTTTGAGCTACGGATTGTACGCGATACTGGCGTACTTGCTTGGTGATATTGGTCTCGGTATCAGAATAGGCGTAGCTTCATCGTTCCTGATCTCATCATTAGCAACCTATCTTGTGGTCATAGAGATTATGCGCGAATTCATGCTGAGACGAGTCTTTAGATGCTTAGTGGCTGTCGTAGCCTCTATTTACTTTGCTTATCACCCTTACTTGGTCAACTTCATAACCTTTGTTAACGACTTACCTGCAGCGTTTGCCTTCTCTTTCCTGCCAGTGTCGTTCTTCTTCTATTTGAGAAGCATACACCATCGCAACATCGCTAATCATGCGTTCTGCGCCTTCTTCATAGCAGGTTCCTTCCTTGCCCACGCCTATGCAGGATTCTTCGCAGCCATCGGGGTCGGGCTTCATTTCATTCTTGAGATTCTTCTCAAAAGGACTTATGTTATAGGGAGGTTTGCTTCGCTGCTTTGCATAGGTTTGTTCTCGATCGGCCTCGTAGCCTTTTGGATCATTCCTTACTATTATGAACAGGAAGCTTTGGCGAGAACCATGGGATATGAGTGGACTATCCCTATCTCTTCAGTTGAGCTGCAGGATTTCTTCAATCCCTCGATGAAGGCGGGGTTTGCACCCACATACTTGGGCATGCTTGTAATTATAATCTTAGCCGTTGCACTAGTCACTAGATTGCACATGACAGACAATTTGACCTATATTCTTATGTTAATTATCTTTTGCTACATGGCGCTAGGTGTAAATGCACCACTGAGTTGGTTAAATCCTCTGATTAGTCTAGGAGTATATCCAGAGCGGATGATGGTCCTCTGCGTGTTCTGTCTGGCATGTGGTCTGGCTTCAGCCGCGGGAAGTCTTCTAGAAAGGTTAGCTGACATGAGATTTCCTCCACGATACAGGTTCCTAGCTATAGGGCTGTGCATGCTAGTAACGATGTTTGCCATTGTTGATTCATCGTCTATCTCTCCGTCGATAAACCTATCTGGTCCAGTATCCAGCTTCAATGATGTTTGCCGTTATGTCAAAGAGCAAGGCTCGGGAGACGGACGAGTATTATTCATCGGTCTGGATGCTCCTCTCTACTCATATTCCCCTGCGTTGACCGGGAGAGCTATAGTTGGGGGTTACTATGTCCAAGGTTCAAAACTCTCCTATGCCATAGAATACTGTAGAACCTTTGCTCTGTTACAGAACGAAACCACTCGTGTCCTAAACATGTTTAAATTATTCAATGTCGAATATGCCATAGTCGACAAGAGCGTCATCCAAAGAGTAGCCTCACTTCTGGAGCTGAATGCTCTCAGAACTGTCTACGTGAACGATGGATACATCGTCTACAAATATCTGGGATACAAAGGCATAATCCAAACCGCTGTCAGCGACATCTTAGTAATTGGTGAGGCCTATCCCAGCTCTGTCGTAAGGGGCGTACTTGAAAGGAGACTGTTCAACATGACGATTACAACTAGCCCCTCATCGTATATTGATGACTACAGTCTAGATGAACTCTTAAGCTATCATGCTTTGGTTCTCTACTCCTTCACACATCACAGCAAGGAGGCCGCTGAGTCGTTGCTGCGAAGCTATGCAGGATCAGGAAGATTGCTCATCGTGGATATGGATGGATATCGAATCTCTGGAGAATTACAGGATGAAGGCATCTTTCTAGGGGTTAATTTCACTCGAGAGATCATCTACGATGGGCCTGAAACGGATCGCTGGGGTTCTCCCTTCCGCGTTACATACTCAGCATTGTCCATTAACGGTTCATTTTCAGAAGGAGCTTATCTCGGTACAGCTTGGATTGCTATGACGTATCAAGGGTTCTCCCAAACGCACCTAGAAGTCAACAAGATCTATAAAGCGGTGGGCGTTCGAGACAGTATCTATTTTGTCGGCTTGAACCTCTTCTACCATGCCCTATTATACAATAACAGTGCCGAAATAGAGCTTCTCCAAAGCCTGTGCACACCTAAAGGCGTAACTGAACAGGAGATGATCAACTACAATGTTATTAGGGAAGCTCCCTCTCAAAAAGAATATAGAGTAAGTGGCGACAAGGCATTGGATATTATAGTAAGCATGGCTTGGTCTCCTCACCTGCACGTCATGGTCAACAATGGACCTGCAGCAGTCACTGAACAGGACGGTATCATGAAACTGAAACTGCCGCAAGGCGACAACTATGTTACCATAACTTATATAGAAACCCCAATCCACTTTGTTGGCGCCGGGATTACCGCCGCTGCTATCATATCGTTTGGAATAGTAGCAGCAAGATCCCATAGGAGGAGGTCTCCATAAATCTTTCAGTGAATATCATGTGCAGAAGAGTCAGGCTTTTGTTCGTCGCTTGTCTTCCTCAGCTTAACGGAAATCTGAGCCCTGGTATTTTTCGTAGAGCTGCAAGAAGAGGTCCTCCTATAAGAAAGGAGACTAGGACGACGGTCAGATCCTCAATGTAAGAGCTAGCAGCGCCAACTACGAATACGTAGTACACGGTTTCGGGAAACCAGAGAAAGACCATATGCAAGCCCATGGGGATCAGTAGAAATATCCTTGTCAGTGCATCGGTCACGGTTCCGATGAAGGCGATGAGTGATGTCAAGAAGGCTAAACGCCTCACGTCTTCCTTGAAAAGGTTTCTACAGGTTCTGGCTACTGGGTAGATGAGGGCCAAGGCTATTAGAATATCAAGGATTGTCCATATCGGAAGCCATCTTCCCAACGGATGGATGAAATAAGCCCCCAACATAACTGCGTACATGGCTAACACTGGCTTCCATTCTCCTTTCATCATGAGTCCACAGGCTAGGACGCCCATAGGTTCAGCTATTATTCCAAACATCCAGAGATCGGTCGGCTTGATAGCTCTGGCTACAACGCTACCTATAAAAGCCGCTAGGAAGCCAACCCAGGGACCCAGAACTATGCCCTCGAGAGGCTCTAGGTAAATGCTCCAGTTTCGCCATAGGTCTATAGAGACGAGGTAAAGTCCTACGTGCGAGGCTGCGAAGACCCCGACCAGAGCGATGTTCTTCGATGAAAAACTCAAACTGGATCGAACTTAATCTCTTACCTAAGGTTAAAACATTTTCCCCAACCAATCTAGACAACATTGGCCCCAACGGCATTGGGTCATCTGTAACCCTTTCCGTATTAACAAAGACCCCGACTAGATAACAAGGTGGACACAAGAGGTTACTCGGCGGAAAACAATGGCAAAGACCAATATCTAGGAAGACTTTGTTCTCAGTTATTCTTAGCCTTTAACAGTTATTACTATATCGAATGTGAAGTGTGTTATTCCTTCTATGGATTCTGAGACGCGAAGCCTCAGCGTTGTCTGGATGACTTCTCCAGGGCTTAGGGAGTTTCCACCGTAGTCCCAACTCAGATCAATGTATCTCGCAGCAGATTCGGGATCCCAATTTTCGGTCGACAGCTGAAGAATAGCTTCCGTATTTCCTTCGTTCCTTATGAGAATTGTAGCATCCTTCTGGGAGCCCGGAGTTAGTTCACCCCAATCGATTGAGAACACATTGCCTGAGAGACCTTCATATACTCCAACCTTAACGCTTCTTAACGTACCTGTGCCCGTAAGAATAATCGATGCCGGCGAAGCCCAAGAAAAAATGCTGCCCTCTATGACAATTAGCACAGTAATCGCGGAAAGGAAAAATGCCCTTTGGGATTTTGAAGGAGATCTTCTTCTTGAATAGGTACTTAAAAGCGCAGAAACGAAGAGGTTAAAAAAGCCAAATGATAGCAGAGAAATGAAGTAGCCGGGTTCGATGTGAAAAACGAGGAAGGAGAAGCCGTAAGCCAATACCGTGAATCCTAGCATGGTAACCAAGTAAGACAGCACTATTCTTGCCATCATGCTTTTCACAGAACGGGCTTCTCGGTAATCTTTCTAGGTCTAGCTTTCTAATTCTCTAAGCTATCTGATATCTGTTTAATTGTTCTTAAGACTTATGTGTGGAATTCTGTCGAACTTATTTGACTCTTGATGCCTACGAGACGTTAGAACGGCTGAAGGCAATAATGCCACATCACGCGAGCCTACCCACGATCATAGGCGACGGAAGAGCAGACATATCAGTCTAACCGCTCGGCATAATTAGTCGGGCGACATATCTGGCAAGATATAGGAGTTTGATGTTGTGGTTCGAGACGACGCTCTAAACAAAAAATTCAAGTGTCATGTCAAACTATCTCTTGGGCTCACCAATGAGAAGCGAGAATTATCCACTCTTTTTTCTAGCGCCGTTTGTTTCGTTCATTTCGAATTCTAGGAATCCATCTTTCCCTTTCATTTCTAGGTGGGGGGACGGGGTTCGAACTACTTGCACACTAACCACATCTTCCGCAAATCCGTTTCTTTATTTTTTATTTTTTGTATTCAGTTCATTGGGCGATTCGTTTTTATCTTGCATTAAATAAGGGTTGAACAGGTTTACCGTGGTATACCATATAGCATCGAATTAAACATTAATCAGATTTATAATGTATAATTGGTTGTGGACACTTGCCAGAAAGGTATCTATTAAAGGCAATGAGATGTTAGAAGGAAGTGTGAAATATGACTGTATGTGAGAATCTAAAAAGAAATCTTTTCATTCTAACATCTTTCCTTCCATAGAAACCCTCCAAGAACAAGACTTCACAGTTGATTTATATAAAGTGGATCTCTTACAAACCTTTGTAGACTTCCCAAATATGCTTAGCTATTGCTGTTGCAGCCAATTCTACATAGAGACCAGGAACACGAGGTTCGGATCCACCGCGATTAACAATAGTGAAAACAATCGCTTCTTGAACGCATTTCTTAGCTAAGCAAAAGCCGGGATCAGTCGAAGACAAAATGTAAGTGGCAACATTTTCTATAAATACCATTGGCTTTAAAGTTGACTGATCTAACTGATCAATTACTGTTAGAATGCCCTGCATTCCTGAGCCAGATTCAAGATGTTTGGAAACACAGAAAGCCACATGTGATTTGATCCACTGCTCACTCATTATCAAAGAATTTATGTTTTTTCTCCAAAGTTCCATGAGTTACACCATTAGTACCACAATAGATCCGATCAAGACTCCCATCAATGAGGAAGCAACCACCAAACCACGAGTGGAAGAGGGACCTGCGACAAAATTAAGAAGACTAAGGAAGACTGAAACTACAAAAGTTTCGGATGCAATTGTGGTTAGTATACTCGATTCGATGTAGAATGTTATTGCCAAAGAAATTAGTAAAACGAAGATTAGGATTGTGGCTAATTTGTAATGCGGTGTCGGGCATCCGTACTTCTTCGCTATCTTTGATACAATGCTATGACTCACTTGCTCTCACCCCGGATGGCGGATGACAGTTGATCACCTTTGACCTTCTTTATGGGCACACCAAGGCCCTTTTCATCTCTCGCGATCTCAGAAACAACAGCTTTCGGATCGTGAGCATAAGTCACCGACTTCGCCAATATGCTGACATCGTCCTCAAAGACTGTCCTGCCCGCTTCCAATACTGCTAAAAGTAGGGCTTCAGGGTGCACAGTTTTGCTTAATAATAGTGTCTTAACCAAGGCAGCTTCGGTAAGCAAAGTTACTTTACTTCCACCGGTTTTAGGCTGGGCAAGAGATTGGGATTCTGATGAGAATTTGCTAGCTATGATGACTGTCATGATAGATGACTTTTCACCTAGCGAGCGAGTAATTGCGTCTCCAACATCACTGGGCTCAATCTCAAGAGTAGTAAATTTAGCCACAACAGAAATGGTTTCTCCGCTAGGTTTAGCTATGATAAAGTCGGGAGAAACAGACTTATCAGCGGAGGGACGCGTTATCAAGTTGGTCAGACTCCTCAAAATTCTAAAGGTGGCTTCTTCAAAGTCACTCTCATCCGTAGAGTTGAATAGTCTTGCCACCGGACCTTGGAATCCGATTTGCTCAGCTTCTGCGAGTAGTTGTTGTCTTTTTTTTACTAAGGGATCACTGGACAGCTTAATTGCCGCATCAAGCACTCGCTTGGCGAAGGCCGCAGATTCGAGCGCTTTGGAAAGAACGGCATGAGGTATCTTCACAAGATCGTAGACTGAGCCGATGCGCAGTTCACCGGCCATAATTAGCCTCCTACGACTGAGCGGATCAAAGCCTAAGCTTGAGAAGACTCTAGCGGTCCCAAGGTACTTCTTTGGAATCCCATATTTCAGTCGCTCCTTTAAATCCTCGATTAGATCAGCTAAAGTCAAGCTAATTGGCAACCCTGCTGCTTCTAGAGTGTATGGGATTGCAGATATGAGCCACATAGCATAGGCTGCATAGTTTGTCTGCGCGTCGGATGGATACACACTGTATTCTCTACTCGTATCCTTACCTTCAACCCAGTTCTCAAGCATTAATGCTGTCTTGAAAACTCTTTCTAGATGTTCTGGGTCTTTGTAGCTTGTCTGCACCACTTCTGCAGCCCTCTCGACCGATGCCCTCGAGAATCGACCTTTTTCCCAGTACATAATGTAACATAGAGTGTTTTCAAAATCTGCGGTTGAGCATATGAGATGTAATAGGGTAAAGTCCGTAATTGGGATCCCTCGTTCAAGAATCAACTTGAAGCCTTCAACAATGCGTTGGATTGACAAAGGATCGTATCTACGAGAAGCACAGACCAGCCCAAGATTTGTGGGCAAGTATCCTCTTATGAAACCATCTTCTTGTAGTTCCTTTAGAAGGCGAGAAAGTAGATCTTTTGAAACGGGCGAACCTGTAGACTTAGCGTAATAAGTTTGTGAAAAGAAGTCAGCAACCTCGTCAAGGCTTCTATATTGGCCGGTTGAGAGAAGAACCATTAGATTCCTTCTAAGCTCCTTTTCGAAAATCAACTGTGAGATTACTACTTGTGGCGCCCCCTTGATATATCTCTCCATGGCTATATGTGCCTGTCTGGTAGTGATTGTCAAGACTATGGCTTCGCCTACATCAACATATCCAATTCTACCCGCCCTGCCTGCCATGTTCTTGAAATCATTGACTGTTAAGTCTACTTGGCCCTTGCGGAGTGATTCGAATACTGTCAGACTAGCTGGATAATTAACTCCTTCCGCTAAAGTAGTGGTGGCAAAAATAGCAGCAATACGCTTTTCTTTGAAGGCTTTTTCGATGAAAATTCTTTCTTTGTCTGAGAGACCTGCGTGGTGATACGCGACTCCTTTTCTCAAGCAAGCTACCAATGATGGTTCAACATCAGTTGATAATGCTTCCTCACTGACAAACTTCTGAAGATCATCATCCGTTAGCGGATTAAGAAATGCTAGGTCCATTTGGCTTATTCGTGCAGCTAGATCGCTCGCATACTTTTCTGCGTAGTATCGGCTATGAGCAAAAACCAGCACATGTCTGGAAGACTTAATTTCTTTTGTTACGACCTGTAATAATACTGCCTCGAGTCTCCCTGTAAAGCCCGTGTCAAGCACTTCACCATCATCGTAGGTGATTTTCCCGCTATGAAGTACTCCCATCCTAAGAGGAACAGGTCTATAGTCCGGGAATTTTAGAACTTTAATGTTCATGCCTAACCACTTCTGGAACATCTCAGGCTCAGCGACTGTGGCTGAGAGGCATAATAGCTGCAAGTTTTTATTCATCTTTAAAAGACGTGTAATTAAGAATTCCAAAGCTGGACCACGATTTTCGTCGCCAATATGATGGAATTCATCAACGACTAGTAAGCCGATCGATTTCGCCCAACGAGAATTGGTTCTTGTGAGTATTTCAGCTTTCTCGTAGGTTGCTATTAATACGTCAAGTTCCTCAAGACGGTCATCATATTCTTCTCTATCATGCGTACTTATTCCTATACTGAAGAATTTTGAGTAGTACCCTTCAAGTTCTCTAAACTTATCCTCGGCGAGGGCTTTCAGAGGAACCAGATACAATGCTCTTGAGGACGTAGCGAGCTTCACTATTGCAAGTTCGGCAACTAGAGTCTTGCCGGTTGAGGAATTGGCAGATATAATCAGAGATTGTCCTTCCAAAACCCCGCTTCTTATCGCTGCCTCTTGAGGTTCTAGTAGCACTTCGATCTCTCTATCTTTCAAAGCATTAATTACATAATCCTCGAAGCCGTATTTCAGTTTCAGATCATCGCGGGTTATCATGAGTATCATCACAAAAGTTATCTTAAAAGTCGAATATAAAAGCTCGTGACAGAAGCCTTACATCTAGCCTAGTGGTCAAGATGCAAGACTATGACATCATATACTTTGTCAACCTTTCGAAGGAAGATCCCGTCTACCCTTTAGCACAATCTACACAAAAGTCTTCGGCAAGGGAGAACATAACTTATACCAATTCACAGATGAAGAAATCATAGATATAAATAAGAAAATAACAAGCAGAAACTCCGAATCAGCACGTTAAGACTGCTTTCTTTTGCGTAAATAAGCTCAAATTAATCCCGAAATTGGAGTGCGGGGGACGGGGTTCGAACCCGCGCAGGCCTACGCCAGCAGGTCCTAAGCCTGCCTCCTTTGACCACTCGGACACCCCCGCTCTATCCTTATCGAGATAAACCGTTTTGGCGAGTTGAATATTAAGTCTTTTGGTTGGCTTTTACCGCAATGGACATGGGTCGTAGGCGAGCGGAGAATAGAAGTAAAATATGGATCATAGATTAGTAGGATAGTTACCAAAGATGGTGAAAAGGGCGATTTGTTTTTCCTAAAATGGAAAATGTCTTCCATTTCCGTCAGAATAGGTTTAAATATCTTTCCAGCGAACTGCTGTCTCAGAGAATAAGAGACGAAGGGGATCAAAATGGTTAGAAGGGCTAACAAACTCAATCTTGACCCCAAAATGCTCGCCTCTCTGATCAAGAAACTCTATACAGAGAGACGAAAAATGAGGCAAGATTAGCCCAATTGGAAGCTGGAGGAATCATAGGTGGAGCGAAGAAGTCATATCGAGATAACTGCCGAGATACTCGACGCTGCCATGAATGGCGCAAGGAAGACGCATATTGTCTACAGGGCTAACTTAAACCACACGATCCTCGAGAGCTATCTGCAGAGGCTTGAAATGCAGGGCCTAATATCCACGGAGAATGGGACTAAAAGAAAGGTTAAGACTACGCAGAAAGGGCTTCGGTTTGTGGAACAATATAGGACGCTCCAAGTTCTCGCCAACTTCTAAACCGTATATTTTCATCTTAGTCTGCTAGAAGACTTCGCAAGGATGGGACTCTTTTCCACGTTTTCTTGTATAGAAGATGAGTAGCTTTTATTATTAATGAGAAAAATGATTTAAGCAGAATACACTATTCATGAACTGTATGGTGAGACTGTATGTCAGAGAGGGAATTGAAGGAGATTGGCGAAGTTACCCATTATTTTACGAAGATAGGCGTGGCCGTGATAGAGTTGACTGGCAAACTTTCAGTCGGTGACAGGATCTTCATCCAAGGCTCAACCACAGACTTAGAGCAAGCAGTCGCTTCCATGCAGATAGAGCACAAGAACGTAGCGGCAGCCCAAGGCGGCCAAAGCATTGGGCTGAAAGTGGAGCGAAGAGTAAGGGAAGGAGACAGAGTCTACAAGATACTCCAATAAACAGGCTCCGATAACTTTTTGCTACGCTTTCATGTCACTCTCCAACCTCACTTTTTGTTAGATAGGGGAATGCATTCTTCAAAGGGTTAGACGTAGAGGCAAAGCTTCCTTTAGTCCAAAAGCAAATTTGGCTATGTTAACTGCAGGCAACTGACTCGCCTGGATCTCAAGACAAGCAAGGGACTAAAGGAATATTTCGACAAAGTCCATGATTACGCATGTGCAGAAAGAAAAACGGTCTGAGAGAACATGATCCGAACCGACATCTGGCTTAAAGAGTCCCAACATGTTTCTCCCACACCTTTACCCTCTTCAGGGAACTGGACCACTGTTTAAGCGAACAATTGAAGAAATGGCTGAAAAGGTAGATGTCAAGGGCTAATTCATTTTCATCATTTGCTCAAGCAGGGAACATTGAAAACCGCCATGAATTCTTCATAGGCTTGAGGTAAAATTTATATGATAAGCTGATGAAGAAACAGGCTAGGTCGGTAGCTTTGGAAGAGATGACCGTTAGGCTGGAAAAGTTGGAGACAATGCGTGCAGCCTATGCTCATGCCCTAAGTGAAACGCCTGAGGAAGATGCAAATAGGAAAATCATGGATTGGGCTAAACGTAATAAAGCGATCAGGAAAGGAACCCGCTTGTTTGGAAGGAACACGTATCCAACTGACAACCCAGAGCCTCATGGTTACGAGTTCTTCTTGACAGTTTCAAAAGACATTAAGCCTGAGGGAGACATCGACCTAAAAGAGATTCACGGAGGGTTGTACGCGACTCTCAGATTCACGAATCTAGAAAAGATTGGGGAAGCTTGGCAGAAGCTTTGGAAGTGGTTTGAGGAAAATAAACGTGAACACGTGGGTTTCAAAAAAGAGGAACACGGCTGGGTCGACGGTTACGAGGAACATCTTAACTGGCAGGAAAATAAGCCACCGAATGAGTGGGTTTTCGACCTTTGGGTCCAACTAAAAGAGTGACACATAAAACCTCTTTACTGTTACACTACGACTGAGGATATGAGTTTGCCATCTTTGATCTCAATCAATAATTCCCGTTGGCATTGACTGCATTTGATTTTCCCTCAAAATTCCAGTATTCGCTGTCATACTAACGTGGGCTCCTTCTCATATAGAGCTTGGATATCTGGGTGAGATAGTTAGATATGCGAATATAGTAGATGGGGCCTATTATTGTGGGGCCTATTATTGCCTGATAGACCGCCAGTGAAAATGCCATGAGTTTCATAGTAAGTCGGTCGCCAACGACAAGAATGACTTATTTGAGAGTGAAAGATATTTAGAATAAAGAAACGCTAAATTCACGCTGACACAAAGGCAGCAATGGAAGTAAAACAAGTGAACACTCCATTAAGCCCTTATGCAAAGTTAAGAAGCGTCAATATTGACGATGTAAAGTGGACAAAAATGTTTTGGGCTAAGAAGCTCGATTTATGCCATAAAGTAATGATTCCAAATATGTGGCAACTACTTAAAGACTCAAGTATAAGCCACGCCTATGCAAATTTCCTCATTGCCGCAGGTTTGGAAGTTGGTAAGCATAAGGGCCCACCATGGCATGATGGCGATTTCTACAAGTGGCTAGAAGCTGCTGCCTACATTTATGCTGTAACAAAAGATGAGAAACTTGATCAACTAATGGATGAAGTGATCGATGTCATTAAAAAAGCGCAACAAGAAGACGGCTACATTCATACCCCGGTAATAATTGAACAACGTCTCAAGGGATCGAAAATAGAGGGTTTTCAGAATCCTCATCACTTTGAAACCTACAACCTAGGCCATTTGATGACCTCTGCTTGCATCCACTATCGTGCCACTGGCAAAACTACCTTTCTAGATGTTGCAAGGAAGGCCTGCGACTATCTTTATGGTGTATATAAAGAAAAACCTGCCAAACTTGCTGAAAACGCTATCTGCCCGTCACACTACATGGGGGTGACGGATATGTATCGCACAACTGGCAATACTAAATATCTGGAATTGGCATGTGGTCTAGTTGAGATCCGTAATCTAGTAAAAAATGGTACAGATCAAAATCAAGACCGTGTACCATTTCGTGACCAAACCAAGGCAGTTGGTCACGCTGTCAGAGCCAATTATCTATATGCCGGAGTAGCAGATGTCTATGCAGAGACAGGGGATGAATCGCTTTTAAATGCTCTCGAAAAGATCTGGCAGAATGTCGTATACCAGAAAATGTACATCATAGGAGCGTGCGGTGCTCTATATGATGGAGCTTCACCTTATGGCGTGAAAATCCATGAGGAAATAAAACTAGTTCATCAAGCGTACGGCAGGGAATATCAGCTTCCCAATATGACAGCTCATAATGAAAGTTGTGCAACTATAGGCAACGTGTTGTGGAATTGGCGTATGCTGAACATTACAGGGCAAGCCCGCTTTGCCGACGTTTTAGAATTGGGACTCTACAACGGCATACTTTCAGCTATCAGTCTCGACGGAAAAAGGTTCTTCTATACCAATACACTTCGTCAGGTTAATGATCTGCCATTTGAATTGCGGTGGTCACGGATGCGAGAACTCTACATAAGCTGTTTTTGTTGTCCGCCCAACATTGTTCGCACAATCGCCAAAGTAAGTAGCTACGCATATAATATATCAGATGAAGGTGTGTGGGTAACCTTGTACGGTAGCAACATGCTTCACACAAAACTTGCTGACGGTTCAAAGCTTCGATTGACGCAAGAAACTGATTATCCTTGGGATGGCAACGTGAGAATTACTATCGATGCACCAACGAAAAAGAGATTTTCTATGATGCTACGCATTCCAGGTTGGACGACGACAGCAGCGCTGAAAGTCAATGGTCAAGTTATTCGAGATGATTTATTGCCCGGTAAGTACGTTGAGTTGAATCGCATATGGTCGGCAAGTGACACCATCGAGCTAGATATGCCGATGGAAGCTAAACTGATTGAAGCTCATCCCTTGGTAGAGGAGACTCGAAATCAAGTGGCAATCAGGCGAGGTCCCCTTGTCTACTGTTTGGAATCAGTAGATTTGCCGAAGGGGGTCAAGGTTACTGAGGTGGTTATTCCTCGTAATATCAAGTTGAAGCCACGATTCGATGAACTTCTGAACGAAAAAGTTGTCGTCTTAGAAGGAGAGGCTGAAGTTTTTGAAGAAGGTGATTGGGCTAATAAGCTCTATCGGGAAGCGCCGGTTCACGAACCGGAGAGGCTAGGCATTAAGATGATTCCCTATTACGCTTGGGGAAATCGAGGCATGTCCGAGATGACGGTATGGATGCCTTTAAAATAGGCAGAAAGGCATGTGTTTGGCAAATTTACTCCTTCTGTACTTTTCATGCTATTGATGTCCCTGCTCGTGAATTATCTAGGTATGGGATATCAGGATTCCTTGGCACAAGCAGGAGAAAGACCCCAAAAAGATCGGAGAGTATCTGATAATCCAAACTAGAAACCTAGAGTGTATCATTCTGAGTTCTGAAGAGGTTTCCAATTTGCCCAGAATCAAGGAAGAGGAGGCTCCCATTAAGAAAGCTCCGACTGAACCGTCAAGTTAGTATTCCTTAGAGCATAGCAAGCCCAAGCCTCTTATACAAGTGTTCGTACACACTTCCGAAGTCGGAAAATGTATACGATAGAATACACTTTTTCACAAAATCGCTTAGCCTCTTTGATTTCTGGAGCCACAATGACCTTTATTTACCGTTTGCTCATTTATTATTTGCTTCTACAACATATATAGGGTAGGAGAGCATAAGTGAATGGTGAAGTATACCAATGAGGCATAAAATTAAAGTAAACT
>Ga0315310_10001155_pt1 | contig 16613 bp, 22 predicted proteins | sample TDP5_MG_FD_203630 | JGI IMG/M metagenome (GOLD analysis project Ga0315310, IMG submission 203630) | Freshwater sediment microbial communities from Lake Towuti, South Sulawesi, Indonesia - TDP5 | ecosystem: Environmental > Aquatic > Freshwater > Lake > Sediment | place: Indonesia: South Sulawesi... | reverse complement strand
CGTATAATGCATAGAATTTATACGATTGTATGCATCTATATCGAGTGGTGCTCAATATGGTGACCGAGGCCAAGGTTGTTAAGAGAATGACAGTTCCTGTCTCCCTTCCGCCAGCTGTTGTAGAGAAAATTGAGAAGTTAAGGGTCAGACTGGGATGCAGGTCCAGAAACGATGTCATTAGGCAGGCCATTAAGAGGTTTATCAAAGATATGGAGGAAACGAAGATCGTCTACGTGAGAGAGATAACATTTGAACAGGCTAAGAAGGAAATAGCTGAGTGTCTGAGGCGTCACGGCTCAGCACACGTGAGCGAGATAGCTGAGGATTTAGGCATCGATCTTGAGTTAGCCTTCAAGGCAGCTGAGGAGCTGGAGAAAGAGGGAGTGGTTGGGGAATGATTCTTAGAAGAAGAGGTGACGCCGTTGAAGGCGAAAGGCTTGTTGCTGTGGGAAGAAAGGTATCCAAGCCGATAATCATACCTGAGACAGCTCGACATAGAGCTCAGCAAGTCCACATATATGGAACTCCAGCTAAATGCTATATAGACAAACCTATAAGAATCGTATCAAAGTAAATGATAACTTTTGGGTTTAATTTAGTGAACTGAGAGATGACATCTGCTTGGTCTACATCTCTAACTGGGCTATGCGTGCTATAAGGCGACATTATGGTGTTTGTGGACTTTAGGATTCCGTTCTTCGATCGATAGAAAAGTCACCTAACTACTTATGCTCAAATCTAGGCAAGAACGAGGAATTTTGGTAGAAAGAATTGGATGACTCTGCATCGAAGATTCATAACCTCAATTCATTGGATGGTTCCTTAGAGTACGCCACAAATAGAGCAACACAGTTATCTAAGGAGTGTAACAAATCAGTGTGTGAGTATCTGAGCGACTCGATCAAAGGTAGTTGGATCAGGAAATGGATAGCAGGTTATATAAAAAGTATGCTTAAACCGAACTCCTCCAGTTTAGCCTCATAAGCTGATGATCTCATATGAATGTTATGCCGGATTATCCTTTACTTAATGTCTCCATGTTCAAGCTTAGCTACTTCTAGCATCTCCGGAATTTCTATACAATTCTCCACGGCGTAGCTACGGTAGTGATTGTTGAAGTAGCCGTAGACCTTGGTTACCTTGTCCATTGTCTTCTCTATTCGTTGCACCCATTCCCTGAACTCGCTTTCTTCATGTCAGTAGCCTGGTCGAAACATGCGGATCAGCTTAAATAGTTGAATTACGAGTATCATACTCATGATTCAACTATTTATTGACAGGGAGGAAGAACTCCGATTCCTAGAGGAGAGATTCAAAAGTGGATCTCCCGAACTTGTAGTAATATACGGCCGTAGAAGAATCGGTAAGACTGAGCTTGTAGCAAGGTTCATAAAAGGAAAGGTATCTGTCTATTTTCTAGCGGATAGAAGGCCTGAAAGAGAGCTGCTTCTTGAGTTACGGACAAAAATGGCTCAACTGCTTCAGGACGAATCTTTCGCAAAGCTTGAGATTAAAGACTGGCTGGAGCTTTTTGAAGAATTCCTAAAATGGTGGAAGGGAGATAGAGTCATCATATCCCTAGACGAGTTCCCCACGCTCATCGAAGGCAACAAGGCGACACCATCCATTTTTCAGAAAATCTGGGATCTGAAACTTAAAAACAGCCAAGTCATGCTCATCCTCCTCGGTTCCTCTGTAAGCATGATCGAGACAGAAGTATTAGGCTACAAAAGTCCCCTATATGGCAGAAGAACCGGACAATGGAAGCTGCTACCCATACGCTTCCAATACCTCAAAGAATTCTTCCCCAAATACAGCGAAGAAGACCTTGTAAGAGTATACGGTTGCCTCGGTGGAGTGCCAGCATACCTCCTCAAGTTCAACCCAAACATTCCCTTCTGGGCTAACATCACCGAAAGGTTCCTAAGAAGAGGAGAATTCCTCTATGGCGAAGCTGAATTCCTGCTTAGAGAGGAACTGAGAGAACCAAGATTTTACTCAGCTATACTCAAAGGAGTAGCCTTAGGAGCATCATCCTTCGGCGAGATAGCCAACTCTACAGGTCTTGAAAAAAGCCTCCTTTCAAAATACCTAGATGTACTGGAAGAACTCGGATGGATAGAACGCCTTTACCCTATCGGAGAGAGACTTAAGCCGCGGAAAGCCTTCCATCGAATAGCTGACCCATACATGTCCTTCTGGTTCCGCTACATCTTCCCAAACAAATCCGACCTAGAGCTCGGAAACGCAGAACCAATTACAGAGCGAGTAAAAACGGACTACGAAGCATACCTTGGAATAGTCTTCGAACATCTGCTCAGAGAAAACCTCTGGTATCTAACGACAAAAAGCCTCTTACCTATCCGCCCGAAGACTGCGGGACGATGGTGGTTTAAAGACCGAGAAATCGATGTTGTAGCGCTAGACGAAACCCAGCCTTCAGCAATATTCTTCGAAGCTAAATGGAGCAATCTAAAGGAAGCCGAAGCCGAAAGGATACTCCGAATACTAGAACGAAAAACCCAAGATTTCCGATGGAAAAAAGAAAACCGGACAGAATATTTAGGCCTATTCGCCAAGAAGATCTCGGGTAAAGAAGAACTTTCTAAGCGAGGTTTCATCGTCCTAGAACTCAAAGACCTCTTCAAAAACTAAGTCCCACCGAGTATTCTCTCTCATCCAAGAATGATGCCGAAACTCAGCTTCAAAGTTGTACCGCTTGGAATCATCTCCAAAAAAGCCTTAAAATTATCGAGATCGCGACTATGGGAAAAACTGGGCGGCAACTGAACCTAGACACAACTAAGACTATTGGTCGCAGAAAGAAGCTCCAAAACCTCCAGAAGCCTAGACAAGTCACCCTTTATCCCAAGATGCGGGTCAAGGTGCTTCTCATGAGCAATCAGCTTGGGCAACTTGGCAGAGAAGACAACGCCCTTCGGAGATCCCCCACCTTACCATTCCTAACAGTTTTTCGCGCCCATTCAACCATCTCTTCGGCAACCACATCTCGTTCAGCAAAGCTGAAACATAATCAACTTAGTTCGCACCCAGCGTAGCTCTTTCCTGAGAATGGTTGTCTAGTAGTACCCGAAATGATTCTAGCCTTCCTTCTCGCCGACCTCAATTAGGCGGCTTTCTCAATGACGATCTTGTTTCCTTCAACGTAGATCTCGACTTCGTCGCCTATGTTAGCGTTCACAGCCTTAACCACATCCTCAGGCAGGTATACAACAGGTCTTTTCCCCGCGGCACTTATCTTCCTCTTCAGTCTTAAAGGCTGGAGTACGCTTTGTAGACGCTCCTTTATAGCTCTATACTGCTCCGGAGTGAATAGTTCTCGTCCACACTCGGGGCATTTGGTTGCTTTCACGTTACGCAGGAGAACATCTCCGTACTCAAAGTCAGTTTCAACCTCCACGTATTCGATGCTGCAACTTGGGCATTTAGCCAAATCCTTATTCACTCCCTTTCGTGATGGTCAATACGATAATTTGATCAGGGCACTCTTCGCAGATGGCAACCCATACGCCACGTTTACTACGCAGGGCATACCTGACCTTAGCCTTCCCTTCAACCTTTCTCTCTCCATCCGAGATTATCTTTTCAAACTCTTCAGAGCTGAGATCGTATCTTAACGCCCTTTGAACCGCATGTCTAGTCAGGTATATGGGTTTCCGGCTCACCCATGATCCCAATAGGAACACGTGTTCAACACGTATATAAGCCTTCTTGCACAACGCACTATTTCATAGATCTCCCTTTGACACGTTCATTCCTTAGATCTACAGTAACCAAACTGATTCACGGAAGATACGAAATTACGGTATCTGACAAAACAGATTGAGCAGTTGAAAGGTCCGCGGCGAATTTACTCCCTTTTCTTGGCGATTCGGGAGAGTTTTAAAGCTTTACGAAGACCTTTGTATAATTATTCTTGACCGGCACTTATTACGGTCAAAGAACTACGGCTTCGACTTAATACTTCGCTTTCTTTTTCGCAACTTCAATCCATCTGTGCGATTCTTCAAATTTGCAGGCATCCACGTAGAAGTTGAGAAGTTCAGGTTCGATTTCTGCATAGATTGCTTCGACACCTCTTTTGAAGGCTTCTTCACAGAAGGCATTAACCAATTTAGTTCCAATTCCTTGTCTCCTTTTTCTACTTTCCACTCTTGTTTCATGTATTGAAGCCTCTGTTCTCTTAGTGGGAACGATAAAACCAAGAACATACCCAACAATTCTTTTGCTTTCTTCTGCAACAAGGAAAATAACATCGTTGTCTCCTGCTGATCTCTCAAAATCTGCAATTTCCCAGTACACTTCTTTATCTGTCTTGAAAATGCTAAAGCAATTTTCCGCATCTTGCAGTTTACCTTTCCTAACTATCATAGGTAATTCCTACCTAGCAACGTAGTTTGATCGATTCTTCCGTTTTGCTTTAACCATTTCAGTGTACTCTAGATTCTCGATCAAAAATGTCCTTCCGATGATTTATGTTTATTCGGAGATTTCTATATCACTTTTCAAGAGGCTTGGTTCCTTGAAAACGGGCACAGTTGTCAAGACTTTCAATGCTAAGGATGGAAGAAAGGTGATTCTGAGAACTCCCAAATGGGAAGACATAGATGATTTCGTTGAGCTGACTAATTCTCTTATCGAAGAGGCGGCGGATGTTGCCGCTACCCAAAAGACTACAAGAGAACAGGAGGCAGATTTGCTGGGTAGGCAACTTGCAGAAATAGAGAAAGGCGACAGATTCATGTTGGTCGCCGAGGTTGATGGAAAGGCCGTGGCAAACGCTTTCATTACTAGGCAAATGGGATACTCGAAACATGTTGGTCGTCTATTCGTGGCTGTAGAAAATGGTTTTCGAGACGTTGGAATCGGCACTGAAATGGTGAAAACCCTTGTTTCTCAGGCAGAGAAGACGGGTCTTAAGATAGTGGTTTTATACGTTTTCTCAACGAACAAGAGAGCCAAACATGTGTATGAGAAACTAGGATTCAGAGAAACTGGGCGAATACCAAACGAGTTATACAAGGATGGTAAGTTCGTAGATCACATCATAATGGTAAGAAATCTGACTGACCCTTTTGAATGCCCAGAATAGAAGACTGATTCAATGCCTGAGCTATTCACTACCCAAAGATTCGTGGACACCATGACTCAAAAAGCATGCCGATCTGATCTTGGTCCACGAAAGATCCAAGATTCGATCAGCGATTGTTACTGAGGGATGATCATGGAATATTCTAGGCGAGACTCAGTCTTCAGGGAGAAAGGCATCGAAAAGCTAGAGTTTGGTTACGTCTCAAAGCCTGCTCTTTCGAAAAAGAGAATGTTTAGGACCTTAAATTCGGTCTCCTTTCTTGTTTGAGACGCACCATTCGAAAACATTTATATGTATTTGTGGAGTAGAAGTTTGTAGGTGTCTCATATGAGGGATTTTGTTCTTCTTCCATAAGACGCCTCCCCTAGAACACCCCCTGAATTGTGCAAGTTTTGTCGGACCAAACAAAGGAAAAGTGCAAGCTGAAAGCCCAAGCCTCTGCAACAGTGACAAGAACCTGTTAGAAAACGCAAGGGCCGTTTTCCTCGAAGTCACAAACTACTGTGACTTTCGTTGCCATTTCTGTCCTCTAGCGATTTCAAAGAGACCTCCAGAACACATGGATACAGAGCTTGCGAAGAGCTTGATCCAGCAGTTATATGAAGCAGGCTACAGAAATAATCTCTATTTTCACCTCCTAGGAGAACCGCTTCTTCACCCAGACATCTTCGAGATCCTTAGATTCGCAACAAAAAGAGCCTCAAAAGTGATTCTATTTACGAACGGCTCACTTCTTACCAGAAACAACATCGAGTCCATTTTTGACGCATGCCCCAACGAGCTGATGATAGGCATGCAAGTTTCTGATGAACAAACTTTCAGTTTAACAGGCTCTCGGATGAGATGGAGCGAGTACATTTCGAGGATTAAAGACGCCATGTATTACAAGTTGACGCACAACACTCCGACACTGCTGAGAATCTCAGTAGGTATCAGAAAGGAAGACTCAGTCTATCCGCAGGACGACTACTTCCCGTACGTCTCCCCATCGAGTTTAAGATTAAACGTCCTTCGACTCTTCTCAGGCATACAGGGCGTTGATCTAGGACAAGTAAGAAAGTTGCTGAGCGCCGCCGAGATCCCGTTTACTGGAAAAGTCGAGCTGGCTTCGGGCATATCTGTTAGCGTGAAATCGATCGGCAATTGGCGAAGACTCTACACAGACCAGAAAGTCGAGAAAGGGTACTGTCCACATTTCGGAAAAGAATTTGGTGTCCTATCCAACGGCAGCCTAGTCTGGTGTCATTTAGACTACGATGGGAAGACAACATTCGCAAATGCCCTACACGATAGGTTGAGAGACATTTTTCAGAGATCGTCTCTGCAGCAAGAGATTGTGGGGTTCATCACCGAGGGAACTGTTCCCAGAGGATGCCAAAATTGCGTTGTTCCAAGCAGATGGAAAATAGAGGAGCGATCATAAATTGGGCGAGGAGATTCTGACTCCAGAGAAACTGAGGACTATTGAGGTTAAGTGGCAGAAGGAATGGGCCGAGAAGAATCTTTTCAGATCTGAAATCGATGTTGACCGCCCAAAATATTACGTGCTGGAGATGTTTCCATACCCTTCTGGCGAGATGCATATGGGCCATGTGAGAAACTATTCAATAGGCGACGCGTTTGCTCGTTTCAAGCAGATGCAAGGATATAACGTCCTCCATCCGATGGGCTTCGACTCTTTCGGTCTCCCAGCTGAGAACGCAGCTATCAAGCACGGTGAGCATCCTAACGATTGGACAGAGAGAAACATCTCTTTGATCAAGAATGGGTTAAAGAGGATGGGCTTCACCTACGACTGGGAAAGAGAGGTACGCACTCACCAGCCTGAATACTACAAGTGGAATCAATGGTTATTTCTAATGTTCTATGAGCGCGGTATAGCCTACAGAAGAGAGGCCTTAGCAAACTGGTGTCCGAGCTGCAACACCGTCCTCGCTAACGAACAAGTGATTGATGGGAAATGCTGGCGCTGTTCCTCTGAGGCGGTTCTCAAAGAACTGGAGCAATGGTTCTTCAAGATAACTGACTACGCAGAGAATCTTCTACAAGATTTGAAGAAGTTGAACGGATGGCCAGAACGAGTCCAAAAAATGCAGGAGAATTGGATAGGGAAAAGCGTGGGCATCATGGTCAATTTTAAACTAAAAGACACAGGCGAAACCATCCCTGTTTTCACCACGAGGCCGGATACACTTTTCGGAGTCACATTCATGGTTTTTGCACCTGAACACCCAAAGGTGCTGGCGCTTGTCAGAGGCACCCCGTACGAGTATAAGGTAAGACAATTTATAAACAAAATCCTGCAGGACAGGTTCAGGCGAGGAGCTGAAGACAGGGAGAAGGAGGGCTTATTCATCGGAAAATATGCGATCAATCCTGTAAATGGCGAAGAGATTCCAATATACGTTGCGAACTTCGTGGTGATGGAGTACGGCACGGGTTTCATAATGGCAGTTCCCGCTCACGATCAGCGTGACTTTGAGTTCGCTAAAAAATATAGAGTACCGATAAAGGTCGTAATAAGACCAGAAGATAGAGAGCTTAAAGCAGAAGAAATGGAAGTAGCGTTCGTGGAAGAAGGTATACTTGTTAATTCCGGTCAGTTTGATGGCGCGAGAAGTGACGAGGCGGTTGAAGAGATAAGCGATTGGTTGGAGATCAACAACATTGGCAAACGCACCGTGCAGTATAAGCTACGTGACTGGCTCATATCTAGGCAGCGGTATTGGGGCACACCTATTCCAGTTGTTTATTGTCAGAAGTGCGGCATCGTTCCTGTTCCGGAATCCTCTTTGCCCGTAATGCTACCAACCGATGCCATCTTTACAGAGTCAGGTAATCCAATTGAAACATCGAAGACATTTCTACAGACGTCGTGTCCAAAATGTGGAGGCGAGGTGCGGAGAGAAACAGAAACGATGGATACGTTCGTTGACTCTTCTTGGTACTACATTCGTTTCTGTCATCCAAAATCCGATGATAGACCCTTTTCTGTGGAGAGCGTCAAGTATTGGATGCCGGTCGATCAATACATAGGAGGCATTGAACATGCTATCCTTCATCTACTCTATTCACGGTTCTTCACAAAGGTGCTGCGAGACCTTGGGCTAGTTGAATTTGATGAACCCTTTACCAAACTCCTCACTCATGGGATGGTTCTGAAAGGTGGAGTTGCAATGTCAAAATCGCGAGGCAATGTTGTTCGACCCGATGATATACTGCAACAGTATGGTGCTGATGTTATTAGGCTCTACATCCTCTCTGTTGCATTGCCCGAAAGTGAAATCGAATGGTCAGATGAAGGTGTTCCATCTGCTTTCAGGTTCATAAGCCGAGTGTGGAATCTCGTCAATACTGCTGTTAAGAAAACTGAAGACCCAAAAGGAATCAATGTGACTAGCGAAATCGGTTTCAATGATCTATACTTGCAAGCTTTGACTCAGAGAACCATCGAGGAAGTAACCGGAGAGCTTGAACAACTGAGGTTCAGTTCGGCTTCCACAATCATCTCTAACCTGATCGATGCCCTCAGAGAATACCTAAATCAGTCTCCTGAAACTCTTTCAGCTGAGCAGATAGATATAATCAAAGACTCGGCAAGATCACTAGTTTTGATGCTTACCCCCCTCATCCCTCACGTCTGCGAAGAGCTATGGAAACTGCTCAAAGAAAATGGTTACGTTTCAGTAGCGGCCTGGCCAACGATCTGTCCCGAAAAGTATCATAGAGAAGTCCTAGAAACGATAAATTCCTACCAAGAAATATTGGAAGACATCAAGAAAATAGAGATCGTTACCAAAAGAGCCACTAAAAGAGTCTACATTTACGTAATTCCGTCCGACCTAGAGAAGTTTAAAGACATGGGAAGATATTTGGAGCGACGCATGAACATCAGTGTCAACATATACTCGACAAGTGACCCATCAAAGTACGATCCTAAAAACAAGGCTAAAACAGCAAAAATTGGTAGACCAGGCATCTATCTAGAGTAACCAATAGAGCGATTCCATAGTCTAAACAAGAGACAGAGTCTACACAAGGTTCAGATACAAAAGAAAGCAGGGAACAAAGTCAGAGGCATGATTTCTATCTACAAGTTTATCTGCATTTGCTACTTGAAGATGCTGTACTGAGGTAATATGCGCCAACAAGTCCCTCAAAATCACGATAGATCTCGGAGATTTTGACAGGCTCCACAAATGCCTAACAGAATCGCCTAGATGAGTTGAAATCTCCAACTATCCTTGTTTTCTATGATATCTCTCAATATTTCCTTTCCTTGTTTTAGAGAAACTGTCATGAAGAGTCTTGCGATATGTTTACAAATCCTTCTAGTTCCCAGTCCTTTACGCCAGTCGTCGCAGTCATGTCTCAAAACTTTTTCCTTGGGGTTCAGCTCGATCGTGTACTCTCTTACCTTCGCTCTAATAAGAGCCTCTGACAATTCTTCGATCATTAGCTCTTCATCTTTAGATCTCTCTTCCCCTTTCCAAACGGACTTCATCCGTCAATCTTAACAAGAGGTCTTCGACACCTAACTCTGAACCACCGAAACCGAACTCCTCCAGTTTAGCCTCGTAAGCTGATGATCTCATCTGAATGTTATGCCGGATTATCCTTTTCTTAATGTCTCCATGTTCAAGCTTAGCTACTTCTAGCATATCCAGAATTTCTATACATTTCTCCACGGCGTAGCCATGGTAGTGATTGTTGAAGCAGCCGTAGACCTTGGTTACCTTGTCCATTGTCTTCTCTATTCGCTGCACCCATTCCCTGAACTCACCCTCGCCATAGTGGTAGTTGTAGCATGGTCTTGCACCCCTGCCGTGCCAGCGAAAATAGGCGAAGTCAGCCGCAATATGAACTCGCTTTCTTCATGTCAGTAACTTGGTCGAAACATGCGGATCAGCTTGAATAGTTGAATTACGAGTATCATACTCATGATTCAACTATTTGTTGACAGGGAGGAAGAACTCCGATTCCTAGAGGAGAGATTCAAAAGTGGATCTCCCGAACTTGTAGTAATATATGGCCGTAGAAGAGTAAGACTGAGCTTGTAGCAAGGTTCATAAAAGGAAAGGCATCTGTCTATTTTCTAGCGGATAGAAGGCCTTAGTATCATCCCTTGTGAAGTCGTATTGGCCTATTTTCAGAAAACACTTTCTCAGATGAGTCCAATATGTGCCTGAATCTGACTGCATGGGTTGAAATCTCCCCTTGAACAGCGCTTGGAGGAACGTGAAAGTCGGATGATTGGCGAGGGAAGCTATGACCTCCGGTTCAGCTTCTTCATTAGGTCCCTCAGTTATGACCATAATCTTTACCCGCTTTTCAGTCTTGAAAAACAAAGGACGGCTCTTATCTTTGAGGGGACATTCGGAACACTTTTCTCTCTCTTCTATCTCTTTCCAGACTTCTTTTATCTTCATCTAGATCACCCAAGCTGGCTACTAGATAGGATGAGCTAATCTATTATCTTCACAATACAACTAAACAAGATGTTGATCTTCCAATAAAAACTTTAAGGACTGAACACTCTTATTTGTATAGTTGTTTCAGCCGAAGTAGGAGTCGATAAGGATAACGCCGAAATTGAAAGTTCCACTCATACTTCAGCAAGAAGATTTTTTCTGTGTACCAGTATGCATCAAAATGGTCCTTGAGTACATCCGCAATCTTGTTCCAGACGGGAAAATTCCAAACCTTGAAGTTGAAGATATAGCCAAGATTATTGACACAAATGAAGATGGGACCGTCTTGGACAACATTAACAACCTGAATTCTAACAGGGAAGTTTTGCGAGCGATGCCTTCCCTCAGATTCGAATACAGTCACTCAAACAGTTTCTCTCAGATTGAAAATGAGATTAACGCTAATATGCCTGTCATCGCATGGATTCTCATATCTGATAATCACAGGGAATTCGTACACTCTGTGGTAGTTACTGGCGTGGATGTAGAAAACGACTTAATCTACTTCAATGACCCTGCATATGGTGAAAGCCAGAAGAAAATAGGAAGTTTTATCTCAATGTGGGAGAAGATAGATACGGTATTAATTAAGATAAGAATGGGAGAGCGGGAACAGAGAAAGATTACCGAATATGGCAAGAACAAAATGAACGAAAGGAGTGTAGGAACCAGATGAGCGCTATGAATGAAATGAGAAGGTCCCTCTTCAAGCTATACGGCAATCTAGTCTCTGTGGAGCCTCCTATATTCGATTCTGACAGAAAAGTATGGGTTGCTCAACTGAAATCTGATTATCCCAGAATAATCAGAGACGATCTAACGAACGAAGGATACCTGAAGTTCGTTTCAATGAAGAAATTGGGTACAATTCAGCTAACAGAAGATTTCAAACTTCAAAAAGCCACCCCACGAGAGGAATGTGTGGGAAAAATTCATTCATTTCTTGGAATGTGGCGGGAAAGAGCTGAAAGAATTATCACATATGCTTCATCCGACAAGTTGGCAAGAATCAGTGAAGCAAAGTATGTATTTAGTCCAATGATGCATATTGTCTCTAATTTTCTCCAGAGAGATTTGATGACTCATGAAGAAGTAGCAGCAGCGCCAAGAACAGACAGGCTAAAACAATATCTAAAGCTACTTGAAGAGTTAGATCTGGCAACAGAGACCAGCGAAGGTTATACCTACGGATCACTTTTTACAGAACTGCAAGCTCAAACGAAAGCCATTGAAGAACTCAGAATTGCTGTTTTATCTTATGTCATTCGAGAACGCTATTCTACATTAAGGGATGTTTTCAAAACGCGCCAATTCGAACCCTATGTGCACATTAATAGTTGCTACTATAGACCAGCTCTGGAGGCGGAAAAGCTTCTATATCGCAAACCAGAGACACTTGTCGCCATCTATCGAACAGTCTACAAACCATTTTCAACAATAAAGCTGAATCACTTTATCCAGTCGCTCACGGAAGTCGGTGCCGTTCACCATGAAAAAGGGTATCTGTACGGAGACGAGGAACTATTTTCCAACATGCTAGAAATGAAAGGAAAGCTTGCCGAACTAGCCCCTCCTAAAGCGGGCAGAGCGTACTAAAGGGTAGAGATGAACTTCCTGCGAATCATGATTTACCGTGATAAATACTTCGTCAGCTCCTCTAGGACAATAGCAGTTGCTTGCATCTCTTCTTTTATATATTTATGCACCGGAGGAACAAATTCTGTACTTATACTTCCATCCTCATGAATTTTGAGTGATGCTAACCGCAGATGGAGACCTGTTTCAACCAATCTATTATTTGCTATCTCCAGAAGCGTCTTTTCCTCTTCTGTCATCTTTTCATTCAGGAAAATTTCAGCTTTTTTCCTGTTGCCCATATGACTTTTTCCCAAAACTATTGAAGTCAGGTTTGAATCTCAAAATTCTCCTCCTTCCCCCATTCCTTCACATATTTCAGGTCTGAGAGGTAAAGGTCTTCGTTCAATCTTTTCTTAGCAAGTTCAATGTATTCCGGCACTATGTCAACGCCAATAAAATGTCTATTAAGGTTTTTCGCAACTTTTGTTGTTTGGCCACTGCCGTTAAATGGGTCCAATACAACATTATCCTCAGAAAGAGAATACAGGTTAATCAGCCTCCAAGGGATTTGTTCGGGGAATGGGCAAGGATGATCCAAGGCACCGGGCGGAACCGGAGTTATATTCCAAACCGAGTTTGCAATCTCCCTTTTCATGATTTCGTTGACCTGCAGCTTTTTGAGACGACCAGAAACTTTCCTTCGTCTAACGCTTGGTTTGATCTTCCCTTTGCTAAGAACGAAAATGTATTCGTGCATGACATTTGCATGATAATATGTGGGATATGGATTTTTGATTGTAACCCCGAAACGATTACCAGCTCCATTTCGACCAGCTGTAACTTTGTACCAGACTATCTCTTCGCGTAACTTCCACAATCCTTCCTCAAGGAGCTTCGTGATAAGCAGGCTTGGCAGGGGAATTATCTCGGCGTTTACTATCTCATAGCCTATGATTATGGCACAATACCCGCCGTCAACCGTTACTTTGTATACTTGGTCGAAAATCGTCTTCATCTCATCCAAATAGTCTTCTATCCCCCAACGTGTATCGCCTCGATAATACTCGTTATTGTTGTTGGCGTGTTTCTGATAGTTTATTGCATTTCTGTATGGCGGAGAGGTCACTGTCAAAGCGACACTATCCGGTTCTATAAAAGAGGAGAGATCACGGCTGTCCGCGCATACAATATCATCAATAACATAATTTTTCTTAGACATCTTCACTCTACATATTATTGTGCAGAGACACGTTAAAAAGTTAAGCTTTCCTGTTCAGAAAGATTTGCTTTAGGCTTACGGATTAACCCTAAGCCTCGCATCAAGTTCTATAGGTATCTGCCCTCATCTGATCCCGCTGCCTCTTCTCAGGATCTGTCTCCAATTCAAACAACTGTTTAAGAGCAGATATCAGCTCTGTCAAATTCGTGTGCAGAGCTTCAACTTTCCCTTCTAAGGACTTAACACGTTCGGGCATCAATAGGTATTCGACAGCAGCATCGCGGCTAAGATGATCTATCTCACCTTCCAACTCGCCGGGACTGTGATCCATCTTCCGATTAGGCGTGCTTATAGTGAAGTATCGGCTTAGAAACTGGGCAACAGGATCATCGACTGCGATCTCGTAACCCCCACAAAACCGGCCTTCACCAAGCCTACAACCATAGTTAAGCATCAAAGCCTCAGCAACACGGTCAGAAAGACTCTTAGCCAAGGCACCCAACTCAGCCGGGCTTCTACCATACAACGTCTCTACATGCACAATCCAGCTGCGAGTGGTATGCCTAACCTTAACACCTGATTCAAGATCCAACAAAGCAGTCCAATTAGTCATCTCTACACGCTGGAAATCTGTCGGCAAGATTCCCTCCTGAAGAATCTCGTAGCGCATTTGACCATTATCAAGCATATAAACACCTGAACCGAAAACAACTCCCTCACATCTATCCATGGAATGTCAAGCACGGTTAAGGACATTCAAAGTATGCTGAACATCTTGAACGAACCAATCTCAGAAAAGAGGGAGAAAGAAGACCTAAACAAGAATGATGATCGCCGACGCCTTCAGCCTAAGCTACAACCTACTCGACAAGACAACAGACCTAGAAACAGGCGAATATCTATTCGTATACTACAAAGCAACAAAACAGAGAAACGTACCAATCTTCGCAAAAACACCGAACAATGAAAAGACCCTGATCTCAAACCCTTCAAATGAGCATAAAGCTTAGTCTCGTGAGAGAATTTGACCACTTTACGCCATGCCAGAGTAGAAAGTTTCAGATCTCAACCCTATTGTCCTTTTTCCTCTTCTGTTAACTCCGAACCTATGCCTTTCATAATGTTGCGAAATTGGTCCCGCCTAATCAATTGAAGTCCCATGGTTTATCTTTGAGGTACCCGTTTATCGTGGATCATTTAGTTTGCATGTACATTAGAATGTGAAATGTTTATATCGGTTTAACCTTGAGTCGTATTTAGTGATACTTATGGTTAAAGTTAGGTAGGTCCTAAAGGGCAGATAGTCTTACCCAAGATTGTAAGGGCTGCGTTGGGCATCAAACTTCGTAGCAATGTGGTAGTAGACCTTAGGGAGAACGAGCCGATTATTCAGAAGGGATTAAACCTTGAAGAGCTCATGGAATGGTTGAAGGCGACTAGAAAGCCTGTGGCATATAATGTCTCAATGTTCGGCTTGGAGAACGAGGCCATTGAAGCTCTTCCTTGATTCCTCTTATTTAAGTTACTGGAGATATGCCTTGAGAGATGATGTCGCAGATTTTGTTACGGGACTACTAAAAGAAGGCTGTTGAAAATAATATCAGTCTCCTAGCTATATAAACGAGGAAGCCCACCAGAGGAGAGACAAGACTGCAAAGGCAATAGCTCAGCTAATGAAGCCCCTACTTCTGAAAGGCTTGGGAGAATGAGTTGATCTGCACAAAGCAGACAGGCTCCATCGCCAAAGACAATGTTACAGTTACGTCCATCATATCTTGCCGTTACTCATTTTCTAGCTGCTATAATGTAACACCTTGGCCCTTTAGAATCGTTGGATTGCTAATCGTCCCATTTGGTTTATGTATTATTAGCTTAACTTTAAGTTAATTTTGTTATCCCCTACCGTTCATACCTTTTTATGGCTGAGTCTCCGTGTAGCGTTAGGGAGTAGTAGGCTCTTTTGCCGACTCCTACTCTTGTAACCCAGTTTTTCTTCATCATGCCCTTCAGGGATCGAACAATCGAAGATGAAAATTTGTCTAGGAGTTCTGCTATATCGCTCGGCGTCAGTCTTCCTTTGGTCAGTTGTTTCAGTATCCCGTATTCCAGTTCAGTCGGGGTTTCTATCTCTTCTTCCTCCTTGTACACGTAGTTGGGTAGCACACTTTCCGATTTTGTTTCGATCGCTTTTTGAATAGCCTCGTATGTTCTTTCCAGCATGAGGTAGGTGTTTGGAGCAGAAACATTGAGAACTGCTTTAATCGTTTCTGGAGGTAATATTTCCCTGGTTTTTTCAGTCGCTTCCTCTTCGCTCTTTTGTATCTGGGAGATTCCGAGGTATGCTCTGGAATGGATGATCCTTTCTGCATCTTCCTGCGTTGTCACTCCCGGATACATCTCCACTGTAGATATTCTCCGAACTGAAGAGGTTATTGTCTCTTTGATTGACTCGCCAAATGTATAGGTGAGAGCAAGGATTCCTTGCTTACCTTGAAACCAAGACTGGTTTCCGTCAAAGAAGTCTGAGAGAAGAGTGTCCGAGCTTACTTTGTCCAGTTCGTCGATCGCGAATATCAAGAATACCCCTTCTTCCTCAAGTCGGTAGATGAGGATGTCTGCTGCGTGCCTAGCGTCAATCGTGGTTGAGGTTAAGATTGATTGAATGTCTGTTTGTCTGAACCTATTTACAAGCCATTTTATACTCTTCTCTGCGAGGTCCGAAGTCAAGGCTAATGGAGGAAGAACTAGGCTGAAGGCTTCCGTGATCTTCCGGCCGACCCAAGGCGCATACTTTTTCGCATCTCCCTTCAATCTGCTCTCTTTCTTCTTGAACTCTGCAACCCTCAAGACGCCGGATATGACTGATCTGTAAAATGCATCCTCGAGTTCTCTAACGTTCGAGGATGACTTGACCCCCTTAACCGTTATTGTAACCGGCATGACCTTGAGGTCCTTGAAGTTTGATAACGCATGCCAGAGTATACCTTGCATGGCTGTTGTTTTGCCTACTCCCCTTACGCCATAGACGGATATTCTGCGGTTCTGTTCAACTATTCTCTGCGACCTCTGAACAGCAAAGTCTCCAACATCATGATAGAGCAGACTGAAAAACTCATCCTCATAAGAGAGAAGCTCCCTGGTCATGAACTGTTGAGCGGCCGAGAGATTTCTAGTATCGGTCATGATTAACACGTTTTCAGGTTATTAATATATAAAGCTTAAGCCACAATTA
>Ga0315310_10001154_pt1 | contig 16628 bp, 33 predicted proteins | sample TDP5_MG_FD_203630 | JGI IMG/M metagenome (GOLD analysis project Ga0315310, IMG submission 203630) | Freshwater sediment microbial communities from Lake Towuti, South Sulawesi, Indonesia - TDP5 | ecosystem: Environmental > Aquatic > Freshwater > Lake > Sediment | place: Indonesia: South Sulawesi... | reverse complement strand
GAAAGTTATAGAGTATAGGCGTAAATGGTGGAACAATCACAAGGAATATGAAAATCTGAAGAGGAGAGAAAAGAGACGTCTAAAACAAAGTCAAAACGCTTAAGAGTAAGGGATGTTAAAAGCTCGAAAACAATTTTTAAAGCCTATCGAGTTGTGCCTTATCCAGAGATAGAGAAGATTATTAAGAACGGTGGTGAGGCTTTCGTGGAAAGTATCGACCGTAGGACTGCGTATTCGGCTAAAGAGATACTTTCGAGGAAATTGGGAACTACGGTTAAGGCAGAAAAGAGAATACTATTAACACAGAAGAATAAAGACAAAATAGAAGGTTTAGAAGGGTATGTTTTCTCACGTGGTTAATGCTTTTCGGGGTTTTCTTTGTATTATGCGTAGCTCGGTTAGTTGTTCGAGTAGACTAGCGATTTCGGTGCCTGACAAGTATTTGCGTTTAGGTTGCTTCTCACTCATGAATTTTACCTAGTCTTCTTTCCAAACAGCTATGGTTACATACCAGAAATCTTCGGTTTCCTCCAATATTTGTTCAATGTGATACTTGCCAGCGTGTATCTTTGCTTCTATCATTTTTTCTTTTTCTGTTAACTCTTGCTCGCCTTTGCTTTTCTTAGGGCATGTTTCAAGATGCTTAGAATACTCTTCAGGTGTGCCTTCCCAACCACAACCCCAAGGACACTTCATCATTTTTCACCTCATGCTGATGTTCTTATTCGGGCTAGTGCTGCTTCGTAGTCTTGTCTTAGGTTTTGTGCTTCTGGGCTTCTTAGTCCTTCTAGGCATTGGTGGAGTATTTTCATGAAGGTTACTGTGTGTAGGGCTAGGTTTGTGCGTGTTTTGTCGAACCATTTGTTCCAGTCCTGTTTTCCAAGGAACACGTCGGTTAGTTCTTTGCGGAATTGTTCTCTGACGTTTAGGGCTCTCATTTTTCCTGCTGAGTCTAGTCCTTCGAGGGGGGTTAGGCGTTCTGCTACTCGGTTTATGAAGGTTTGCATGTCGGGTTCTATGGCTGGTGGCAGTGCAGGTCTTGTTTGTTTGTAGGCTTCTTCTATGTTTTGTTCCATCATTGGCCCGATTAAGTTCATGTTTTTGAGGAATTCTGTCCAATAGTTTGTTGGTGGGTTTGGGATTCCACTGTTTTTGGAATATTTAGGCATAAGGTTATGCTCCTATTAAGTAGCCTTTTAGGAGATTTTGATAGTAGGGGATTAGGGGTTCTATGTTGAAGCCTGCGCTGTCGAGTACGGCTAGGACTGTGAGAATGTCGGTTGTCTTTTTCAGGGTGTTTTTCAGTCTTATCATTGGGTCGGTTTCTCCTTGTAAATATGTCAGTTGCTCTCTGAGTAGCTTGTTTTCTTCGGCTGTTAGTTCGTATTTATCTGCTTTTTCTAGAGCTTTGATTATTTCTTGGTGGATGGGTGTTTGGCGTATGTCGTCTATGGTTAAGCCTTTTTTGACTGCGTAGTTTGCGAAGGCTTGCCACACGGCTTTTCCGAGTATGAAGTATTGTTGGGTTTGGGTTGCGGCTTCTTCTGCTACTGCGCCTTCCACTGCGTCTTTGACGGTTTTGTGGGCTATTTCTTCTGGTTCCATTTCTTTTTCTCGACTCAGATAGTATTTTTCGATTTGTTTGAATGGGGTTACGAAGTAGGGTTCGCCTTGTTCTGAAAAGGCAAGTAGGCCTCTCTCTATCATTGTAGAGACTTTGTGGATTTCTTTGCCGCTTACTTTTAATCGTTGAGAAATTGCGGGTGCTAACCCCTGCTCTCCTTTGCGTTCTTTGAGCATGCGAGCGATTTCTAACGCTTTTTCCTCAGTTAACATTTAGGTCACTTGTTGATTAGGGCTATGAGGATGGCGACTATGCCTAGGGCAACAACTGAGCCTAGAATCCACCATGTTCTGCGGTCTATTTTCTCAAGTATTTTTTTAACCCAGCCCACATCGTTTTCTAAGGTGGCTACTCGCTCAGCTAGGGTCGGGTCGTCTTGGGGCATGGTTTCAGCCTTTCGATTTTAGTCTTTTTTAGAGCCGCAAGCTTCCTTCAAAGCGAAGCCGATGATTCCGCAGACCCAGAAAAAGCATGCGAACTGCATCCGGTATTCTTCTGGCACGAAGTCAGGGATTGCAGCGCCTGCGGTTCCTAACGCTAGGAAGAATGTTGACAGCGCAACAAGAAAGGCTTGCATTCCATTACTTAATCTTGGCAAACTTTCACCTAAACACAAATTAACCGTTAAAGGAAATAACACTTTTGGTTAAATGCTTCGCTCGCATAGGCAACGTTTCGAATCTACCACTATTAGAAAGCACTTTCGCCCACATGTAACTGCACTCGCATAAGCGTTCAGGAGTCTTTTTTGGGTCGTAGTCGTATAATTCTTGTAATATGCTGGTTTTCCAGATGCTTGCTGCGAACTCTGGGATTTCTGCGTGGGGATTTTCCTGTTAGTGAACACTATGCTTTCGATTCTAACCCCAACACACATTAGGTAACACGCAAGTCGGGTCGACGTCTCCATCTACCTCGCACCAATTGTCTATAGCTGTTCTACAGTCCATACCAAAAGTCCATTGAACAATCTCTAAAAACAGATAATAAAACGTGTCATATCCTGGTTTGGGGCTTATAAGTTCACAGTCCAAAGCGTCGTTTATGTAGAGGGTTGATGTGACGTTTGAGCCGTCTGTGTGTAACCTTAATCTTGTGCAATACCAAGTGTTAACTGCTAATGCGTGAGTCCCCTCGACGTAGCCACCGTCGTCATCTACAATTCGGAAACGTGGAGTGACTGCGCCTCCAGTAATAACATAAAGACTTACATCCCAGTAACTTGCGCCATCTGTTAATCTAACAAAAAGTAACCTATCAGAGCTTGGTCCCGTTGGGGGATTATCAGGGTTGGGCACTATTCTAAATCTGAAACACAACCACTTCACAGTGTTGGTGCCTGTTAGACTATGTTTCCAAATGCCAGTATCGTCATAGCTTCTAGCACAATAAGTTCCATGATAAGGTGTTGGGTTAGAGGTTACTATGGTATAGGGGTCGGTGACTTCGACTAGCCAGAAATTTGCTTTTGCCCCTGTTTCAAAACCGTCAGCTCTGTTACAAGGGCAGACTACTTTTTTTGCGCCTATGCTTCCTATTGTGCGAAGCCCAACACGTTTGCTCATTCTAATCCTCTAAGTAGCAGAACCACACTGCAAATGTGCTGTCCTCAGCTTCGCACCAGACTAAGCAGATTTTTCCGCTTTGAACGTTCTGGCTGCATGAAAGATAGGTGGGTGTGTCGTAAGCGTGCTCAAAAGTGAAGAGTTCCACGGGGTTTTGCCATCCGCCTTTAAAGTGTGCAACGTAGATTTTAGCGTCTTTAACGTAGAAAACGTAGAGTTTCCCAGCGTCTCCACAAGCGATTACGGGGTAAGAAGCGCCTGAAGAGACTAAGACTGTTTCGCTGCCTAAAGCGTCGTTCTCAAACTTTCTGTGGCAGAGTTCCCCCGTGCTTTTAACGTAGACTATGTGGATTCGTTCTGGGTCTCCAACATTTTGTGCTTCAGAGCAACTGCAAAAGTCACTGAACCCTGTTCCCAACGTGGCTATTTCAGTGAAGGAATCGGCGAATGATGCGATTCCAGTCGTTGCATTTACGTTCACAATGTTGTAGTATAGTTTGTTGTCTCCGCCTTTAACTAACGCAAACATGTGGTAGGGAGAACTTGTCTTGTATGGTAGAAGTTGGTTGCCTCCTGTTGATGTGCCACCGTGAGAGATTGTGGTGTCCGAGTCGTCTAAGTTGGCGACAGGGCATCGTTGGAGATTAACTTGGTTGAAGACTGAGTTTCTATGGTAAATTATGTAGTCGTTGGTTGCGTTTAGGTTGCAGACTATTGTTCCGCCCTGTGCTTTGTTAGCGTCTAAGCTAGCGCCGCTTCTCACCGTTATTGTTTGACTTGATATTGCGCATGGATACCAAGCACTGTAGGCTCCGTTGCTTCCTGTAAAGTGTACCGCAAAATCGAAAGCGTTGCCAGATAAGTCTTTGGTTCCACGGTTAGGATAGCCACAATCAATGTTTCCACCATAATAAGGTGCCACGCCGAAGTCGAACTTCGCTACTGGCGTAGTCCAAGTTATACCATCAGCCGAAGCCGTATATTTCAACTGCTTCGTCGCTATAGCCCAAAACCAAACGAAGAAGTTGGTTCCGTCGTAGAACACTTTTCGCTGGTATGTGTCTCTAGTTGGGTCGTTGTTCGTTAAGCCTGAAACAGCTTTTTGTGGAGCTAAACCCGTAGGCTTAAAAGTGGGTAGTCCGCCTCTTCGGGTGAGTGTGCCTTTTCGTAGCACACGCTTAGACTTCCTCGCCTGCAAGTTCAGCGTATACCGTGTCTGCTGAGCCTCCGCTCGGATACTTGGCTTCTACTTGTAATACTTTGCTGCCGTCTCCCACGGCTTGTTTATCTCCATAAGCGAACCAGTCTGTTAATGGGACCTTTCCAGATACGTTGTATTCGGTGCTTATGTCTGAGCCACCGAAGGTTATTTTTGCCACTACATCTGATAGGCATGAGATTGTTATTTTTGCGACGTTGAAAGTTTTTCCGTTGGTTACGGTGCGTTTGCAGTTGCCTACGACAGCGTAGCTTGAGCCTGTTGTGGCTGACCCTCTGTGTACTTTGTCTCCCTTTGGTCGAGGTATTACTTCTCCTTGCAGTTGTAGAGGCATCTTATCACCTATGTTGGTCTTACTAACCGTGGGTTCCAGTTTACTCGTATGATGGCCTTTCCACTGAGAGCATCGTTTGTGATGTAGAGTTCTTCTATTTCGAATTCTGTTTCTGTTAAGCCTTTTTCCGCTGGGGTTTCGTCGTTGCTTGCGCTGTTTATGCGGTAGGTGAAGGGCGAGTCAGCACGTATGATCGTTATTGTGTCAGCTATTATCCCTAAGCTTCTTAATCCTAACGCTTCGTTTGTATGAGCTGTGGATAAGTCCACTACTATGTTTCGGTAGTGACGGTCTTTGACTTCTTGGACTAGAGTTGGCTTTATGGAAACTCTTGCTATTTCTGGCGGTGGGGGAATTGCTGCTTCTAGTTCTTCTGCGCTTTTAGATGAGAAAAAAATTGGTGGCTCTGGCTTAAACGGCTCTTCCACTGGTCCTTCATAGGATAGTATTGGCGTGCGGATTGCTCGCTGAAGCCTTTCTTGCATTTTCATCTTGCCCTAGCCCTAACTTCCTCTCTAAGTTTTGCTAGTTCGGTCTGCACCTTTCTTTCGTATGCTCCTAGACCTGTCACTGCCTGTCCTGCTTCTACGAATTGGGCTTGGCCGTTTGCGAAGATATGTAAGAATGGTTTATCGGGTTTTCCTTCATAGCCAGTTACTTCGTACTCTAGGATGGTGAAGTAGTAGTCTTGTGTGCTTGCCTGTTTGATTCGTAAGTATTGAGAGTCGTCGTAGCTCCATCTGTCTATGTCTATCGGCTGGTCCATGGGTGCTATGGCGCTGGTTATGATTTCATCTACGTCTTTGCTTAGTAGTGGTTGTGTTAGCCACCAGAGGTATGTGTTTTGGGCTTGTCCTAGACCCAGATATTGCATGTGGACGATTCTGTTCTTAGAGACATTGCCATGCAATGATTCGTACGTTGCATCAGTGCCTATAACTAAGTCGTAGAGGTCTGTTTTTGCGCCTGAAACGGTGACTTTCTTACGGTTGTTGCGAACCGTGACTACTTGGAGGTAGCCTCTGCTAAAGTCGGGTCCTGTGTGTATGATGTGGCCGGCTTTTAGAACTGGAAGGGCTGTTTTATAGATTTGCCAAGGCTTAAAAGTGCTCGTTTTTCATTCCTCCTTCTTCTTGTTCTTGTTAATTTAGTTTAGTCGCATCTCTTTTTTAAGGTTTGCCCCTCTGATTGAGACTTTTTATTTCTTTATGAATTTCAAACTCTCTACTGGTGAAGGGTGGGTTAAGTCTGTGCACCTGTTAAATGTGTCACTTGTGCTGCGTGCCAGTGACCGTTATGGTGTAGTTGAATGCTGTGAAGCCAGTGGTGTTCAGAGCAACCGTGCAATAGAATGTTAAGGGCGTGACGTCGGCTGGCTGCATGACTGCGCCAGTGTAGGACCAGGATAGGCTGATGTACTTAGTAGCGTCGATTGGCTGCCAGTTTCCAGTGACAAAGCTCAGTGTGATGGGCACGGTGCCGGGGTTGCTGGCCCAGATCGTGTCGTTCTTGGTTTCACCTAGATCAAAGACGCCCCAGTTGATTCCAGTTTCTGAGGCGTTGATTGTGCACTGCTCATCAGCCCAGAGATCCACGCCCACAGCTGCGATCTGCGCGTGGTTGTGAAAGCTGCGTGACTCTTGCCAGAGACTGTACACCACTACGCCTATGAGCACTGCAATGATGACCGTGGCCATGATAGCCGCTAGTTTTCGATGCGTGCTCTCACCTATCTGAGTTAGCGGACTGCGTATTGAAGCAATGCTCGTTTTTCATTCCTCCTTCTTCTTGTTCGTAAAGTATGATTTGTGTCTCCATTTACATATACCTCTCTTTCCTATTTATAAGTCTAGCCTACATGATGATGGGGTATACACCTGACTCTGAAACGAGGAAGTTGGCTGTGATGAGGCTATGTTGTGTGACGTTGATTTCTGTCGTGGTGTTGTAGGAGGCAACTTGGCCGTTGATTGTCCATGCGTGGAACCCGTAGGTTAGAACGAGGTCTGGACTTGTGGGAACTGCTGCAAATTTGTGTTTGCCCTTTGATAAGCGTATGGTTTTTGGTGTCGCAACTAATTCTGTGTCGTCTACGAGGATGACTGTGGGTATAGGTTTTGATGTTAAGGTTACTTGCATTTGTGGCTTCGCTGCGCCTCTGCTGACTAGCCAGCCTAAGCCGACTAGACCCGCAATTCCACCTGCGACCGCAACTGCTTTCTTATTCAAACACATCAACCAAACACAGCATATGTGTTTTCTTCTTTAAAGAACTTTTGTTATAGGAAGAAAGCTATAGAAGAATTCTTCATAAACTTTTTAAGGTTAACCACCTAATTATTAGGTGGGGAGCTAAGAGTGAAGAAGAGTGTAGACTTCGGGTTATTAAAGTTTTGGGGATTTCCTCTCCTTTCTCCCCGATTTGCAACTCGAAGTCTACACCTGCAAAGAAGGGGATCATAAGAGAAAGTAGAGGGTGAAGGGAGGTGAAAAAGCGTGGGTGAAACTGGCGGTTTGAAAAATGTGCAGAACTGGCTTGAAGCGCACAAAAATCAAATCAAAGCTCTCACGTTTGTGGTGTTCGCTATGGCAGTCAACAATCTGCACCATCTATGCTGGTAGGGTCTCGATACATTGGCTTCCTCTGTTGATGGTTGGCATTGCTGTGCAGTGCGGGTTTGGATGGTTCTTTGCGCTTTGGATGGGCTATTGGCTTCAAAGTTTCGTCGGATTCATAATCGGCGCGATAATCGTGGCATTACCAGAGATTGGCGTATGGATTTGGCAAGATATCCGACACGGCAAAACGGTGGGCAAGCCAACGACAGTGTTGAAGACGGAAAAAGAGGTTGAAGAAGCTGTAAAGCAATTGGCGAAGAAGAAACATCCAGGACAGTGGAACTAGCCCGCTGGCAGTATCCCCTTTTTTCTCTTTTTTTATTCTAGCATATGTTTTGATTGTGCACCTCCGCCTTCAAATGTGGCAGGTGGCGGAGATGGGTCTTTCATAAGTGGCGCATGGTCTTGGTTTAACTCGTCTAACACGTAGGCTGTGTCGCCTATTCCATCATGGTCATAGTCTAAGCCTTTGTAGTCGCTCCAAAAATTGCCTGCAGAGCCGTTATCCCAACGGCTAACTGACAATTCTACACAGTATTGATGGTAGTTGTCTACGAAGTTGTTCAGGTAGATGAGGTTGTTGGTGTTGAGAATTTTTCCTTCAACTCCGCTACTGACCATGATGCCCCATTGAAAGTTTAATGAGACAACGTTTCTCCTTACGGTGGTGTAGGTTGCGTTGTTTAAGTCTAAGCCTTCGCCCATGTTATGTTTTACTAGGTTGTCTTCGACAGTGTTGTTGACGCTGGAGAATATGGTTATTCCTCCTCCCGTCCGCATGCCATTGTCTGCGACAATGTTTTCAGCGATTAGGTTGTGGTTTGCGTAGTACCAGAGAAAAATGCCCATACATGAATTCTTCGATATCACATTGTTTAGGATTCTGTTTGAATCTGACCGTAGAAAAATTATGCCGGCGCCAGTTGGAACGCTGTTTCCGCTGATGTTGTTGTTGCAGATTAAGTTGTTGTTTGAACGGAATAGAAAAATTCCGTTTGAGTTATTTGTAATCGTGTTTCCCATGATGATGCAGTTGCATGTATTGTTAAGGAAGATTCCGCTTGGGTTAATGTGTAGAGGCGGAACTATAGGTGGGTCGTTTGCTCCTTTAATCGTGAAGCCACTGATGCTCACGTTGTCTGCGGTAACTTCGAAAACGTGTTTTGAAGCGTTGAAAGCGTAAACCGTTGTCGGCTCTAAGGATGTTAGAGATACAGACTTATTCACAACCACGTTTTCGCAGTACAGACCAGATGGCACGATTATCAAAGTGCCTGGCGACGCAACGTTTATCATGCGTTGAATGCTTATGGCTTGCGGTTCAACTGCGAACATCGGCAATACGGAAAGAAGCAAGAATGCAGATAGTACAGCTACTTTCACGGGTTCCAAGTCGGTAGTCCCACCTTTAACACTCCACCTGTTGGAAGCGTTCCTTGAATGTTCTGAACAATCCAGTCTGCCAATTCTTGAAGCAGTGCTGCGGTGAACACATCATAACTCCATGTGATTTCTAACGATCCGTTAATCTGCGTGATTTGGTTGCCTGCTACTGTCTCGTTCCAACTGAGACTTAACGTAGTGCTTATCACATAGCCCTTCGACGTTGCCCACGCTTGAAGCGCAGTTTTCTTAGCTAAAATCCAGTTGATCACCGCTATGACGTCGCTGTAGGTTTGATTCTGCTTGTTATAACTTAACAATAGAGGTTTTCTAAAGACAGCCATTTTATATCCCTGAAACTTTTAATGTCGTTCAGCTTAAAACGTTTTCTGAAGGCGTACATGACCCAAGTTAAGCCATCGCCTCGAACAGTCACCGCAACAGCAACGGTGTAGTAGACGATTAAGTGTACTTGCGTTACAAGGTAGAAACTCCAGTAGTCTACAGTTACGACTCGTCTGCGACATGAATTACCACTGATAAATACCTCAGCGTTGTTCACCTCGTCTTGAGTCCAAGCCAAGCCTGTAGCTGGATTCGTAGGAAAGTTGCGTTCGTAGTCCTGCCAATATGATGTGGGACTAATTGCAGTAGCATGTTGATAGTTTACTCCGCCGATGTAGAAGCCTGCTCTTCCAGTCGGAGTACATGGATAAATGGGGTGTGGCTCACTTCTCACATTAGCCACTATGCTGACGCTGTCGATGGTTGCACCAACGGGCAATGACAACGACTCTTTTAAAAAGTAATTGTAATAGTTATTTAAAGTTTCGTCAGTTCCAATGTAGTCCGTGTCGCCGTTTGCTGTCGCTTCATCTATTTTGTTGTACCAAGGCGGAGGCGGTGTCGGATAGCCTGAGGGAAAAGGAAGCAAACTAGAAGTCCCATCATTCGTAATTAATAGGGTAACGGTTGGCACTGCGATTACTCCTGCACGTAGCCTACGTCGATACTCATGTTGGTTTCGGCTACGCTGCTGAAAAAATATAGTCCGTCGCCTGTTGCGCTGGGGTCTGGTTGACTGTAAGTTTCTCTGAAGTGTCCAGACGTGATGCAGAAGAGAAAAGTTTTTGATGCTGGCAACGTAGGGGGAGTTGTACTTGTTCCAAAGTAAAAGTAATGCGTACCGTTTGCAGCACAGTGGTAACCTGCATTATAAACTTTGATGACTTTGCCTGTGCTGCCTGCAACGATTTGCACAGCAACGGAGCCGTTTGGACTGAATAAGCCTCCGTATGAAATTTTGTCTTCTCGTTCAGGCTTATTACATAAACTGGCACGAGTGGCTTGCTCCACATTTACGTAGCCTTTTCTAGCGGATGCATCCATCGTCGGCATAACGTTGGTTCCGTCAGTGACTGAGACGTAGCCTCGGCGAGCCGCCGCATCCATGCTTGGCAACCTGTTTCCTGAACTATCCACTATTCCAGCGAAAATCGGGTTTGTCGTGGAGAGTTCGGAACCCCCTTGTCTAAGAGCAACGAGTAAATCGTATGTGGTTGCTCTCTGAAGTAACGCTTGAGTCTGAGAACCGTATGCAGTAACCACATCACCTGAAATTAAGGAACGAATGCTGCGAGGGTCGATTTCTACTCCTGCATTTCGCAGTTGAACAATTAAGTCGTATGTCGAAGCTCTTTGAAGAAGCTGTTGAGCTTGACTTCCATAAACGACGCCTGTAAGCCTTTCTGCCCTGTCAGTCATGTCAACGTAGCCTGGTCGAGTTGACGCATCCATCGCTGGTAAACGATTTCCAGAAGCGTCTACGACACCAGTGAAAAGGGGGTTACTCGTCGAAAGCTCTGCTCCCGCTTGTCTAAGTGTAGCAAGAAGTTCATATGTTGAAGCTCTCTGTAAGAGTTGTTGCGTCTGACTGCCTAAAACTTGTCTAGCATCATAAGCTACGCCCGCATCAGTTCTTAACACTGAATAGAGTTCATCCGTGGTTTTCACAAGCGCCCTAGTGGAACGTGGGTCAACTACAGCACCGCTGACTACGATTTGTGAATGTAGAGGATTAGACACGCCGATTGTTAAACCTAAATACCTTTGAATGTCTACTTGTCCCAATTGTCTACTCCACTTGTCGCTGATGTCAACACTTCCAGAAATCGCAGTTATGCCTTCAACTTTTACTGTGCCGTCAGACTTGACTAGAATCTTGGCGTAAGTAGTTGGCAAACCTTCAACTTGACCATAGACGACTATGCCTGCGCTTTGGTATGCTGCTAAGAGGTCGGCTAGTTGCTTTTCTTCGTAGTCTCTGCGGCTTTGCATGCGGTCACCGCAACTCATATATAAGGATGTGAAGTTAAAAAGTGTTAGTGATTTAAATGTCTGAAGCTAAGTTTGAGAAGGAGTATACGATAATCGGCGTGAGGCAGGAGCATCCGCAGGGCGTCAGCGTAGAATTGTTAGACTCGTCTCAACCGCAAATAGCGGGCTTCGTTAAGAGGGCTGTGGTCTGGATGCCCTTGGAAGAGTATGAGAAGCTTGGAAGTCCAAGCACTCCAAAAACAGTAACGTTGCAGTTGACCGTTAAAAAGTAGTTAGCGTTTTGTTGTTGCTCTAACTGTTGCGGTTTTGCCGTTTTCAGCCAGGATTTCTAGTCGCCAGATGCTTGGTTTTTTTTCTGACCCAAAAGTTTTCGTCATTCTGTTGTCTAAGGTTATGGCGTTAGGCAAGGAAGTTTTGTTCGTCATAACTTTCACTTCGTCTGGACCTTCATTGTAGACTTCAACGGTAAACCATTTCCAAGGAAAACTCAGCAGCTCTTTTCTTTCATTTGACAGTGTTAAGCGTACCCCTTCTTCTACGCCTTCTTGCTCCCAAACTTCAACCGCCGACATTAGATTTCATCACTTCTTGAGATAAGCTAAGAACGCTAGGAATCCCAAGAATGCGAATATGCTCACAATAGCCACTATGGGCAACATGTTTTGTTCTTCTTTGACTATGAAAGTTGGCTGCAATGGAAGCTCTAAGGGTATGCGGGTTCGTCTCTGTTGAAAAGTTTTGTTTACGCTTCTCGCCGTCTGCACATCGAACAGGGGCATTTCCTCAGGTTCAAACATTCTCATCACTCAGGGTATAGTATTGTGATTTGTGTCCAATTAATTGTTTTGGCGTGGAGGATGCTTAGCATTGCTAAGTTATTTGCAGTCGCTATATAGGGTGGTGTTGAAGCTGCTAGCGAGAGTAGAGTGCCCGATTTTGGAATCTTTAGTTTTTCTCCGAGGTGAAGGATTAACGCTTGGCCGCCTAGAACGGTGGTTGCTTCGAGGAAAGGGTTTGCCAAGGGATTTGTTTCTTTAAGTTCTGGATGCTGTGAGCAAATCCAAGAGGATGCTGCGTCTCCGAAACATCCTAGTAAGCCGACAAAATAAATTTTCCACTTGTTCATAAGGTTGCTTCCATGTCGCCTAAAGCTACGAGGCTTGAAGCGTCAAAGTTCAAGTATTTTGCGGCTTGCTCGTCTCTTCGCTTTTCGGCTAAGTCACGGTAATACTCAAACGCTTTATGGGTTAGTTGAGTGGCTTCTCCGAAAGTTTTATCATTTGCAAGTTGGAGTGCTGGTTGCAGAAAACTTATGAAGAAAGGCTTGGCTGTTTCGTCTTTAAGCGGGTTTGCAACGTGGTCTTCGCTTAGGAAAATGAAGGGTTCACGATAAGCTAGAACTGCTATGGCTCCCGCATCTATCAAGCGATAGGCAAGTTCCTTACCAGCATTGCAAGTAGCCAGATACACCAAGCGATTCGCCAGCAAATCCGTGTTTGTTCCGTAGATTTTTAAGCCTAATTCGGAGTCGTAGCTTTCAACGCCTACGATAACGTGGTTGTTGATCTCTGTTGCTTTGCGTCCTCCATGACCGTTCAGAATTATTAAGCGTGGGCTATATTTTGTTAGGGTTTGTTCAAACCCTAACAGCGAAGCATTCCTCAGAATCACAACTTGATAACCGTTTTGCGCTGGTGTTTTTGCGTAGCGTTTCCAATAGTGATATGCATAGCGTGTTGGTTCATCTACGGGTGCTGTGACGATGAGGATAACGGGCACACAGTTTCAGCCTTAGATTTCTTTGATTAGGGGTAGTCTTTCAAAAGACAGGGGGACTTCTGCAGCGAACTTTACCTTTACTGGTCTAACGGCTGTTAGATAGTTGTAAAACTCTGCGAGTTTTATGCATCCGAACGCTAGAAGCCAGCCTATACCTGCATTTTTTATTGTTTCTGCATTCCGTTTGCCTTTTTTGCTTGCCACGTGTCCACCTAAGGCTAGACCTGCACCTATGCCTAGAGTCACGATATCGCCCGTGCCTATGCCCCAAACGTAACGGTTCTCTCCATCTCGTATTTGCCACGCATAGAGGAGACCCATGTCAGACAATGGAAAGTCAATTATTAAATCAACGACTGTTGCACCTAATGCTCCGCCAACTATAGGTAAAAGCTCTTCTTTCTTAACCATTTTTTCCCCTCACTTTGCTGGTGGCCCCCAACGCTTTTGAACTTGGTAGCCCACGATTGGCAGAACTATGGGCAAAATAAAGAAGCCTGTGGCTACGCCTGCAATGAAAGTTAGGAGGTCGAATCCCGGCGCTAGTTTTCGCATTTTAGCTCCATAACAGCGAACCATTCTATCAGTCGATTCATAGAGGATTGGCATTTCAGTGTTTCCTCCGTTTTCTATATTCGCTGTCTGCCTTTAAAAGCGCTTCGCCTGTAGGAGTCCCAAGTTGCTTCTCTCTTTCGGCTTCTTCTTCAGTCATTTGTTTGCTGAACGTGGAGATTTTGCGTTGACGCATTTTTTCACCATTTATGCTTTCTTGACAGTGACTATTAATGCTCCCCATTGTTTGACGGTGCCAACCCCTGCCTTAGTAAGCGTGAACTCTGCGTAGCCCTCTTTTCCCCCGCATAATGCGCGTAAACGCCAAGTAGCGCCTTCGTCAAGGCTCAGCACGGTCGCACCGTTCATATCCGTCATGATCTGGTATTTGTAATCCATCCAGCAATAGAACCACACGCAGACGTACTTGTAAACTTGGACGACTGCAAAGCTAGCTGGAACTCCTGCAGATCGTAAGACTTGAACCTTGATGGATGTGACCATAGTTTCACTTTCGCTTTATTTTTGGTATAACGCTCTTAACAATGTATATGCCTCCTCCGAGGAGAAGTACGCCTAAGCCTACTAAGAGCAGTGTCGCCACGTATGGTTTGGCTTCTGGAGGAACCATTTGAAAGACAGCGTCTACGGCTTCTCTAGCGACTAGCACTATATAGAGGATTATGAGTAGACCCACAATGACGGTTAGGCAAATCAGTATTGTAGCTATTGGTATTACGAATGATTGGACTTTTGACATTGAAGTTGGTTCGCCGAAGTATGCTTCGTATCGGCAATAGTATTCGGTGTATATGATCTTCCATTCAGCCCACGTGTCTAGAACTCGCCAAGATAATACTTTTAAGCCTTTTTGAGATGCTGCATCATATACTGCTTTTTGTATTTGGCTTGTTAGTTGGTCAGGAGTCATGTATATGCTGCCGACTTTGTAGACTTCTACTACTCGCCAGAAGGGTGCTTCTTCTTGGAGTTGCCTACTTACAGATTTAGCTCTGACTTTTTTTGTTTGGACAACGGATTCGTATAGAATACTCATTATTTCCACACTGCCTTCGCAACGACTGCTGTTACGACCATGGCGCTTGCAACTATGCCTAAACCAATCGTCCACAAGGGCCAAAGTTCCACGGTGAGAGGTTCAGCTAGTGGTAGGGTCAACTGTAAAGTTTTGCTGAGATAGGCGCTGTTGCCTATTTTAACTGTGTATGTGCCTTTTGGAAGGTCGAGGACTGCTATGCCAGAAGAGTCTGTTAGCTTTTGAGTTGTGTTTATGATTACTTTTATGTTTTGGAGTGGTTTCTTTGTGACTGCGTCTAAAACTCGGATTGAAGAGCTGGGATAGGCTGCGATGATTACGAGTGTTTTTTCTGCGTCTTTTACGCGTGCGTAAGAATGCGTAGCGTAGGTTTCGTAGAGTAGAGACAACTGTTACGCTGTCCCATGTCCAGCTTCGACCAGCAAGTTCCAGGTTTTGGCAGGCATCGTTTGTACTGCGCCTGTGCGGACTAACGTTTCACCAGTTTTCAAGTAGGGGGTGCCAATCGGCTGATCTATTATTGCGCCAGTGTCTGTGTCCTTCACTGTATACCAAATGTAGTCGTCGCTACCATCGTTTCTCACGGAGACCACGATTACCAATTTTGAGCCTGGCGCTGCTTGGGTTATTGTGTGGTAGGCTGTGTCCTCTGCGTGAGCGTCAAGTATTACGCCTTTTCCCGCGGCTAACGCGATTGTTATGGTTCGTTCTGTGTCTTTCGTGAGAGCTAAGCTTCGTGTTTTGCCGAACACGTTTTCGTAGAGCAACGGTACCTTTTGAGCCATTTAGATTCTACCTTAGTTTGGTCGAAGGAAGGCAGGGGCTAGGCGTTGGTTGCCTAGCTTAGGAGTGTTACGTCTTCGAGTGTTACTGGCATGACGGCGAAGCCGAGTATCCATGCTTGTATTGTTGTGGAGCTTGTTGTGCTGTGGCAGTTTATGGTGAAGCTTTCGTCTCCTCTGAACACGTATTGGTCTAAGTTGCCTGCGTATACTCCTTCTTTCTCTTCGAAGAGGTATACGGGTCTGACGAACCAGTCGGCTATGTACTTTGTTTTGTTTCCGCTGTACCATTTGATGTAGTCGAAGGTTGGGTCTTCGTTGATTATGCCGAATGGGAATATGGCGACGTTGCTTTTCAGAGTGAAGAGCGTGTCCGCTGAACCTGCTAAGTTGTAGAGGCTTCTGCTGAGGTGGGCGGGTTTGAGGAATTCAATTTTCATGGAGATTCGTTTAGTTGCGGCTATTACGGCTGCTTCTTTGCGTGCCGCTGCGTATGCTCTGTCTATGATTGCTTCGTATTTGTCTATGAATTTTTTCGGGTAAAAATATGGTGCTGGCAACTTGTTCACCTATATTTCCTTTATGAGTTCTTCAGGCGGAATCTCTAAGCCTTCTCGTTCGCCTCTGTACAGTGGCACTTCGCTTCTGAATTCGTAGGCTGCGCGCTTGCGCAGTTCGTCTAGGACGAGGAGGCTTACGCCTGTGCCGAACATTGATGCGCCGAAAGCGATGACTGCGTGTTTGTCTTCTTCTTTCAAGTCTTTTGTCATTGGAAATCCTCTCCAGACGAGTGGCAGGACTCCTGTGAAGAATCCGCCTACTGTTCCGACGACTCCGCTCCATTTGTAGGGAATTTGGTCGCTGATTCTTGCGCCTTTGGCTCCGAACTCGATGACTATGGGGACAACTACGCCTCCAAAGCCACTTGCAAATATTTTGGCGCTCATTCAAATTTCACCTTTAGATGCTAAACCGTGGAATCTGCTTAAATATTTATGGCATGTCTTTATACTGTCTTTGTACTCTTTTATCCTTCCAAAGTCGCCCATCTTGCTTTATAAAGAAGATGAATCAATTTCTCTTTCTATTTCTAACACCTTCCAACTTTTCTATCTTGAAACACGGAGATGGCTCCCCAATCTCTAAGCAGTCGAGTACCCCATTTTACGTTAAATTCTGGAAGTTTCTCGCCTAAAGCCATTTTTAAGCTTCCGTAGATTATGTTTGCGCCTGCGAATGTGGATAAAACCATTGTTCCCTGTATTCTCTTAGCGTTCTAACGTCTTCCATCTGCACGTTAAAAGTTCTTTGACATGACATAAACGGAATCTTCCACGAAACAAACTTTTCGAAAACCTTTTTTTTCAAATTCGGCTT
>Ga0315310_10001153_pt1 | contig 16631 bp, 17 predicted proteins | sample TDP5_MG_FD_203630 | JGI IMG/M metagenome (GOLD analysis project Ga0315310, IMG submission 203630) | Freshwater sediment microbial communities from Lake Towuti, South Sulawesi, Indonesia - TDP5 | ecosystem: Environmental > Aquatic > Freshwater > Lake > Sediment | place: Indonesia: South Sulawesi... | reverse complement strand
CGCTCCCCCCTTAAAAATAACCTTACAAATAGAAATTGTTGTATAATTTTAGATCAGTTATAAAAAAAGTCGCCAAATATAAAGCTGACCAAAAAAAATTTATAAGTTACTTCGGAAGTTCAGTATTTACATATTCTCGACTCTTTAGTTTTCGGATAAAATCGCGACCATATGGATTTTGCAGGACAGGAAAGAAGGTACGATCCAAGGGTGGGGACAGATAGGATAGAGGCACTGCTATGCGGTTTCACGGCTCCAGCGAATGCTTGTCCATTTTATGATCAGCAAATTCGTTCCACATGCGCTTTGGATCCATCCTCAAGAAGATCATGGGACTGCCAGGGAGTTTGCTTTGATAATGGCTTCTGTTGTAATCGGGTCATTGATAAGTCAAAAGAGATTGAGGATCTAATAAAAATCTTGCATTCTTTTGGCAGTAGAAAGAGAGAATAACAGAATATTCTTAACAATAGTCAAGTATTTCATGAAAATTTTTCAATCGATAATCTTATTTAGCTCACAAAAGAAATCATAATACCATGCGAAAATTAATAATTACAGTCGCACCCACGGGTTCATTAACGACCCGGGAGCAGTTATCCTGGATTCCAGTAACCCCAAAAGAAATTGCCGAGAGTGCTTTGGAAGCCTATAAAGCAGGAGCTGCAATAGTACATATCCATGTCCGGGATCCACAGACGGGGAAAGCAGTTCAGGACCAAGAACTCTATAGAGAAACAATAGAATATATCTGTGCTGAAAGCGATATGATAATTTGTACAACTACTGGAGGAGGGGCGACTTCAGGGGTAGGTCCCATGGGACGAATTGTTTCCCTTGATTTAAAGCCAGAAATGGCGTCTTTAAATTGTGGTTCAATGAATTTTGGGAAAGCCATCTTTCCAAATCCGCCAGATCTAATAGAAACCTTTGCAACAAAAATGAGAGAGTTGGGCATAAGACCTGAGCTCGAGGTCTATGAGATAGGGCATATTGCAAATACAAAGCAAATAGCTGAATTAGTAGGACCACCCTTCCGATTTAATTTTGTGATGGGAGTGAATGGGGGCATCCCTGCCACGCTTGAAAGTTTATTGCTCATGCGTAATACCGTGGCTAAATTTTTCGGCCGAGAATCCTCATGGATGGCGACGGCAATTGGCAAGTATGAAACACCTATTTGTGCCCATGCTATTTTATTAGGCGGGGATGTCAGAGTTGGGTTTGAAGATAATATCTATTACTCAAGAGGAGTTAAAGCTGAAAGCAATGCACAATTAGTGAAGCGAATGGTTCGAATTGCCCAAGAAGTAGGGAGAGAAATTGCAACCGCTGAGGAGGCGCGGGAAATCCTTCAAATTAGATAAAAAAAAGGTTGGATAATTGCAATGATAAGACGTAATATTGCGCTATTTATTTTTTTATTGGGGCTTTCCACACTCATTCTTCTTTCCCAAAATTTTTGGACACAAGGCGCACATGTCTCAGAATTTTTTGATTGGATGAGCTATGAATCAGTTTCAGGTTGGGTCTGGGTTAGTTGGCAGGATTCATTCTTTAGTTTTTTATCACCTCTGATTTACTTACCAGCTATCGCAGGGGGAATTGGCATTCTTGGTGCCATTGCACTTCTAGGAAGCATTAAAGCCTCAAAAATCATCAGTTATCTTGCAGCACTATTTGCAATTTTTGCGTTTGCACTTTTTCTCCTATTTCATGCACTCTTTGGGTTAGCCATTGGTGCCGCCACGCTGATTCCCAATATGCCGGGTGCCTATTTGTGTTTGGTTCCGGGATTATTGTTACTAATTTGTGCCTATTTGCTTAAGTCCTCAAAAGAAGGAGAAGGGCATGTGATGGAAAATAAGCAATATTACGCCATTGGAGGAGAAGCGCAAAAACCTACACAACCATATATAAAAGCACCAATGATCAAATGTCCTAATTGTGGAGCTTTAATTCAAGGGGATCAGTTATTTTGTGAGCAATGCGGCCACTATCTTTAAGAATATTTAAGGAATCAATTAGAACCCCAAATAAAATTTAATAAATATTAATGAAAGAATAAGATATATAATATCGACAAATTGGTGCTTGAAGAAAAAAGCAAGCATCTATTCGAGAGAAACTACTTGGTAATTTTATCTTTAATTAACAAAAACGCGAGAGCGCCGAATGCATGATTAACATTTTCACCCGTTTTAGCAGAGGTTTCAAGGTAGGACATACCTAAATCATCCGCCACTTTTTTCCCTTCTTCGAAAGTCACTTGGCGTTCCTCGGTCAAATCAGTTTTATTGCCGACCATTAGGGATTTCACATCGGTGCCGGCAACGGCATGAAGTTCATTTTTCCAATTTTCCAAATTATAGAGGGTTTCAGGTCGGGTAACATCATATACAAAGAGGGCGGCTTGGCAGCCTTGGAGATACATTTGACGCACCTTCTGGAAAAATTGTTGTCCAGCCAAATCCCAAAGGGCGAATCCGACAGTGACATTTTCCATAACAGGATAATCGACACGCATAATATTTGTTCCAATTGTAGATTTGTAATCTTGTTCAAATGTCTTTTCTATAAATTTGTTGAGGAGGCTGGTCTTGCCTACGCCGCCATCACCTAGAATGACTACTTTAAAGGTGAATTTCATGGATTCACCAGCCATTTTTGGGATAGAAACATCAACGTCTTTTCGATTTTCAAGAATTTGAACAATCTTCTCAGCAACAATATAACTAAAAGGGAGAATATTATCTATATCAGTGACGCCCGATGCAATGGTCGTAAGAATAGCAGTTGGCCCTGCATTTACAAAAATGAGTTTGCCAGCTTCAGATTCAAATGTGGTAGTTCCGAAACGCCCCCCCAATTGGAATTCAAGCATAATTCTGTCATAAAGTTTTTCAATTACCCCAGTTATGCCACCAATGGAGAGTTCTTCAATCTCAGAGGAAACTTGAGAAGCAATAATGAGACCATCTTTATCCACAATGGCTGCTGCTTTCACGGCAGTGACATCAATGTAATTTTTTAGCAGTGTATTCAGCAAGGTACTGGTTGACACGATTTAAACACCCTTTATTCTTCATAGAATAATAGCATGACAATATTTAAAATTCGATTGTTTTAACTCCAAATCTATCTATTTTATTTTTTCAGCGCATACAATATTGAATTATTTTAATTTCCATCTTTTTTTTCAAGCAACAGTTATAGAGAAATGCCTATACGACTTTCAGCAAAGTACGGAAATTACATGCGAATATTATGTAATCATTATAAACTTTGGCGAAAGAATTTCAATAATCGCCTTATTAAAAATAAAATAATATTTGAGAATGGAATAAAAAGTTTTTTTTAATCTATTCTGAAATGTTTTTTTATAAAATGAAAATCTAAAACACATATAAGGATCGGAGAAAAAACCATTAACAATATTGGATAATGTTACCTTGGATTTCTGAATGAATAGGATAGAATAGACAGACTAGTATGTGATACAAATGGGTAATATTACCGTAGATCTCTAAAATATTAAACGATTAAATCAATTCAGGGATAAAATATGGAGCCACTCGATAAGGTTGCGAGAGATATTGTTTCGAAATTGGGTGTTATCTTAGGAATCAGAATTTATATTGGTATAATTGATAGATTAGGGAACACTTTATACCTTGATCGTGAGATGGAACCTTTTACACAATTCATCACTACTTTTGTGGGCAATAATTTCAAATATTTAAAAATAGGGGACCATAGCCTACCGATTTCTGGTAAAAATATCATGTTTTTTCGCATTTCCGATAAAGTTGCCATAGTATTATATAGCGAAAAGGGAAGGATTGGTCAATTTTTATCCTTTAAAAGTCTAATGCCGAAATATAGACAAAAAATAGATGATTTGATCGGGGGAATAGAGCCAGAGACAGTAGGGATTGAGTTAAAGGCAGATAAGGCCGGAACAACTCAAGTTCAAGTGGTCAAACCCGTAGGACCAGTAATCTTTTCTAGAAAGGAGATATTTTATAATAGTATTCACCCAAAATTGGAAAAGAAAATCAAAGAAACCGATAAATTTAATCTGATAGTTAGTATTATTTTAAACTATAGCAATGGCCAAAACACGCTTTTAGATTTGCTAGAGAAAGCGGATGTTAAAGAGAACGAGTTTTATACCGAATTTACTAAGATTTTAAAGGCAAAATGGATTAAGGTTCAAGGGTTTGAACTATACCAAGTCAATTGTCCCGTATGTAAAATTTTATCATATAGATTTGTGCCTATCGAGTTTCTTGAAAAGAGTCCCCACGGATATATTAGGTTTCAGCAAAAGGGCTTCTGCGAGCATACCTATTATGTCCTCATCGATAAAAAGCAAAAGATAAAAACAAAACAAATTACTGAAATCAAAAAATTGCGAGATGAAATCGATTTCTCAAATCTATCAATTGAAAATCTAATTGAATTCTTAGGTGAGGATGTCTTTTTTAGTTTATTTCATGCAACTTTTTACAAACATCAAGTGATATTTCTGGAATCTGAGAATAATACTGAAAAAATTGGCGAATTTATGAAGAATTTCTTTCCGCAAACCCTTTATGGCACCAGTATCCAATCGCTCGCCCGGGAAGGATATTTAAAACAGGGCAAAAATTATACCGATGATCTGGTAATTGACTTAAACTCGAACATCATTGTTAATGAACCCTATGAAGCTGAAGATTTTGATTTCGAATCAAAGCTATTCCGGAAGATTTTAAAGGAAAAGGATGCAAAAGTGCAAATTTTAAAAACGTATTCGGAATTTGAGCGATTAATTTTGCTAATTGATACACTTTTAACTGAGATTGAGATGTATAAGGAAATAAAAGAGGATGAATTGATCAATTTAATGAAAACCAAGCATAATATCATCCTAGAGCGCTCAGAGATTCCCGTAATAAAAGAATTGGCATCTATTTATTATTCAGTGGATATTCGGAAAAAAATTGTAAAAACCCTTGTCGGTCAAGTATCAGATTGGTTTGAGAATATTTAGTCGAGATCACGGGGGGCTATTTCGTTTTCATGCGCCGCCATGAATTCTTCCAGTTGTTCGGTAGTTGCTGAACTTTGCGCCCCACCGAATTGAATTTTATAGCTCGCATTTGCATGCGCCATAATGATAGCGTCCTTTGGCGATTTTTTCTGCAGCAATCCAACGATGAAAGCCCCGCCAAATGCGTCGCCAGCACCAATTGTATCGAAAACCTTGACATTATAAGGGGGCACAGCAAAGAATTCCTTGCTGGATTTCACAATTGTTTCCTTTGACCCACCCTTAATAACTAAGTTAGTGGTGGAGGGGACCTTCGATTTTAAAGCATCAATTATTTCTAAAATATCCGTATCCTTCGAAAGTTCCGCCACCGATGCCGCCTCCTTGCGATTAATGATTAAATAATCAACATTTTTGATGATTGCCATTAATTTTTCATAGCCCAAGTACGATATTGATCGCCCCGGATCAAAAGAAACGGTTACTTTATTCTTTTTACTAGCTTTAGCTATTTCTGCTGCTTTTTCAAGCGCTATTGGAGTAGTCCCCGTCATGTGCAGATGTTTTGCTGATTGAATATTTTGGAGATTCAAATAAGAGAGTGGATATGGTTCATTAGCGCCTAAGCTCTGGATGATTATTGGCTCGCCCGCCTCATTTACAATGACCATGGAAATCCCGGTCGGTTTCTGATAATCAATCTTGATATTGGATACATCTACTCGCGAGTTAATCAATTGCTTAATTACCTCCATTCCGTAGGCATCGAAACCTAGAATAGAGCAGATCGCTGAGTGTACCCCTAGTTTAGCGGCCGCCACGGCAACATTAGTTGCAGATCCACCTGGGCTATATTGTATCTGCCCTTTAATTTTCACTGAAGAATCGGGAGTCGGAAATTCATCCACATATGCACGAATATCCATTAATATATGTCCCAAGGTAATTAACTCGGGAATCCTACCTTCATTTTTTTCGACCGTTTTCAACACCTTTTTGCAAGTTCACTATCGACTATACTAATAAGTAGTTGCTGTAGTGTTATAAAATTCTCGTATTTGGATTTAAAAATAATCAATTTTACTATTTTGCATTAAAGCCATTTTTTCCATGCAGCGATGGCATCATCTTTTTCCACTTCAAAGTAATCCTTGAAACGCATCCAATCCATGTAGTCTACGACGCCATTCTTATACAGGTTATTGATGGCTTGAGCAATGCCTCGAATATGTTCTTCATTATCGCAAAAGATATCGATTTCTTCGATGTGGTATTCTTTCCACCAGAGGTCCGCTTTGGAATAGACGCCCTTCGGATAACAATCCGATATCTCTACATAGATTTGCTCTTGCGCACTGAAAAAGCAGAATTTTATATTGCTCGCGAATTCCATGCCCAGATTGCTAAATTCGATGAGGGAAGGATCGCGTAACACGAGATAATCGTGAATCTCTTTAATGATCTCTGGGGTAACGCTAGGGATCATACCTCCGGTAATGGATCTTATCCCATCCCATTTCGTAGGGGTAATCTGAAGACTCTTTGGTTGCGCATAGAGGGTTGTTAATCGATACGTCGCGTATCCCGTTTGCTCTGCTTCTTTTTTCGCTTTGTTGGACAAGCCTTTACCCGATCTTGCAACGATAGGCACCAGCGGAGGGGGAGGTGCGAGGGCTTTTCCGCAGTATTCGCAGAACTTGGCACCGATGATTCTTATGGGAGCACTACAATCAGGGCAGGTGTTTGGGAAACTGGCCTTTAGGAAAGCAGCTAGAGATAGCACCTCATCTCGAATAAGGTTACTTCTCATATACAATAGCTTAGCCACCTTTCCATAAATAGAAACTTGGCTACCGGGGGGGAGGGGCTTTACCTGAATTTCAAGCCAACGTCGTTTTTCTTGATCATAGTGACCGGTCATTTTTCCTTTAAAAGAATTGATGTACGTTGCGGGTTTTTCCTTTTTAATTTGAAATTGATTGGCTGTTAACCAGCTTTTTACGGGATTCAAAATGTCAGGGGAATAAGTTTCCAAGTAAAACTCGTAATTAAAGTCATCAATACACATTTTATTTACCTCTGCACAGAATTACAATCGGGTCCCACAATGGGCACAAAAAACAGCATCCGTGGATATTTCATCTTCACAAAATGGGCACAAAAACCGGCTCAGGGTTTGGCTGGGAGTCACAGGGGAGGTTATCGCACTGGGTCTTCGCGCCACCAAAGCATGGCGTTGCCTTCGCATCCATCTGAACAGGAGGATCAAGAGGGCAGCAATTCCGTACGTCACAATCGTTAGGGTGATTACCCAAGGAGGTGATGTTCCGGCAACGACCAGCCAGACTAGAAAAGTCCCGATACCGATGCAAACGAGAATAAAGGGCAGGATGAACACGAAAAACCCAATTTTCCAGAAGTGGTCCTCGCCCAATTCCTCTCTTCTTGCAATTGCTTCCGTTCTTCTCTCTTCTCTTGCTGATTTTCTTTCCTCTCTTCTTTCCAATCTCTTTTTTAACTTCTCTTCTCTTTCTTCATTCGTCATCTCTTTTCACACTTATCATGAATTTCTCTTCTATAGTTCAATTAGGAATTAATCGCTTATTTTTTCGTGAAATAAATTGCATTAAAAACACGGAAGCCTTTATGTTATTGCATTTTTAAAAAAGATAATATAAGGTTATTGGTTTAGAATGCATAAAATTGTGAAATTGGAGGGAATTGAATCCATGTAGTGACGGCTTATAGATTGGAATAGAGCGTATTGATGATAAAAAATAAAGCTGAATTTATTTACCTAAATATTAAAAATGTAGTCCTAACATTCCATTCTTTTTTTTAATAGGTGTCGTTTTTATCTGCTTTAGACGATTTTAATTTTATAGAATTTTTGAAAATTATCTAACAAAATTATTTTAAAATTTCCAATTTGAAGTAATGGTTATGGATCAAATAAAATTTGGTGTAATTGGTGGTGGAATAGCTTCGAGATTTCACTTAGCAGCTTGTAAAAATAGTCAGAAAGTGAAATTTCAAGCGGTATATGATGTAGATGGAAAAAATGCTGAGCGGATTGCAAAGGCATATAAATTGGAGCCATTTACGGATCTTTCCGCATTGTTAGAGAGTGATCTTGATGTGATACTTATAGCAGTTCCCCATTCGCTTCATTCTGAAATAGTTATTGCTGTAGCTGAAGCAGGAAAACATATTCTTTGTGAAAAGCCAATGGCAACTACCTTAGAGGAATGTGATGAAATGATTGAGGCCACTCAGAGAGCTAATGTGAAATTCATGATTGCAGAGAACCATCGTTTTCTACCGGCGCATCAATGGATAAAAGATGCGGTCGAGAGAGGGTTAGTTGGGAAGCCTTTTCTGATTCGTAGTTATGAAGGCGTGAATGAAATTCCGGGGCTGATGACTCCAGGATTTTGGAAGGGCGATCCCATTAAAGCAGGTGGGGGGTGTTTAATGGATATGGGAGTCCATAAGTTCGCCACTATGCAATGGTTACTCCAAGATCAAATTATTTCAGCTTATAGTTGGATAACTAAACAATGTACGACTTTAGAGGAGAAAGCCGAAGATAATGCCATGATTCTGCTAAAATTTGGGAATGGCACAATTGCGGAAACGGTTGTGAGCTTTACAGTAGTCTCACCTCCCACCAATCAATTAGAAATTCATGGAACAAAGGGATCAATTTTAGAGAATCATGCATGGCTAAAGCCAGTGCAAATCAATTCGGTGCATGAAGAAATGGAAACTCAGCGCGGGATCTGGTTCGAGCCTGAAATTGAACATGGTCCGTTTCCTAAATATTATCAAATTTCCGCAAGAATTGAAGATGAATATTTCGCTGATTGCGTATTAAAGAATAAAGAACCAGAATTTAAACCGGAAGAAGCTAAACGCGCAGTTGCCGTTGTGCTCATGGGATATTTATCCGCCAGACTTAATCGCTCGGTAAGTTATGGTGAATTGATGGATTTATATCAGAGCGAGGGCACAAAATTAATTTTAGAGAATTTAAGAGAGGGTATTCAGAACAATTTTTCGATGGAGTGAGAAATGTTTATGATGCTATTGAGACGTGATGAAACAGAAAGACCTGAACCAATAGGATATAATAAAGAGAAAGCAGCACGATTGATGAAACAGTACAACCTTGATGTGCTCATTTTAACCTCTCCTGAAAATATATTTTATGCATCAGGCCTACCGGTTCTTCATCAGGAGATTAACCCCATTTTATTTGCGCTGCGAAATCAATATCCGACTATCGTTCTTATTCAGCAGGATGGCGAGGAAAAATTAGTGCTTTGGGACATTTTTGATAGGAAATTAACTTGGATCGAAGATGTAAAGGGCTGCTTGAATCCAACAAGTGCATTACGAACTTTAGGAAATTTCCTTAAGAAATTAAATATTGGCAATAGCCAAATTGGAGTTGAAAGCACCTCGCCACTTTATATTCAGCGTTTTCTTGCGGAAAAATTCCCACTCGCAACTATTTCCATTGCGGATGAATTGCTTCTGGACATGCGCCTTGTTAAGTCTGATGAGGAGATTCGGCGCATTACTGAATCTACTCGAATCGCAGAACGGGCAATTTCTAATATGATCGATGCAACTCAAATCGGGGTTAGCGATCTGGAATTAATTAAAATAGGGAAACGGACTGTAATAGAAGAAGGCGCTAATGGATGGGATCATTTTACGATGTCAATAGGGGAAAGTGACCCAGAAGCTCCCGGGATTGGCCTCCAAGTGCAGGCTAATCAGCTCTCTCGCTTTGATGTCGGTGCCTTTTACCAAGGCTATGGCTCAGATGTGAGTCGACACGTTTATACTGGGGAAGCTCCTTCTAACTTGAAGGGAACTATTGCTGCGATAGTGCAGGTTCAAAATGCCTGCCAAGCGGCGATAAAACCAGATGTAGATCCACAAGAAATCATCACACTTTCGGAACAAACTTGGCGGGAGGATGGGAGACAGGATACCTTCATTCTGATGGCGCATAGTTTGGGGCTAAATACCGAGGAATATCACTTTTTTGACCCTATGAAAGGCGCCCTAAAACGCAAGTTCCAAGAGGGAAATGTGTTCGACTTGGAAGCGTGGACTCTGTTGAAAGGCTATGGCACGGTTGGAAACGAGGATACCTACGTGGTGACATCGAACGGCTGTAAAAGAATAAGCACTTTGGATATGAACATTTTTGAAAAAATTTGAAAGAAAAAAAAGTTAAAGAAAATGAAAAGAAAATAAAATGAAAAGAATTTTTGAACCTAAATGTTACTTCTTTTTTTTTACAAGAAAAAGATTAACAAATGAGAAATACATTAATGGAACGGAGCTTCTCAATGGAATTCAGGAGTTTTTGAGCATTTTCTGAGATTGGCTTGATGTAGACAGTTCGTTCATCGCCGGGGAGTTCTCGAAACCCCGTTTTCTTCAGGACTTGTGTCACATTCTTAGGATAGGGATAGGTCACGCTAGGAAAACCTTTCTTTGCAAAGTATGCTAACAGATAATTAATCAATGCTTCCTTATCTTGCTCTTCTACATCTGCCTGAAATACCATTTCTTTCAGGAGTCCACTCGTGAAATAATCCTTTCCCAGGGTTGCAATCTCTTCGTAGCTAATGATTGATCCCAAGATCTGCCCATTATCATCTAAGACAAAGACTTTATACCGCCAATCCATCATTTGCTTCAAATATTCCTTGGTCCAAAACCCAGAAATATCCAACCGATCGCTCTCTGCATTCAATAACGTGATAATTTGCTCCAGGTCCTCCTCGGTTGCTTCCCGAATTTCTCCACGGCTGGGTGTGATTTCCCCAATATTTGAATCAACAATGGTTAAGGCGATTTTTTTCAAAATGGGATTCAAATCGATTAAATAATCCAGCTTTTGTTTATCCAGCACCTTTCCAGCATGTGCATATTTGTGGATTTTCTGAAATCCTGCGCGGGTCAAGATATTTTTCCCACCGCGATCTGCGATTAAGAAGGCAAGGATAAAATCGAAGGAGCTTAATTGTGCTAACATGGTTTCGAGCATCTTGGTGGCAATGCCCTGTTTTCGATGCGAAGGAGCCACTTCAGTAATGGCAATCACGGCACAATTGAACTTTATCTTTTCAACTTTCAATAGATCGGAATGGGCAATCATACAACCTATCAATTTATCATCTTGAAAGGCACCAATATACAATGGCGTATTTGATGCATGAAATTTAAGTAGGGATATTCCCCAAGTAGGATAATCACGCCATCGCATTTGTTTTGGATTGGTACCAATACATGCTGTAATCGCTTGGTAATCAGGCTCTTCCATTACCTTGTAGGTTATGTAAGAAATACTTTTACTTCCTTCCAGATTTTTATTTTAAAGGTTTTTAGCATTTTTTAATTTTTTTAAGCATTTTTTGAGCGGTTTCTGAATCTAGCTTTATATAGAAAGTTTGTCTATCGAAGGAAAGTTCTCAAGGTAAATATGAATGAAAGTTTTTTAGTGATTAAGAGCAAATTCCACGACTAGCTCCTTTTCGGGTCCTTTGAGCAAAATATAATAAGATTCTAGAAATTTTCTTCCAATAATTTTTAATGGGGGAAACAAGGTTACATTGATATAGAAGGTTATGAGTTTTTATTGCATTTATAGCTTCTAGCCGATCCTTAAAAATACCAATAAACTCCCCTTTCGAGATAATAATCCATTCCCCTTCATGATCTTTGATAAGCTGTGGGATGAGACGTCTGTAGGTCGCATTATTCAACATCCGTTCATCATCAATTGTATCCTTCGATTGCTCCATCTTGATCCAATATTCCATGGCTTTACATAGAGCTTCATTAAGGCGAAGCCCTCTCAGTGCAGCTGCGGCGTTAAATTGTGCATAAAGTTCCTTGTCGATATCTTTAATTAAAACTGACATCTTAAATCCTCTAGTTATACTTTCTCAACCTTGTTAAAAAAGTTTATCTGAATTCAAATAGTGTAAAATTAATTTTTTTTAAGATTTATTCTTACGAGTTAAATTATTATACTACGGCGAACAATTTATTTTAATCCCGATGGGAACTAGTATTCCAAACAAGAGGATTTTACTTGGTAAGGATGAGGGTTCCAAAAAATAAGAATTGAAGGCAAGTCCATGGCTCAAGAAAAAGTAGGAAGTACAGCTGAACGCTTAGAAATCTTGGATGGCGTAATCTACTCCATTTTATCAGAGCTAGGACCGAAACCGCAAGTTTGGTTCCCGGAATCCTTAACCTATAATAAAATCCTCGAAATTGTAATTCGATCTACCTCCTATATTTCGGTGGAAGGCGAAAAGTGGACCGGAAAAATATCAATCTTACCCTTTCCGAGTTATAAAATATTAGGATTGACTTATTTTTATGAGGAACCACCCGAGCTAGCCGAAATATCCCCGGATGTTCTTGAAGCAGCAGCGGGAGAAGCCGAAGCCGAGGAAGATTACCCCCAAAGTACGGAGAAATATAGCGAGGCCGTTGGAGCGCCTGTTACTGCTACAATTACTCTCCTCATTAATGAAAATTTTAGCAATTTCTTCTATCAGAACATGGATAAGATAAAGCAAGATATTGAAGGATTGGCGAAGGAATTAAATGAAGAGCGAACTCGGCGGCGATATATTCTCTCGAAATATTATTTCAATTTAATTGAATTCATCACACGTTACCAAACAATTCAGAAGATAAGTGATGTAGATGAATCTGTTGAACAGGCGAGTAATAATTGCGTTTTGCTCTCCTATTTTCATAGTAAAATTGGGCCAAAACCATTTTATTGCTACCCTGAAAACATATTGAGCGAAGAACAGCAATATAGGATTAGCAAGGAACTCGAATTAAACTTTGAAAAGGGCTTTTTCACAAGAAGCTACCCAGATTTTAAAGCTTTACATTATTATTTCGAAATTCCCTCTGAATGGGCACGAGGGAAAGTAGAAATGTGTTTGATTTCCTTAATTTATGAAAAGATGCCCTCTAAGGAAACAATTACGAATATCTCATTTCGATTGTCTGAATTGATTGATAGAGTCCTCAAAAAGCCCGGAGTTTCGATGGGCTTCTATAAAACTGGCTATGGGATCAAGACTAACTTGGCAGAAATTGAGCAAATGCATGAGTATCTACATAAATGGGTCGTAGATGTCTATAGGCAATGTATTGAAGAGTTCTATGGGACCACCTCGGAGGTAAAGTTTGCAAATATCCTGCAGGATTTTAATCGAGTCAGGCTAATTGAGAAATTGACCGAGGGCTCCATGGAACTAAAAGCACTCCAAGACTGGATCCGTTCAACTTTGGGAAAAAAGGTGGATCCGTTAGCGCTCATTTCGCCGTTAATAGATTCCAAATTTGCCATTGTGAATGAGATTGCAGGCCAAAATCATATCATTTTGATCAAAGATTTGCATGTGTTTCGCATCTCGCCCTCTGCTACTTTAGAAAAACTCAAATCTCTTGAGTATGTCTATCCTGATTTACTGCATCTCTATGAAGAAGAAGTTCAACGCTATTTCCGAAGATATAAACCCTCTGATCGTGATACAGTTTTTCTATCCCGATTGATTTTTGACAGCGTGAATAATATTATTATTTCCATGCTACGAGAAGGGGGCGTATTCTTAAAATACGATTTTGAAGAGGCTCTAAGCGCCGAAATCCGCAGTATTGCCCTGGATAACATTGAATTCTTGAAAGAGAACGATATTATTATCGAAATTAAAGCCCATAATGAGGAATTCATTTTACTCAAGACCGATTTAAAGTTTGTAGCAACCATCCCCAAATACTTACTTTCCGAAAAGAAGGATCGACCGCTACCAGATCCCTTAATGCAAGCCTTAATGAATATTTCTAAAGCCCCTGAACGGATTCGCAGTATTTTCAAACGCTGGTTCGCATAGTTACTAAGAATAATTAAGCAAAATGGGTAATTTTAGCAAATATCTTGTAGATATGATAAAATGTACGATACAATTAGCGTGGATGCAGGACCCGCCGGCTCGCTCTTAGCCAAAAAACTAGATAAATGGATAGAAGAGATAATAGATAAATGGTTAGAAGAGATAATAGATAAATTTTCTGAAGAAGAACGCCAAGATGAGTCGGATACTATTAGAGAATTAATTAAGAATGGAAGATTTTATTTAGCAGTTAAGGGCTATGCTAAATTAAATATTCAATAGGAAAAGCAGCAAGTTTAGTAAATTTGCCATCATCTGAATTTAGGGATTTAGTTGCTGAATTAGGAATTGCCTCTAAATTGATAGAGAAAATGTGCTTCAAGGCTCGAAAATATTAAGAAGATGTAACCATAATTATGAAAATATAATGAAAAATTGTTAGGATTTTCATGTCAATCAGCAAAATCAAGAGGAATGAATAAACATGGAAACAGATGAATTGAAGAAATTTTTGATGGATCTTCTTAAGAAAGAAGTGATTAAGAGATGGAGCGATAGTTATAGCGGGTTTGAAGAGTCAAATCCTCCCAATGGGGAAGTTACGATAGAAACTATAGGATTATGGCTTTGGGTTAAGGCGCGAATAGAATATAAGGGAGCCTCATGGACTCCATCTACTGATCGGGCCTCTGGGGATCCGGAGGACACTCATGATTGGTGTGATTGGATTGGTTTGGCCGAATCTGCGCCGATGAAGGCCTCTACACCCGAAGAACTCGATAATTGGGCTCTATTATCAACGTCCTATAGACGTATTTATCGAGATATACAATTTCCGGGGCCTTGGGGTCTCCATAGCGGACGTTGGGTGGAGAACCTTGATGAGGATGGGAATGTGAAAGTTCGGATTGTGCTGAACGAAAAGTTCCATGATGTAGAACCTGAATCTACAACTAGCGTTGAGAACATTAATTTAAGAGAGATTTCTCCAACAGTTTATAGACGTACATATACGTATGACTGAAAAAAAGAGAGATTTTATTGATGAACTTATGGAACGATTGAAAAGATACAAATTGGATGGATTGCTCTCTTTTATTCATGAGTTCATTGCCCAATTCAAGGCTGGAGAGAACACCGGAGATTATTCTTACCAGAAAAAGGGGCGGACCCCTGACTTATATGGAAGTTCCGATATTCTCCTGACGCTCTACACGATTGATGAACTTCAGTTGGATGAGCAGCAAAGAGCATCTTGGATTGAAACTCTTCAAAGTTTTCAGAACCCCAAGACAGGTTGGTTTATAGAACATGAGACATGGCATTTCAAGGAACACTCGACTGCATATTGCATTGCGGCCCTAAATCTGCTAGATGCCACGCCAAAATACCCCTTAAAGTTTATAGACCAATTAAACACGCGAGATAAGGTCGAGAAATGGTTAGATCATATGCTCTGGAGTCTAACCTGGCCAACCAGTCACCGAGGGTCAGGTGTAGCCGCAGCGTTAGCTATGACCCGTGAGGCTCCGGATCAGTGGTTCGAATGGTTCTTTGAGTGGCTTGAAAAGAAAGTGGATCCGGAGACAGGCTTCTGGAAATTGGGTTGGCTTCATAAGTTATTTAAACGCACCTCTAAGCATGAGATGGCTGGCGCTTTTCATTTCTACTATATTTATGAATTTCTGAAGCGTCCGATCCCCTTCTCAGAACAAATTGTGGATGCAACCTTAAAACTCCAGCATAATAATGGACTTTGGGATAAGAAAATCCCTTATTGTATTGATTTAGATGGTATCTATAATTTAACGCGCGCTTCCAAATCCGCCAATAATTATCGGCAAGCTGAGATTCGTAGTGCGCTAGAAAAATCTCTCCAAACCATCGTCAACTGCCTGAATAATCGAGAATTCGTTTTTGGAAATTATCAGAACAGCCATCGCTTAGTGGGCGCCCTCGCAGCCTTAGCTGAAATTCAAAATTATCTCCCCAACCGTTTAATTACGCCTAAAAAGTGGAAATTAGTGCTGGATCATAGTCCGTTCTGCTAAGTAGATAAAAGGAGTACCATTTCGGTAGTTTCAGCTACTTGGCTTAGTCCTCGAATGACGGTTTCCTGGAGTTCACGGAACTCTCCCTCCGTCATCGTCATCTGGACTCCTTCCGCGGGAACGGAGCTCGCTACATCTTGAGGTTGCTGCTGTAAATCCCGCAACAACACGCCGAAAATATTGATCAGTGCCAGTAAATGGCGATTCATCTTAAATCCACATGATTTACAGATAAATAATTCGGATTTACAGCGCGTAATTTTACCGCAGTTCAGACAGCGGCATGAGGTATTTCGAGGGTTGATAAAAGCAACAGCATTTCCCATTGCCTGCATTTTATACCCTAAAAACCGCTGGAATTGCCCAAAATTCCAGCGATTCAACCGCCTTCGCAACTTTTTCGATTTTTTATAGGGCCTTTGCCACGGTTTCAAATTCTTTAATCGGGCAGTTGATTGGCGAATATTCCTTAGTTTCTCCAGAATGATTATGGGTTCTGTTCTAAGTAGTCCTAAGGGGATCTACATAGAGCTGGGGTTTCATCACATCATATAGACTCCTCGCGAGTTCATTAGAGTCCTTCCGCTT
>Ga0315310_10001152_pt1 | contig 16633 bp, 16 predicted proteins | sample TDP5_MG_FD_203630 | JGI IMG/M metagenome (GOLD analysis project Ga0315310, IMG submission 203630) | Freshwater sediment microbial communities from Lake Towuti, South Sulawesi, Indonesia - TDP5 | ecosystem: Environmental > Aquatic > Freshwater > Lake > Sediment | place: Indonesia: South Sulawesi... | reverse complement strand
TTGCGGGTCTGCTGTTGGGAACCGTATCTTCGCTTGTGTTGGCTTACGCTATCTTTTTTGCAGGCATGAAGATTAGCATTCGGCGGTTCTTTTACTTCACAAGCATTCTACTAGTGTTGCTTGCCGGCGGTTTGGCAGGCTACGGAGTGCACGAACTGTTCGAGTACACAGGTTCGTCGGCTTGGGGTCTGCTGGGTCAAAAAGCATACGTCTTGAATATTGCGTCAGGCAACCCATTGCATCACAAGGGTGTGATAGGGTCAATATTTGCAGTGATGTTCGGCTACACCGTCAGCGCAGAATGGGTTCGAATCACAGTGCACTTATCCTATCTAATCATAGCGTTGCCGCTGGTGCTGTGGGTTTACCGAAAGAAATAGCCACAGAAGCCTCCTGCAACATAGAAGTAGTTGTGGCAAAACACTACAAACGTCAACAACAACTTCAACACCTTTCTCCGTACACTGGCACTTGTTGATGACACTAGGAGCGATTGGGCATCAACACACACACAGCCACTCGCAGCATGATGATGCCAACACAGCGTGACCACTTCATCACGCACACAGTCTTCAGCCACCCCTAGGCGCAACCGCGGTAGAAGAAGGCTAAAGGGAAAAGCCGCCTTCTTATTCCGAAATTCTCTTTCCCGCAGCCGCATCCTCATAACCTAGCGTTAGTGGACTCGGTAGCGGAACAAGAAATCATCCAGCATTGTCCCCAGTCAATGTACCTCGATTTCTTCATCGTCCACACAATACTAAATCACCGCGCACTCTTTTCGTTTTCGGAGCACCTTTACACACGAATAAATAGTCTCGCTTAAGTATGGCAAAGCTTACCAGCCTCATGCACGCACACTCTCAGCGTCGAGCTTGGGTCGATAGCAATGTTCGAAATCCTAGAGAAATGCCTACAAACACAAACCGCCACACAAGCAGACCTAGTTCAGCTACGCAGCCAAAAAAGAACCATGACAACCTGCACCATCAAAAACGGCACCGTAACGGAATTCTCAAACGTCTCATTGAACGGCGTCAGCAGCAGAACTCTAGTCGACGCCAAATCATGGGGATTCAGTTCAACCAACACTCTAGACCTCAACAGCGCAGAACAAACGCTAAGAAACGCCATCAAGCTAGGCAAAGCCTCTTCGAAACTCAAGACCCGAAAAACACCGCTCACACCAGTAGAACCAGCAAAAGCCGACGTGGCCACACCAGTAAAGAAATCCCCCCACGACATCTCCGACGAAAGCCTTTTGTCCATACCACTTGAAGCCTACAAAGGCGCAAGAGAAGCAGGACCGCACGTTGCCGACGCTCAGGCAACCTACATCAGCATAGAGGACGACAAATATCTCCTAACCTCAGAAGGCTCCCACATTCGTCAAAAACTCACCAGAGTACTGTTATTCGTCAACGTCATAGCCAAAAGCAACGGTCAGATCTGCCCCACATCCGAAAATCTCGGTCACGCTGGAGGCCTAGAACTCTTCGACAGGACTTCACCGTTCTCTTTAGGAAAAGTCGTCGCCGAGAAGGCAGTTAGACTACTAAAAGCGAAGGCACCACTTTCAGGAAAGTTTCGCGTAGTCATACACCCAACTCTGTGCGCAACCCTGCTTCACGAAGCAATCGGCCACCCATTGGAAGCAGACCTCGCCATGGCTGGAGGCGGCTTCGGAAACCGCATCGGCGAAGTCGTCTCTTCCAAGCTGATCACTATTTACGACAGCGGCCAAGTGCCAAGAGGCTTGGGCCATTTCGCATATGACGACGAAGGCGTAGAGTGCAAACGTACTAACCTCATTGAGAACGGAGTGCTGAAATCGTTTATGCACGATAGAACAAGCGCCACAGCTGCCAACGTCGCTCCCACAGGCAACGCACACGCTTGGGACTACAGCGTTGAACCCCTGATAAGACAGACAAACATCGGCATCGAAGCTGGCGACTATTCGATGGATGAAATCATTGAAGATGTCAAAGAAGGCCTATTTCTGGAAGGAACTTTCGGCGGTCAAGCTGATGTCAACGCCGACTTCACGTTTGGCTTTCAAAGCGCCAATCGGATACGACAAGGAAGACTGGGCGAAGAGTTACGCGGCGCAAACGTGGCAGGCAACGCCATCGAAGTCTTCAAAACCATAGACGCCGTTGGCAAAGAAGCTGTTCTGCGTCCCGGCGCCTGCGGCAAGTTTCAGTTTGCTATTCAAGGACGAATAGTGCCAGCCATTCGCTGCGAAATCATGGTCGGAGGAACAGGAGGCGAATAAAATGAGTCTGGAAACAAACTGGGCCTCTCTAAACAAACTAGCTCACAAGGCTATGAAGACACTGGAACAAAAAGACATAGCCCATGCTGAAGCATTTTTCACCAGCAATCAAACAACCGAAGTCGTCATTAGAAATTCAGAAATTCTAACCCAAAACAAAGCAGACGACTCCGGCGTAGGCTTTCGCGTTGCGGTCCCGGGCAACAAAGTAGGATTCGCCTGCACCAACACGCTGACTGAAAAAGCAACTTCAGCTGCCGCAGAAAAAGCCTTGTCCATCGCCAAAGTAAGCTCTGAAGAGCCCAATTTCGTTCTCCCAGAAGCAAGTCGACTCCCTGAAATTAAGCGACTGTTCGATTCTCGAATCGCCGAAATAACCGTGGAGGAGGTAGTCGATATGGCAAACAGAACGATAAGGGCTGCAGAAGACTTTGACAAACGGGTAATAGCAAAAGATGGACGCCTTATTTTCCAAGCGGGCTGGCGAGGAATCACAAATACATCGGGCGTGGACTTTGAAGAGCAAGAGACAAAGGCTGTAATTTACCTTGCTGGAAGCGGTGAACAAGACGGTGAAGTAACAGGCAGCTGCGCCGACTACATCTTTAGCCGAACAGCAGATTTAAGCCCAGAGAAAGTCGGAGAAAACGTTGGAAAAATGGTCACCCAAATGTTCAAACCGAAACCTCTGAAGAGCTTTCAGGGCACAGCGATTTTTGGACCAGAGGCAATTTCATACCAGGTAGTTGACACACTGATCGACGCTTTGAAGGGTGAAACTGTGCTCGCAGGTCGATCTGCCTGGACTGGAAAACTTGGAGAAACTGTAGCAGTTGAAGATCTTACAGTAACAGATGATGCCGTTCTCGAAGACGGTTTCTCTTCACGAAGCTTCGACGATGAAGGCTGTGCTTCCCAGAACACCGTTCTAATACAGAAGGGACGATTAGAGAGCTACCTGCACAACGCCACGTCTGCAAACGCTCTGAGGACGAGGAACACCGGCAACGCCTCAAGATTCATAGGCGGACTAGACATGACCCGCATGATTGTCGGCAATGGCTATCGAGCCAAACCGGAGATTTATCCCTCAAATCTAGTGATCCAACCCGTGAATAGGGCAAAAACGGAACTTTTGTCTGAGATCAAGAAAGGCGTCCTAGTAGAATCGATGGCTGGTTTTCCTCAAGCAGGCTCTGGAATGATCAGCGCACAGCTTACAAGAGCCTTCTACATCGAAAACGGAGAAATACAGCACCCGCTTAAAGGCGGAATGGTCTCGGGTGTGGCTTTCGACTGGTTCAAAAAAATCTCTGGAATAGGCAAAGATTTCAAACAGTTCCAAAACTCAGTGGTGCCATCGCTTCGGGTAGAGGAAGTAAAAGTGGTCGGCGCCTGACATCCTAAGAGTCTAACAGCGGGATCTCAATTTTCAAGAAGTCTTCAGCCATGCTGGTATTTGGGAAAATCTTTCTCGCTTGCTGAAGCAGGGGTAGCGTGCTTCTATATCTGGAACTTACATGTGTTAAAATCAGCCTCTTAACCTTGGCTTTTTTGGCTGTTTTCGCTGCTTGGGTAGGTGTTGAATGTCCGTCCTCTTGAGCCTTCTCTAACAAGTCGTCTTCAAATGTGGCCTCATGGATGAGCAAATCCGCTTTCTCCGCGAGCTTCACAAGGTTACTTGTTGGTCTTGTGTCACCTGAGTAGACTATTTTTCTCCCACCTCTAAGAGGACCAACAACTTGTTCTGGCTTTATGATCTCTCCTGCTTCGGTTCTCACCTTCTCACCATGCTGTAGCTTAGACCACAGTGGTCCTTCAGGAACCCCTAGAGCCTTTGCCTTTTCTGGGTCGAATCTCCCGGGTCGAGGCTTTTCGATCAATGCATAAGCAAGACTGGGAATTACATGGGCTGTTCTGGCTACTTGCACCAGATACTCTTTTTCCCGGCATATGACGTCTTCTTCTTTTATTTCTTGGATCTCTACGGGAAATGTGAGCACGAATTGAACCGTTTGTTGAATCCCCTTGACAAATGCCCTTATTCCAACCGGTCCGTATATCTCAAGCTTCTGCGCTCTGTCAAGCAGCGACATAGTTTGTAAGAGGCCTGGCAAGCCTAGGACATGGTCGCCGTGCATATGGGAAACAAAAACCTTCATTTTCTTGTGGAAGCCTACTCTTGCCTTGATCATCTGTCTCTGCACGCCTTCACCACAATCGAACATGAGAATCTCGTTTTCTCTCTTCACAACTACGCTTGGCAAGGCTCTCTCAACGGTTGGAATGCTGGCGGCAGTGCCTAAGAAGACGACCTCAAGACTCATAATCCTTCATGTCCGCTCCAACACGGCTATTTCTCTTGTTAGGCTTCGATGCACATAAACAAAATGTGACTCGACGAGCCTGAAGCCCATCTTCACGGCGATTCGGTTTATCTCAGTGCCTTTAGGAAAAGCGATGCAAACGCGCCTGCCTCGTGAAATACAGTCACTGGTCTTCACGAGAAAGTCTGCCACAATTTCCTCGACGTCTCGACCCAACGTAGTGGCGGATCTGCCGTAAGGCGGGTCAGTCACAATACAGTCCACTTTGCTAACAGGCGGATACCGCGCGTCAGCTTTCAGAACACCATCAGGATTCACACCGTAGTAGCGAAGATTGCGCAACGCGCCCCTAACCATACGCCACTGAACGTCAAATCCAACCACTCTGCATCCTAAAAGGCCAGCCTCAATGAGGAAACTACCAGTTCCACAGAATGGATCAAGGACAACGTCTCCTGACTTGGGTTGAGCCAGGTTAATCATACTACGTGCCAGTTTCGCCGGCATGGCCGATGGGTGAAAAAAGACGCGTTTGCGGGGACGCCTTTCAACGTATGGTTTCGCAGGGATCTCGGCCAGTTTGAGGCCGAGGACAAATCTGTCTTCGGTTATGACTCCAAAAAATGTTAGGTCAGGACTGCTTAGCTTAACCCTTGACCCCTCAACCCTTTCTAGGACAACGGCACCTATCTCCTTCTCTAACGCCATGCTATCCACTTCTGGCGCGCTTTCACCTATCCTCCTCACACGCACAACAAATGTCTGGCCTTTACGAATCCAGTGCTCAAGCGGAACTGAATCGGCTTGTTGAAGGATCTTAGAGGCTTCTGCTTGAGTGTATATCAGTTCGGCGCAGCAGACGCGGGTTAGAGCCGCCCTTTTCACTATGGTCTTGACGCACTCAACGCCAGTTTCAAGCCGCATGATTTGCCTGAGGGTGCCTAGAACGCGATATTGGTGTCCCTCAGCCTCTAACACTGCCTTCAACTCTGAGAAAGGCAGAGTTTTGTGCTCACCTGAGAGCAGAAAGAACAGCCTAGCCACGATGAAAGTCTCACTTCTTCAATGCTTTAACAATCAGGGGTGCAACCGAAACGACGCTGATCGAGCTCGAAACAGTGTCGGTGCCCACAACGCCGTCGGCCCCGGCTTTCAAGATCTTTCCCTTCGCGTCGCCGATGAGCAAGGGGTGAACACACGCTGCGTAGACTCTTCTGGCTCCTTGCTCCTTTACCCACGCCACAGACTTGATCATGGTTCCACCACTACTAATTATGTCATCGAAAATGACAATGTCTTTGTCCTTCACAGGCAGCGGCTTTTTCTCGATAGTCACTTTGCCCGTTATTCTGTCTCTCTGAGTAGGAATGTAACCGCATTCGCCTTTCAGGATCTTGCTAGCCTCAACTGCCGTGTCCAGTCCCTTTTTCCCCACCGACAGTGATACCGCTTTCTTGAAGCCCCGCTTCCTGAAGTGTTCAGCTAAGAGACTTATCGCTGACAGGTCCTCAACCGGCAAGCTCAGCGTCTTTAGCAGCTTTGGGTTATGTGAGTTCACGGTGAGGATCTTGCTTGCGCCGCACGACTGAAGCAGTTTGATCAACGTTTTGGCGCTGAAGGCCTCGCCTGGTCTAAAGCGAGTGTCTTGTCTAGCGTAGGCAAAGTAGGGCATAACAACCGTAATGATTCTGGCTCCTAAATCCTTGGCGTTGTCAGCCATGAGCAAAAGCTGAATCATATTCTCATTTTGAGGCGGACCAGTGGTTTGAACAATTACAACGTCTTCGCCTCTCAGGTCGCCATCAAACCGAATGTAGGACTCGCCGTCAGGGAAACGCTTGAACTCAACTGGAACAACCTTAGCTTTCAACTGTGCAGCTACTTCTCCACCAAGCTCAACCGACGCTGGCCCTGGAACAACGATCAAAACTCTCACTTTCTATAATCTGCGACTCATGCAAAAATATTGGTTGGATGGTGTTATAATTTTCCCTTTGCCCTGTACTCTTCGATGAGTTCTTTGGCTCGGTCTAACCTTATCTTACCTTCTTCCGTCATTCGTTGAACTATAAGGTCGACTAGGTCTCCTGATGCGCCTGCCGCTATCGCCATATTTCTTGCGTGTAGCCTCATGTGGCCACGCTGAATACCCTCATGTGACAACGCTCTTAATGCTCCGAGGTTTTGAGCCAATCCAACTGCTGCAAGTACCTCGCCGAATTCGTTGGCCGTTTTCACGCCTAGGATTTTCAGTGCTATCTTTGCGATGGGGTGAACGCGGGTTACGCCTCCAACAACTCCCACAGCCATAGGCAACTCTATCGCGCCCACCAAGTCTCCGTTCTCGTTCTTCTCCCACATTGATATAGGACTGTATACGCCTTTGCGTGCTGCATATGCGTGTGCACCTGCCTCAACCGCTCTGTGGTCGTTGCAGGTTGCGATGAGGACGCCGATTATGCCGTTTAAGATGCCCTTATTGTGCGTGGCGGCGCGGTATGGATCTGCTGCGGCAAACGCGTAAGCCTCTATTACTCCGTCAACAACGTCCTCGCCTCCAATGGCCTCCTTAGGCACTGTGCACCAGGCTCTGACTAACCGTTTAGTTGCGAGATTCGAGATTATTCGCAGGAAGACTCGTCCGTGTGTGATTCTCTCGATCAGAGGTGCAACTGCCTCGGCCATGGTGTTGACTGCATTTGCGCCCATAATGTCTCTGCAGTCAACATGCAGTTCAGTAATGACCATAGGTCCAGTTTGAGCGTTGATCACTTTGACCTCGAGGTCTTTGGCGCCGCCGCCCAAGGAAACCAGCATTGGGTCTTGTTCGTTCGCCTTTTTGAGTATCTCATCTTTGGCTGCGTAGATGGCCATCTTGGCGCCGTGCGGATCCTTGATGCGGGTTGCCTGAATCTGTCCAATCATGATTGGCGGGGTGCTGTGTGTGAAGAGGCCGCCGCCTTCCCGGATCATCTTTGCGGCGTTGCTCGCAGCCGCCACAACAGACGGCTCTTCTATAGCCATTGGGACCAAGTAGTCACGTTTGTTGATCAGGAAGTTCACAGCTACGCCCAATGGCACCGGAAAGGCGCCAACCACGTTCTCTATCATTTTGTTGGCTAGGTCTAGGTCTAGTGAACCGGTTGATTGAAGCAGCCTCACTTCATCATCTGTCAGGTCTGCAAAATCCCTTACGATCTGTGCTCTTTCTTTGGGGCTAAACTTGTAGAAACCAGGCAATAGCGACGTTTTTTCCTTCATCTGACTAGCCTCTTCCATCTCTGAGCCCTCATCTACTATCATGCAATTACATAATAACTTAACTGCATTCCGTGAACATCAGACATTCGCTGTGAGGAAGCCAGTCAGGCGTGGCATTAGATGGATTTCCGTTCGGACTGCGGAAAACGGAGCCTAGTCTCCGATTACCCCAACGCGTCTAATGAGCGTGGGCGGTGTGAAATAAAGATCAAGCAAGCGGAGATTCCTGCTTATCGATGTTGGTTTCTTCAGCAGGGCTTTTATTCCCTCACAATGTGCGGCTCCGACGAGAGCCAAGACGCGAGGGGTTTCTTTCTTCTTAAGGCTTTCAGTAACTATCCACGCTAGCCTCGTAGCCATGAGTGTGTCACGTTCGTCAACTAGGACTCGCCAGTGTGAATATCTGTACTGTGACCTGTATAGTCTTTGAATGAATTGGCTCTTTGACATGTCGATTAGCCATATGTTTGTGTCTCTGTTCTTCAGGGCTTCAACGGCGCCGATAAACTCGCATTTTCTAGTGCAACTTTGGTTTTGGGGGCACGGGGCGCATTGGTTGTTCAAGATTTTGTAACGCTTCATGTCCAGTTCGATGGCTAAGTCTGTGGCATCAGTCGATCCACTTCATTATAAGCATCGTAGAGGCTGCGCTTAGAAAAGTGTGCAGTGCCCAAAATGTGGACAAACTGGTTAAAGTCAACGTTGTAGATTTCCGTTTTCATGTGCTTCCTTCAGTTTGCTTCCGTCCAACATATAGGAGATGGCTTCCGAGACCGATTATGCTGGGGTCAGTGCAGGTCTCTAATACGATTTTTAACCATCTTGTCCAATTTTCTTTGTCGTTGTAAACCGTGTTTGTGGCATCTTCTAAGTCAGACGACAGTCCCTCGCAGGTTGCCAACGTCACAGTCTGGACGCCCCTGTTCTCGAACAATTCTTTTAGTTCGTTTGGGAGGAAGAAGTAGGCGTCAGTGAACCCACCAGTGCGCCGAAAGGCTTTTGGATGACGATAATCCTCCTTATGTATTCCTCTTGCGAGCATTTCCTCATGAATTGGATCAGTCAGGTTTTCATGCGAGCACAAAAGCACTCTGAGAAATCCGTATCGATTGAATACTGAAATGAATAAGGGTGCCTCTTTCTTAGTCACTCGTACAAGTTCGCTTACTGCTCGTTCTCTTTCATGCTTCTCGAGAAGATGAGAGAGTGGTCCCCCTAGACATAGTACACCATCGAAAAGTTCATTCCTGAATCCCGACAGATCTGTAATGGAGCCCTCGGCAATCTCCTTGACCCTGTCTTCCACGCCCGCCTTTCTTACCTCTCTTCTGGCAATTTGAAGACATTCTGGCGACAAATCAAAGAGAACAACTTCGTAACCTTTTTTGGCTAATTCAACAGTGTATCGCCCCGGGCCACCGCCAGCATCCAAAATCAAGCCATTTTTAGGAAGATACCTTTCCAAGAAATGCGTTGTTACTAGATATTCAAGTTGATGATAGCCGTCTTGGAAAAGCCTTATCCACTCGTACTCTGCGCGTTCATCATACCAGCTTCTAACCGTTTCACTCATTGTCTATCACCTCTTCTCTCACGTTGCCTCCAGAATCAGGGCTATTATTCAAGCTTATTCGATCTCTATCGTTGTTTTTCCTTGGTCAGCCCTTGGCTTCTTCTTGGGCATTGTGACCTCTAAGACGCCGTTCTTGTAGTTGGCCGTTGCCTTTTCGAATTCTACATCTTTAGTGGGCAGGTCAATTGTCTTGTGGAAGTTCTTGGCTTTGACTTCTGCTTGGTCTTGTGTGACGTTGAGTTGGATGTCTGTTTTTTCAACACCTGGCAACTCGATGTACAGTTTGACGCTGTCTTTGTCTTGGAACACGTCGGTTAGTGGTTCACGAGGCTCTTCTCGTATCTGCTTGGGGAAGGTCAGAATCTTCGGCGCTTTTCTGTCTCCACCGAATTGGAAGCGTCCGCGTGCGATGTAGCCTTTTGCACCGGGCTCCTCGATGGGTTTGATGTCCCATTCGCCCTCTAGTCTGCCGCTTCGAATGGCCTCTTCAATGTCCTTCATTTCTCTGAACATTTTCTTGGTAAATCTCTCGTAGAGTTTGTCCACGTCGTCAAATATGTCGGTAAAATCATCTGACATCACTCTTCACCTCCTACATTTCTTCGATCACTTTAGACAGTCGCCTCAAGGCGAGGCTGAGCATGAGAAACTCTGCAATGCCCGGCTCTGAGAAACGGTATCTGCCATCTTCTGACTTGACCAGCAAGCCGCCTTCTTGGAGCTTTCGCGTGCTCTCCCACACAGTCTTTGGGTTCAGACCCAAGTCACGCATGAAGTCTCCGAAGCCAAGTGTTAGCTCAGGGTCTTCCAGCAGTCGCTTCATCATCTTCAGGCGAGTTCCATGAGACAAAGCGTCGAACAGCCTGGAGAACCTGTCAAGTTCGCCCTCGAAAGAGTTCAGCTCATTGGCTAGGCGACTCTTGGTCCAGTCCTCTGTTGATAGAGGAATCTCAAACAAGACTTCACCGTTCTTCTTCACAACCAGCTTGAGTTTCATTTTCGCAGCCTCCACCGGAGGCTCGGCGGTTTAGTTACTATTTGGTAATTACTAATTACTAAATGGTAATATATTAGCCTTTTGCTGGCGGTAAAGAAAACCACAACACCTATCACCACAAACAGCGAAGATTCCAATGCAGAAAAGGAGCGAACGAGACGGGTTGACTATCCCTAAGCCACAGCTTCACGAGGCCATGCTGTATTCACCTCTGCCGGAAAAGCGTGTACGTTGTTACCTCTGCGCCCGAGTCTGCACCATACCCGACGGCGGCTTGGGTTTCTGCCAAGTCAGAAAAAATGAAGATGGCAAACTCTACGCGTTGGCCTATGGAAAAGCCTGCTCTGTAGCGGTTGACCCCATCACTAAGAAGCCTTTGGCGCACTTTCATCCAGGCGCCTCAGTTCTTTCCATAGCTGCAGGCGGATGCAACTTTCGCTGCCAGTTCTGCGACAACTGGATGATCAGTCAGGAAAGAATTATAGGCACCGACTTTTCGCCCGAGGACGTTGTGCGAGCTACAAAGGACAACGGCTGCCAAGGCATCAGCTACACTTACACTGAACCAACAATTTTCTTTGAGTATGCCTATGACACAGCCATTCTGGCCCATCAGGTTGGCTACTTCAACACGTTCGTGACGAACGGTTATATGACAAGAGAGGCCGTGCACACTATAGCGCCTTATCTAGACGCTGCTACAGTTGACTTCAAGGGTGGCGGTGACCCAGAATTCTACAAGAAATTCTCAGCTGTACCTTCAGTTGAGCCCATCTTCGCCTCGCTGCTCGAGATGAAACGCCACGACATCCATGTGGAAATCACAAACCTTGTGGTTCCAAAAATCGGTGATTCGCTAGAGCGCATCCGAGAACTCGCCACATGGATAAGGGACGGCATGGGCAAGGACACAGTTTTCCACCTCCTGCGCTTTCACCCAGAGTACAAGATTACAGACATCATTTCTACGCCGATCCCAACATTAGAGAAAGCCTGCACTATCGCACGTGAGGTCGGGCTCAACTACGTTTACATAGGAAATGTGCCGGGGCACCCATACGAAAACACGTACTGCCCCAACTGCCACGAAATGGTCATCAAACGGTACAGTTTCGAAATTGTGAAATGGAGTCTCACGAAGGACATGCGATGTCCAGCATGCGGACACAATATAGCAATTAAGGGACAGTTCGAGCCGACCGGCGCGGCTCATCCATACTCCCTGATTTAATGTGTCAATGTCAGCGAAAAAGCTTGTCCGCTTTTCCCTTCACGCCAATTATCTTTGCCTTCACTTTAAGTGTCGTCTCGCTTGTTGACTGATATTGTTATAAAGTGACGTGCCATAAATTACTGCTGGAGAATGTTATGTTTAGCCGTATTCTTGTGGGTGTTGACGGTTCAGAACAATCTAATAAGGCACTGCAACTCGCTTTAGAGTTGGCCAGTAAGTTTGAGGGAAAGATCACGTTAATTCATGTTTATTCAGCAGCAGTGCCCATAGTTCCAGTTGCCGAAGCCGTTGGGACGCCGACCGTGATTAGTCCCGTGTCTATGGAAACCGCGGCTAGAATAGCTGAGGAAACGAAGCAAAGAGGCAAACAGATTCTGGACGAAGCTGAGAAATTTGCGAAAGATCACGGTGTCTCAGTCGACAAGGTGTTGAAAGAGGGTGACGCGGTTAGCGAGATAGTTGCCTTGGCTGAACAGGAAAAGTTTGATCTGATTGTTTTGGGGCATAGAGGCTTGAGTAAGCTTAGGGAATTGTTGTTGGGAGGCGTTAGCGAGGGCGTAAGTCATAAAGCGCCGTGTCCAGTTCTGATTGTGAAATGATGGCGGTCAATAGAGACCAATAACCTTATATGGGTATCAATATGAGTTAATATTGACCAATAATGATCGTTACGCTGACGATAGAGGCAGACGACTTCAAATTAACGCAGATGATTGACAAGTTTGCCAGACAATACAAGGTCAGTTACACCTTGACTAGGCAGAATGCCCACTTTGTTCTTCGAGTGAAAACAGATGATTTGGGTGAATTGATTAGACGTTTAAACCACATTAAGGGCTGCAAATATAAGATTCAGGAGCTGTACGAAACGCATCGTTTTTCAGATATGATAAACGTCAATTTGACAAAAACCAATATAGACGCGTTGATAGGCAGGTCCACTGTGGCGCACACGGACGTAGACCCTATTGACGGCGGGTTGGTCAAGGTTGTGGGTGAATTGTGGTTCTGCCGTCCAAAGCAAGACAGAGTCATAAAGAAAGGGTCACCTGTCAACATCGTTGGCGTAGAGGGAGTTAGTCTGATCGTTGAAGAGGTGAAGTAAAATGTATGAGGAAATCGCGCTCGGGCTGGCAATAATCCTCATTGCAGTGATTTTGCTCTTCAGCATGGGAGTGAAACGGGTAAATCAGTATGAGAGAGGACTAGTGGAACGCTGGAATGCCTACGAGAAAACTGTGAGCCCAGGGCTGAGGTACATCATTCCTTTCGTCCAGAGGATATTTAGAGTCAACATGCGTGAACAGGTGATTGATGTTCCACCGCAGGAGATAATCACAGAGGACAACGTTGTAGTCACTATCGATGCAGTTGTATATTACCAAATAATAGACCCAGTGAAGGCACTGTACGAGATAGAGGATTTCGAGTTGGCCATTGTTAAACTCGCTCAGACAACGCTGCGAAACATCGTTGGAGAAATGTCTCTTGACACCTGTCTGACATCCAGGGAGAAGATTAACACAGAACTCAGAAAGGTGTTGGATGAGGCAACAGACAAGTGGGGCACTAAAGTCAACCGTATTGAGGTTCAGAGGATTGATCCGCCTAGTGATATCCAAACCGCTATGCATAAGCAAAAGACGGCTGAACAGGAGCGAAGACAGATACGTCTGTTGGCAACTGGCAGAAAAGAGGCAGCTATGCAGGATAGGGAAGGAACTATACTTAGGGCGCAGGGAGATGCGAAAGCCATTGAACTTGTTGCCAGTGCCCAGGCTGAGGCAGTTAAGGTAGTCTCTCAAGCGGCAAATCAATACTTCCTCGAAAACGCGCAGCTGAACAAGAGGTTAGATGTTATTCGAGACACGTTTGCCCAGCAGACGAAGATAATCGTTCCATCGACAGCTGATATCCTAACCGTCTTAGGCTTTGAAGGTGGTCCTTCAGTGCTCCCAATTAAGCGGTCAGGCCAGAGCCAAGCCGAGGGAGCGGGACAATGATCCTACCGATACTGTGGGCAGTTCTTATTGTTGAAGTTGTATTGGTTGTCGCGTGGCTGATTGCGCGGAAGGCTGGAACTCCTAGGGCATATGGTCTGCAGCGAGAGGTGGATTTGAGGTTGACTTACAAAAGATACACAGAAATCTATCCAGCTACAAGAATGAGCTATCAAGACTATAAGCGGATGCAGTCGCAAAGAGCGTACAGGCGGGCGGTGAGCTCGACGAAGATAAAGCGCATGGTTAGATGACTAACTCAGTAAGACCTCTCCCACATGTTTTTTCTGAGAAACTAACTGTATAAATGGATGTCTGCTATTTTCTTGACTGAAGAGTCGAAGCCAACATGTGGTCAGTCTGGAGACCTGACGCCGCAGCCGTGTTACATGACAAGAAAGCAATAGCAGCGTTACCTAGATATTTCGCCGTGATGCAAGACGAAAAACCAGCCAAATTCACAATAGCCAAGAAGATTCCAGCCGATTTCAGTTTGGACGACTATTTAGAAACGCTGTGGGTTCTTCATAATCAGCTCACTGAAGACTATTACAGTTTGGAGAAGCAAATAGACGCAAAGCAGAAGAACTTGGACGAACTCGCAACTCCCGAAAAATCATACCTCGACCTGAAAGCGGAGATAGCCAGGCGGATCATGGAAAAATGCCACTTATGCACGCGGCGCTGTGGCTTCAACAGGTTGGCAGGCGACTTGGGTCTGTGGTGCAAGAGTGGCAATCAGATCACGGTTTCGAGTATGTTTGAGCACATGGGCGAAGAACCTGAGCTGGTGCCATCTGGAACTATATTCACTATGGGTTGCACGATGCGTTGCAAGCACTGTCAGAACTGGACCATTTCTCAGTGGTTTGAGGAAGGTGAAATCTACACGCCCAAGCGGTTGGCTACAAGTGTCGAGAATCTGAGGCGGAGAGGCTGTCGAAACGTAAACTTGGTCGGCGGCGAACCCACACCTTGGCTGCAACAGTGGTTGGAAACCTTTAAACATGTTGAGACCAACGTTCCGGTTGTATGGAACTCGAACTCGTATTATAGTGAAGAGACTGCCAAACTGCTGGCTGGTTTCGCAGACGTTTACTTACTAGACTTCAAATACGGAAAAAACGAGTGTGCTACAAGGATTTCGGAAGCGCCTGAGTATTGGGAAGCCTGCACTCGAAACCATTTATACGGTAAGAAATATGGCGAGCTTTTGATACGAGTTCTGGTTTTGCCTGACCATCTCGCATGCTGCGCCAAGACCATCTTCAACTGGATCGCAAAAAATCTTGGAACTGGGGTGCGCACAAATGTGATGTTTCAGTATCGCCCTGCGTGGAGAGCTCACGAAGTCCCTGAACTCAGGCGAAGGCTGGCTCGAAGCGAAATGGACAAAGCAATTCAACTCGCTAGCGAAGCTGAACTCACAAACTTCATAACTTAGAGGATCGAAGGAGCTTTTTTGCGGCGAGGAAAGCCACTTCGTGATTCTTGCTCCTACGCGTTGATATTGGCGATAACCTCGGTTCTTCAGAGGAGTAACTCAGCTGCTGCGGGGAGGATTTCCAGTTATATTCTCGGTAGACGTTACTGGAGTCCAAGCTTCGTTGAGTTTAGACAAAACCTCATACAAGCAAAGAAAGCGCTTGCGAGTATTCTCTCTAGAATTTCTTGCTTCTTTTACGCCGGTTAACTGTGACAATCGCGAGACGCTGGACCCCGGGTTTGCTAAGGATCAGGCGTTCTGACTTTCGCCGTCGCCTTGTTCTATTCATGCACACGAAGGTCTACATAGCTTACCATTGAAAACCATTTATGCGGTCTGAGTACATTTATTGATGATTCGTCTGGAAGTCTGTACAATGAGATTTTCAATAAGCGAGGCGGAATATAGACGTCGTTTGGAATGGGTTAGAAAATTCTTAGCTAGGCGCAAGCTCGACGCGTTGTATTTGACAAACGGCACAAGCATGTTCTATTTAACAGGCTACTCATTCATCGCCACAGAACGCCCAGCTGCAATGATCATACCATTGGATGGCAAGATCACCTTCCTAGGTCCATTACTAGAGCGAGATCACATTCCATTGAAAACAAGATTCATTGAAGATATCAAAACCTACATAGACTATCCTGGAGAGAAGCATCCAATTGAGCATTTTGCCGAATTCCTAACAGACATGGGTCTAGCCAAGAGACGAATTGGCATAGACAACAAAGCTGGAACCGCGGCTAGATGGGGCTACAAAGGTCCGCCAATCACAAGAAAATTGCGAGAAGCAAAATTCATAGATGCAAAAGACCTAGTGCCGTCAATGCGCCTCCAAAAATCAGACGAAGAAATAGCACTCATAAAAGAGAGCGCCAAATGGGCCAATCTGGCACACAACTTCCTCCAAGAGTATGCTGCTGAAGGCCTGTGGGATGTTGACATCGCGCTGGCTGCTTCACATGATGCATCTATGCTGATGAAAAAGACTCTTGGACCCGATTACGAACCGATGCGCACCAGCACTCCCGTAGGCGTCGACTTCCGAGGCCAAATAGGTGCAATGAGCGCCGTACCACACGCTATCGCCACAAGGCATTTGATCAGAAAGGGAGACGTCCTCGTTACAGGCGCCGGCGCAGACGTAGGCGGCTACAGCTGCGAATTAGAACGGACACTGATTATGGGTAGACCCACAACCAAACAAAAGAAGTATTTCAACGTGATGGTCAGAGCTCAGGAAGCCGCGTTTGAGACATTCAGATCTGGAGTTAAATGCTGCGACATCGACAAGGCGGCAATAAACGTGTTTAAGAAAGCTGGTCTAATGCATCTGGTATTGCATCATACAGGGCACGGTTTGGGCTTAGAAGGACACGAACCACCATGGTTAGATGTGGGTAATGAAGAGCCCCTGCGCGTAGGAATGGTTGTAAGCTGCGAACCAGGCATTTACGAAACCGGGTTCGCTGGA
>Ga0315310_10001149_pt1 | contig 16668 bp, 19 predicted proteins | sample TDP5_MG_FD_203630 | JGI IMG/M metagenome (GOLD analysis project Ga0315310, IMG submission 203630) | Freshwater sediment microbial communities from Lake Towuti, South Sulawesi, Indonesia - TDP5 | ecosystem: Environmental > Aquatic > Freshwater > Lake > Sediment | place: Indonesia: South Sulawesi... | reverse complement strand
CGATAGGTTTCGTCAAGCGGTTGTCGTCTAGTGATGATGAAAGAGATAGAAATCTACTATCAAAGATAGTTGTAGATAGCGAGTTCGCAAAAGGGCTGGATGGCATTGAGGAATGGTCACACATCCACGTCATATTTTGGATGAACAGAATATCGGAAAAAGAAAAAACGTTAGTTCACCCCAAAGGCAACATGGGAATATTCGCAACGAGGGCTCCGATCCGTCCCAACCCAATTGGCTTAACCTTAGTGAAACTCGTAAAACGTGAAGGAAATGCCCTCTGGGTGCGCGGACTTGATGCTTTTGACAACACACCTGTTATAGATATCAAGCCGTATCCTGACTGGGAGAAAGGTCAATGCATTGTCATAACCGATTTCAAGACTCCAAGTTGGCTGAAGGAACTCAATAGGTAATGCGCACGCAGTTTTTGTGTGTGTATCTAATGGTGCGGGGGGTGGGATTCGCGCACCAATTTACCAGCAAATCTCCTCAAGGTGCAAAGGCCTAAGATGGCGGGCCCGCGGGGACGCGAACTTACCTAGTTGAATTTCTTGGATTCGGCAAATCGATCAAAGAATAGTTAGATCTGTTCCACACAGATCGATTTCATTCGTATTTCAATGTCGACTATACGCTAGCCCGTGTTGCGTAAGATGTGTGCTACCTGCTGAGCAGCGCTCAATTCTAAGCACCTTCCAGAGGACTCACCCTAGTCAGTTTGCAGCTTTGTCAGGCGAATGATTCAGCGAGGGCCGGCAGAATCAGGTGTCCGCGAGGGAATAGAGAGAAAAGCACCCAGAATCGTATGACATTGACCCCTATCAAGAACCGCCAGGAGGCCAATACTATTGGTGTTAGTCCTGCATTACTAGGAAATTGCCGCCGACAAAGGGCTCGTCTTCCTGACACGGAGGTGTCTCAGATTTTCCTCCTTATTCTCTTTGTCCGTCCAGCGCCTGAAGTGATAATGCCAAGCTGTTTAACCTCTCGTATGTTCAGAATTGTTTCTGCATGCTGAGCGATCCTCTTAGGAGGAATTCTAGATCCGAAGATCTTCTTAAGAAGGTAAGCTATTGTGAGCCCTTGTAAAACCATTCCCAAAATAAACTGGACACTGAGGATCCACTCCGGAAGTGCTACTCCAGCGACAGACGGTTTCTCTATCTTTCTGCGGTAGATGTCAACAAGATCAGCTCCTTTCGTTCTGAAGTATGTCATCAGGCTTCCTTTTGCCCTCAAACACAGAAGGATGTTGTCAACCGTTGTCTCTATGTTTGCGAGAATCAAGGCATTGTACACTTCGGAGATTTCGCCAGCGTAGCCGGCTGGAAGCTCAGTGACAACAAAGCTCGAATATGCGCTCTCGATTTCTGACATTTTGGAGAGGACTTGTTGAAGTAGTTCTGAGGGCACCTGCAATGTGCTCATATAGCTACTATCGCCGTCTTCTCAATCGAGAAATCCTTCTGCATCCTCTCGAATATATCCTCGCTTCCCTTCCAGGCCCCTTTGCCGGCCTCCACCAGAATGTCGACACCCTCTTGACTCAGCTCCCGCAAGTAATCGTCAAATCTGAACCGTCTTCGTTCAGAGTAGGTCTTGTACAATCCCCAATATGCTTCCCAAAGGTCGTCCTCCGACATTGCGACAAGATCCTGTGCAGATAGTGCATAGTCATAGTAACTGCTTGAAATCTGAATGTACGGATGAAGGATACGGATATTGTGCGTTTCATACAGGGTATCGTAAGAGTTCTCTATTATGTCCTTCAGAGCATGTTCTATGACACCACTATAGTCTTTCTGGAGACGATCGTACAGTTCCCAGAGTGTTGGTGACGGTTCAACGATACCCTGGTCAAAGATCAAGAGCCCTCTGTTGACCAGGAGATCCACGTATTTCTGGATTTTTGATCTCCTTGTACTCAGCTCATCGGGCAACAGGTAAGATCCACGACGTAGAGAGGTAGTAACCAAATTCGAAAGTGGGCTCATCATGTGCTTTAGAGAGACGAGCCTGGCAAGGTTGTATGATGCAGTTCGGACCATTAGTCTCTCTACCCTGTCTCTGATCCGCACTAACTCCTTCTGGACACTGTTGCTTAGAAAAGTCCGCGCCGGCAGCTCGAGTGGTTCGCCTCTGTCAGCATCAAACTTGACTTCCGACAACTTCCCTAAGTGGAACACAACATATCTTCTGGTGCGAGTAGACTGGTCTTCGATTATGCGCGGATAGTCCACTTCCAGTGGAACGATCCAATAGTGTCTTTCTTTGCCACCCCTGATCTCGGACTGCAATTGGGGTTCGCCAGGGCCAATGTTCATTCCGAATCTGTTGTAAATGATCTCATTCGTCTTGTTGATGACCCACTCTTTGTCGATGGGCAAAAGCTCACGCCTCACCTGGTCCCCACGTATCTAGCTAAGGATTCTGTTGGTGTTATTAAGATATACTTCATACCTCTCCTCGCCCAGGCATCCATAAACCGCCTCTTCTCATATGGGTATTCTTCCCCAAAAACTGGGTTGTTGGCTAGCAATGTCTCGTTTGTGTATCCCACTATGACTGTTGCATGACTTGACTTGGAGAGGGGAGAGCGCTGATGATAATACAGGCAATCGAAGAGCACTATGGGAGGACTCCTCTCCCTTACTCTGAATTCCAAGGTACCGACATCAGTGCCCGTCAGATGCCTGACCCGGACATTCTGAGTCTGCTCCACTTTTCTCAGATTGTCGTAGACTTTGTTAGGAGGTGTTGCGAGTAAGATGTCGGATCTAGGAAATATTTCCTTGAAATCTTCGTATGCCGGCAGGGTTGGCGAGAAGTGAGTTCTCTCCTGCCAATACTTGACTACCATGTAGGCCGATGCAGCCAAACAATACCCTGCCTCTGATACTGTGTGAGCTGGCACACCGTCAACGATCGTTTTCTGTGTCGACAATGGACGGTACCCACAGTACATTACAACTGTTCAAACGCATTTTACTCTTTGCAATAGTAGAGCTTCCTCAGGTGTGTTCTGGAGCCTGAAGTCAGCTGAATGCGCGTCCTGATCAAGGGTAAGCACGCGCACTCGCGCTATAGCCTTTTTGTCAAGAAGATAGGTAAATGCTCTAGCTTCCCACCAATATTCACAGATGTCAGGCGACTTAGGACCCTTTCCGACGACATCTCGTAGGATTTTCTTGCCCTGCAACGGATGCGCCAGCCCGGGATCTGCATCAGTCTCTTGGAGGAGGTGATTGAGATTGCTAGGAATTCCCACGAAAGATATGTCTAAAGCCATTGTGAGTACCATACGAGGAGAAGATCAGGTTGCAGGCTGTTGTCTCGTCTACCACGAACTGTGTAGTCTCAGTGAGGTCAAGCTTTTCTACGTACGTACGCGCGCTACTAGTTTCAGAGAAGGGCCATGACCACGGCAGAACACGAAAGGTAGGGCGGTAACAGGGCCTTGGAAAGGCCGATCCATCCCCCTTTTGTTTTCATGACCTCTAAGAACTTCGACCTATCTTGGAATTTTGCTTGCTTGTGGGCGCGCACGCGAACATAACTTCAAGCCTCCCCCTCCCTCCTTCTCTGAAGGCGTGGCTGTGCTCCTCCACCCGAGAAGTCTGAAAGGTTCTCGCTGTTGAGTCTGTGATATCTCTTGTCAGCTAGGAGATTCTTTCCACGGAGAACTTGGACTGGCTCTTTTCTTGAGGCTCCGTAGGATTGACCGTGTCCGCATCATGATCTAGGGAAGATGAGTCGTGGGTCTTGCCTGAATCATTTCCCGGGAGAGGTTGAGATCTCTTCCCTGCTTCTCTGGGCTGTTGAATGTTTCTCACTGTGTTTCTTCATCATGCCATGAAGTTCCAGCATGCGCTCGTAGCGAGGCCTCATCAGTTCAAGAGCTCTATTGGATAGCCAAAGGTTCCTACGTTCATCCACTCTTCTCTCCAATCTCTCCCGCTCTGTTAGAGGCCTCCACATTCTAACTGACCGAACTCCTGCTGATGACAAGGGCACAGTGACAATCCAACTTGTTAAGTAACCTTTTCTCTCCAGGGTGTGAAGGTTCGCATTAAGACGCTTCGAGGGAACCTCAAGATCATCTGCTAGGGCCTCGCAGTAAGAGGGGCTTCGGCCTAGCTCGTCAACTACACGGATCTGAAGCCCAGTCAACTTGGCTGATCTCTTCGCGTTGTCCACATCTCTCGCGTTCACAGCTGGACTCACATGTATCCTTCGAGGGGATAGCCTCCCCGGGTTCCCTCAATAACCTTCCGCCGATCATTCACCCAGGAAAGTCATGAATCGCCACGACTGGCTTCTTGACTTGGGGCCAAAATTCTCTTCCAAAGGTATGCAACCAAAGCCGGCATGAGCACGTCTCCTGCCGCGAAGGAATACTCGTCAGTGAACTTGTCTGAGGCTCTGACATCAGGCATCCTAGTTCTTCCCATAAGGATCTCGTTGAGACTTGAGCCGCTCATCCTCACCTAAACTTGAAGAATAACGTCAACGTCCGCCCAATAGACTCTAGCATAGACTTCGACTGCTTTAGTGTCAGCGAGTATCTCAAAGACAACGTATCCAGTCTTGACCTCTTCAGGTCGCACCTTCTCCGGGAGATCGAATAGATTCTTAGATTCATAGGTGTATCCTTTGTCTACGCTAACAGTCCACTGGCGAAGAGAGGTCCTATCGAAGACGCGGGCCTCCTTAAAGCCTACATTCCTGATTGAGACCTCGACGACCAAGAGCTTGTAGCCCTTGTCTGCTTTGTATATTTCGACTTTGTCAGCATACCGAACTCCAAGGAATGTAACTTGGACAGGGATCTTGGCCTCTCCGCTAAGACCACAATGCACTGTAAAGGTCTCGTTTATCTTGACTCGCTGACCCTTAACAGTAATGACAGGAGGACCAGGCGTCACCGTTCTAGCCAAAGTCACAGTCGAAGTGACAGTGACGCGATGCTCGGGGGCCACAGAAACTCCCACCAGAAAGGCCAAGACAATCATAACAGCCGCAGCGGCCCCAAACAGGATCTTTTCCTTCTTATGTGGCATGGCTATCAGCCCTCGACTCTTTGGCTCGCTTCAGTTTACGGTACTCCTTGACGATACGCCTAACGGCATGCGATAGCGACGCTGCTTCCTCGCTGTCTACGAGCCGGCGGAGGTATCGGAACGTTTCCTCATCTACGGTGAGCTGAACGCGATGCTTCATGACCTATACACGCCACGTGTATAGGCCAGCATATGTGTGCAATTAGCCTAAAAGCCTTACGCATACACATCTATACAGCCGACCCGTCATGAAGCGGCTACAGATCACAATCGAGGACGAGCTCTACGCATGGCTGACGAAGGAGATCAAGGAGCTACGGTTCGGTTCGTATAGCCACGCGATCAACTATGCGCTGAAGCATCTACGCGAGGAACTGGAGAAGGAGAAGCGAAAGAGCTGATGTACTATCTTCGCCGTGAGCTTTGAACTCGGTGCACCACGTCCATAAGAGTAGAAATGATTGCTAACGTATCCTCGATTTTGGTCTGTCCCTGCAGAAGTGCATACTGCAAGAGGAACCTAGCATTTTGGGGAAAAGCCTCCATCAATGCCAGAGCTGCGTCCAAGGTCTTTGGCAGATCTCCTAGCGGGAATCCCATTTCCGTTCCAGAGACATTCTTGGTCCAAACTGGGCTCCAGATTCGGATCTGACTGAGTCTCTCTTTGAGAGAGTTGATGCTATCTCGGACTTGGTTGAAGTCGTAGTCCGCTCCTTTGCGATAGTCTTGGATGAGTTTCAGGTGAACCTCGGCCTCTTCAAGCTCACGAAGCAGTTTCTCTCCCGGATCGATCATAATTCACCGTCTCCAACCCGAATCTGCTCTCTGATATTCTTCCGGGGCATAGCATTCCTCGGCCCTGCGATCGTACCCACTTCCTTACCCTCGTCCACCTCCTTAGCCAATGCGAGGAGCATGGCAATTTTGCTAGCCTTGCCGTGTAGATCTAGACGCTTATCATCGTTATCTAGGTAGTCGATCAGTTTCTCTCCTAGCGAGTCGCAGACGAGCTCAAATAGCCCCCGGTCTCCAGGCTCTCTAATCGAGTAAGCTTCGGTCTCGATACGACCGTCCCTGAGCAACTCCTTTTGAACGCTACGGTCATCAACCAGCTTTCTAAGATGCCTGAAGAATCGCCTGCGGCTTATACCATGATTAACAGCCCTCTCTCTGAGAGTTCCGGCAGTTTGAGCTCCACCCCTCTCACGAAGGATTTCGAGAATATCTTCCTGAGGATCGTTTGACTTCCCTGAGCATGACACTTAGTGGCTAAGTCCTAGGTGAGAATCACCTGACAGCAATCATGCTTGGTTAGTAGTGATAAAGATGACGGTTGAAGAGGTCGTTGAGCTCGTTAAGGCATTCGAAGTAGGCAGACCCGACTCTCTTGTCGTCGTCATTCCGAAAGCTATCCGTGATCGTATGGGCATCGTGAGGGGGACCCGCTTCTACATGAAGGTGGATCATCATGGCCGACTAATCTATGAGCCAATGAAGCCGGTCGAAGTTCTGCACGAGGCCCCGCCGGCCACCGAGAAAGGGAGGCGAAGGAAATGAGTGAGCCAAAGATCGAATCCAAGCCCAGCCCTCCTACCTTGTCCACTGTAACAGAGAAAGGCCAACCGCTAATCGAAATCGTTGCGCCCCTTAACATTGACAGGCTAGCTGACGCGTTCAAGAAGTTTGAGGAGTTCAAACATAGGCTTCTTATCAAGGAGGACTCGATGGTCATCGCAGGTAGGCAGTATCTCAAGAAAAGTGCTTGGAGAAAATGGGCCCTGGCATGCGGAGTCTCCGATGAAATTCTAAGCTATGAACGGATGCCACTCCAAGGTAGGGACCAGGATGGCAGCTTCTCATATCGCATCGTGGTCCGCGCTTTTCACAATCCTACCGGCCGAGCTAGCGTCGGAGTCGCCGTCGCCTCAAGAGCTGAGAAGAAAGAATGGGCTCATGAGGAGCATGATATCTTCGCACTTGCGCATACGAGAGCGAAGAACCGAGCGATCGCTGACCTCGTTGGAGGCGGAGAGATCAGCGCTGAGGAGATGATCCCGGCCGAGCCACTTCAGGAGAGTCCAACAGGTGAAGCCACTCAAGCACCATCGACATCGAGGCCGATCCCTCCTAGAGAATCGCCAAGGACCTGGCTGGCCCATGTGCCTGTCGCTAAAGATGTCGTATCGATACCAAGTGCGAAGCAGATTCCATTGGTCGATGGAACCAGGGCGATCGGTATGATCAATCTCTTGGAGGATGGATCTGAACTCAGCATAGTTCCAGAGCATCCAGTAGAATTTGAATCTGCGCCAATCCGTGGATTTCTTATTCCCCGCATCCTTGAGGCGATGAAGGCGAAGCATCCAGGCTTCGAGTACCGCCTCGACATCGACAAGAATGGTATGCTACAGGCGATCTTGGTCCGAGGCCCAGTTGAGGAAGGCCAGGTCAAAGAGCTCGGCAGCGCGGCTCGCTGGGCCTTCATCCGCGTGATGGAATCCCAAGCAGCAAAGCCACAGAGGGCGGAGTCCTAGAATCACCGGGGACATGTGAATCGCTATGAATTACAGTCCTTTGTCTCGGGCCCTGCAGCGGTCCGAGGACAGATTTGCGTGGGCCGGTAACTCTGGATATCGGACATCATGAGTATCCGCGAAAAGATGGCGTGAGATTCCAATTGCGGTCTAGAACTGGCAGGAAGAAGGTTCAACGGGAGGACAGGCAAGGGACGCTGAAGGCTGTCCTAGTCAGCAAATTCGGCTCTGTTGAGCACCGGTTAACAGCGATCGAGGGACACCTGCGTGAGATCGCATTGGTCACCGGGGCCAAGAAACGGAGCATCGTTCTAAGACCATACCTGCAGGATGACTTGGAGCATGATCTGGTTCAACGCTTCTTCGACAACCAGCCGCATAAGACCCCTGAGCTCGCGCTCCTCATAGGCAAAGATAGACGACAAATTCTCCGAATCATTCGGAGAATCAATCGACGTGTAAAGCGCTCTGAGGGTGTCGAACCATTCGCCTTCGATCCTAGCAAGCGGACCTGGCAGTTAGGCCTAGAGATCGTCGACCGAAAGGAGCTGCAATGAATGCCTAGCACAGCCAGACCTCGCGAAACTAGAAGGCGATGCGTGAGGCTCAGGTTCTACGCCTCGAAGCCTTGGCAATGCAACAGATGCGTCAGACGATTCCGAACGAAAGCAGCCTGCCGACGACATCAATGTCGAAAGGAGTTGGGTTCGGGGTTGATGGAGCGGCAAGCGTCCGAGGCTCAGGGATCCAGGACGCGCATAGTCGCTCCGTACCCCAACTCACCCTAGACCAAGAAGGCGAGTCGAGATGAGTGATCCACGGTCCAACGAGATAAAGAGTTCTCCGAGCCTTGATGAGGCCGCTAGGAAGGTAACTCAACGCATCACTGATGTAGGCTACTACTATCGAGCTGGCGACATGGAGCTCGGACCCTTCACCGTCGAGCAAGAGCAAGATCCAAAATTCGATGATGAACTCGCGTCCAAGCTTGGAGTGGAATCGAAGGAAATTCTCAAGGCCCGTCTGGTTAAGAGCCAGCGGCCAACAACCTTCAGCGAGGTTGCTGAGGTCCTCGCCTCCACTATTCGTAAGGACCAGGCTACGAAGCTCATTCTCTTCTCCGCCATGCTGCTCACCTTCACCGATGAGGACCAGATCAACATTCTCATGTCAGGCGAGTCCGCCGGAGGCAAAAGCTACAACGCCCTAGAGGTCGCAGCCTACTTTCCTCAAGACCTCATTCTCTTCATCGGCCGAGCCTCTCCGACAAGCTTCTTCCATGACAGAGGAACATGGGATGACGCGGCTAAGGTCCTCCGTGTTGATCTCTCAGGAAAGATACTGATCCTCTTGGACCAGCCTCACTACATGCTCCTCCAGAATCTCCGCGCCCTCCTCAGCCATGATCGGCGCGAGATCCTCCACAAGATTACGGACCCCAAGGACAGGAAGGGCCTGAGGACGAAGAACGTCATTCTCCGTGGATATCCAACTGTCATATTCTGCGCCGCCAAACTATCGTTGGATGAGCAGGAAGCCACCCGAGTCTTCATGCTCTCGCCTGAGACGAGCCAAGAGAAGCTGGAGGAGAGTCTCCGCCTAGCGATCGCAAGAGTTGGAGACCGCGAAGGATTCAAGCGCTGGGTTGAGTCGCATCCACTCAGAAGATTGCTCAAAGCTAGAGCCGCAGCTATTCGAGCTGCTGACATCAAACAGGTAATTGTCGAAGATCAGGAGGGGGTCTATAGGAGATTCCTAGCATCGCATCCTCGGCTGGCTCCTCGTCACCAAAGAGACCTTCCCCGGATCCTCAGCCTCATCAAGGCTCACGCCTTGCTGAATTGGTGTCACAGAGAGAGCCCGCGCCATGGAATGATCGTGGCGAATCAAGAAGATGTGGAGGCTGGGTTCTGGCTTTACAGCCTCATCGCTGAATCGAATGAGCATGGGCTACCACCGCGTGTCTACGAGATCTACCGAGAGATAATTCTTCCACATCTGAGCGAAGATATGGGCCTTGACAGGCAGACGATAATTAGGGAATATCTTAGGACCTATGGAAGGCCCCTCGACCCCAAGAAGCTCAGAGAGGAAATTCTGCCTGATCTAGAGGCTGCCGGCCTCATAGTGCAAAGGGAGGATCCTACTGACAAGCGACGGACCCTTATGTACCCTAGTGATGTTTCCCCCATTTCTGGCGAGCCTTCTCCTGAAAGAAATAGGGGAAGTATCTCTAGGGTACCCCTGTATGAACGTCGAAAAGCCGGCATCGACTGGCTGAGCGACCCCAAGAACCTTGACGCTGACCGCTGGGCCCCGTTGGATAGGTTCACCAAGGTTGTAGGCGGACTTGAGACGGTTCAGCATATGCTCCGCGAGGGCCTGATCGAGCTGCATCCTACTGAGCTCAACAAGGTCCGCCTAGTCAGAAGGTGACTATGGCTGCGCTCGCTGACGCTTGGATCATTGGTCTATGTGCGCTACAGGGACCACGTCCTCTTCCGAGACATGGATCCTGAGAAGGCTTCAGCTTTCATCCGTGAATGCGTAGGATGGTTAGACTACAAGGACCAGGAGCACATCCGTATCGTATGGGAGCGCTTCGCCATGCCAGATCCTCCAGGCGAGTCTAAGCCACGCGCAACCGGCCTAGTCATACTCAAGAAGGCAATCGTGGAGATGAGGCGAGTTGGATAGCGGCTATCTCTTTGCATCAGAGGATCCAGGGTACATAACCCTGCCAGGCAGTGATGAGCTCCTGAGTGGCTACCGCCTCTTGGCTGGAGGCTCCTTCTGCTTCAACCACAACCGAATAGCCTCAGCTATCGCCTTGCTGAGACCTCCCTTCTCACCACCATACAGCTCTACTGCTCTCAATCGAAGCTCCTTTGCAAGGTCGTCCGGTAGCATGATGTTGAGCCTAGCCATGGAGACTCATCTACACTATCACACACATACCCAAAAGCGTTTATATGTATCTTACTGCACTACTACACTCATACACCGATGTGTAGGAAAGGGCGAAGAGTGGTTGACTGAAGCTCTCCGTCAGGTCGAGATGCTTCTGAAGGAGATGAAGCAGCTACGCGCTCAAGTCTCCATCTTGAAGGGCATGGCTGAATCGATGGAGAAGCGCGCGGACTGGATAGAGACTGGACTCGTCTCCGTGTGGGAAGCCATCAAGGCCGAGCGACGAAAGGAGGATCCTTGACGCCATGACCACGGAGCTCATCTTGAAGCCCAAGCAGCTCACGATCGGAGATATCGGGGATATCGTGAAGCTCGGCCACGTCCAGAATGATATCCTCATCATGGAGCGGAGCCCGAAAGGCTACAGGCTCAAGAGATCTGTCACGGTCCCGCTAGCAAGGATCCTCGCAGTTGGTCAACCGGGCCTAGTCGAGTACATCATTCACTCCCTGATTCGAGAGCGCCCAGGTCTCATACCATTCGCCCTAGAGAATCAGTCGCTCATAGAGCTCGCTCGATATTTCCTTCGATATCGAAGCGGAAGCCTCCAAAGCTTCTACGCCTACACGGACACGATCACCCGCTATTCCGCTTGGCTAGGCCATAGCCCAGATCAGATCATAGCGGATGTGAAACGTCCAAGAAAACCGGAAGAGCCTACTGGACTCGATGTGCATCGTCAACTGTTAGAGGATTACGTCGCGATGCTTCAGGACCGGAAGCTGACGCCTGGACGGGTTCACGGATGCGCCAAACACATCAAAACCTTCTACAAGATTAACGGCGTCGAGGTCAAGCTGCCATACGCGCTTTCGAGACGTGTAGTCTACAAGGACCGTGCTCCTAAGCCTGAGGAGTTGCAGCGCCTCCTCGATGTGGCCGACCTGCGAGAGAAGGTGATCATCTCGATGCTGGCTCTTGGAGGATTACGAGAGGGAACTCTGGTTCGACTGCGATATCACCATGTCAAAGAGTGTCTGGAGAAAGGCATCATTCCGCTCCATCTTCACGTCGAATCTGAGATCACGAAGGGCAAGTACGCTGACTACGACACTTTCCTAGGCGAGGAAGCAGTTGAGTACCTTCGCCTCTACCTGGAGGCTCGACGTCAGGGAAACATTCACCCCGAGATTCCTCCCGAGGAGATCTCCAACGACTCCCCGCTCATCCGAGACGAGATGTACGAGGTCCCCCGATCGATCGGGGAGAAGCAAGTGCGAAAGCTCATCCACGGCCTCTACTTCAAGGCTGGGCTGCTCAAACAGAACAATGGGAGCAGATACGCTCTTTGCGTTCACAGCCTACGCAAGTTCTTCAAGACGCAGCTCATGGCTCTAGGCATCCAGTCGGACTACATCGAATACATGATGGGCCACATCATCAGCGCTTACCATGACATTCAGTCGAAAGGCATCGAGTTTCTCCGTGGGTTATACTCGAACTCTGGACTCCGGATCCGGCCCAAAGGGAGCTTGACGCCCAAGGAACAGTTGAGAGCGATCGCGAGAGGCTTCGGCCTTAGCCCTGAGGAGGCGGCGCGCCTACTAACATCTTCTGAACCGCACAGATCTTACGCCTCCCAGGAAGATCGCGAAGAGCATGAGATCAGAGTCCTATGCGACGCCATCACAGAACGTATCAAACAGAAGATAATGCCCAGCCGATTATTGCCGAGCCTACAAGATTCGCCTAGGTAGTGGCGGGCCCGCGGGGACTCGGACTCTCGCCCCTGCGTACGAAGCGAATTTCCAGTATGCGGGAAACTCTGACCCGGTTCCTGCTAGCAGGAGCGGGGTGGTGCGGCCGCCGAGACTCGAACCCCTAGCGGCGAATCTTCAGGATCTGGAAAATCAAAGTAGCGCAGTGGTGGACTACGATATGGAGCTGCATAACAGGGCGTTTAGAGCTCCTGGGTTCAGCGATACCAAAAAGGACGCCAAAGCACCACATAGCCAAGACAAATCATAGTATTCGTCCCGAAGTCTTGCAGGAAATCGCTGCCTCTCGTAGTATCCAGCACTCTGATACCACGCGTAGGATAACGCTCCAATCAAGGCCATCACCAGGCAGAAATTACCATACAAATTAAGAACCCAATGCCTGTTATCAATGCCCTGCAAAACGATGTTTATTGCTAAACCATTTGCGAAGGTGCTCATCCTGCTAACGAATTTTCTCTCTACCAGATAACCTGTCACTATGAGGACGATCGCAGTCAATAGCGACGAAGAGAGTCCTATCTGATAGATTAGGAGTCCTTTCAAGGGATCGATCATGTCATTTCCCACGGGCCTATGAATCATTGCGGAACCGGTGAGTGAAAACTTCAGACATGACCCAAGCTTCGAGACTGGAGCCTCCCCGGAAGCCCGTGAAGGAGTCCTTGAAGTAGGGCCAAGAGCTTTTTCCATTTCTCCAGTAGCGTATTTTCGTGTCAAAAGCGCCGACGTTTATTATCCCAATGCTCAACAGATATTGCTGGCTATCCTTGTGGATCACATTCAGTGCAAAGAGGGCGCCGAGCGCATGGACAAGGTTGTCCAGAGTTCCTTTATCCATGCTTTGAAAGAACCCATGCTTCACGTCGTTGTAATCATTCCACCATTGAGGATAGCTTTGAGGGGCAAAAGGTTGGAAGGGTCTAATCGTTCCATAATCGCCCAGGCCGTAGCTCGCTCTGACTTCGACACCTGACAACTTGTAGATCCGCTCGTAAACTTCGCGGTACTGGCCTATGTTTGGCAGAGGATTCTGCTGCAGATCATTCAAGAGTTTGGATTGTGGTAGGTAAGAGCTTCTTCTCATTTCGCTGAAGAAGCTGTCTACTGTGCTTCCTGTCAGCAGCAACGCCTGCGCGATCTTCTCCGACCAAACACCGCTATGCTCCTTGTCTAGAGCAACATATCGCGCAATTTCAATGAGGTCTTTCTCCAAGTTAAGATATGTGTGCCAAGACATACCTTGGCGAAATATGGCGCTCATGAGACCAGCCATCAATTAGTAGTGAGGAATCTCACCTTTGTAGGTTTGGGAAATCTGCAAACTCGTTTGGTTAAGCATGGCGTAATGGTGGACCGGGCGTGAACTGAACTATAAGTACAGATCACAACCTGCATGTCAATCGTAGCGTGTGACTGCTCAGGCTGTGAGTAGCTTCTTTTTCGCTATGACTTTCTCTATGTCTTTCTTGGCGCCTATTTTCTCGAATATCTCAAGGGCCTGGTTGAGGAGGCTGTGAGCCTTTTCCCTGTCTCCTTCCTGATCCCTTTCAAGGTAGACTCGAGCGTATTCAAAAAGAACATACCTAGCGAAGACGTATGCATACCACTTCCGAACATCTAGAGCCTCCCACTCCTGAAGGCTCTTCTCGAAAAGCTTGATGGATTCATCCCATTTCTTCTGAGCTCGAAGCACCATCGCCTTCAACGTATCCAGAGCAACAATGAGCTGTTCGTCCTCCGTCTCGAGAGCTGCCTTGCGCAGGATATCGATCTGATTCTCTGCTTTGCCGACTTCTCCAAGCTCTACGTACGCCGAAATCAACCATGAAGCAGACCGCAGCATTAGAAGATCTTTTTGTGCCCCGGCTTTTTCGAGAAGTGAAGATAGTTTCTCAAACCACTCCGCTGCCTTGGCGTATTCTCCCTTGTGGAGACATAGCCGTCCGGAGACCCACATACTATTCGACATTTGTTGAAAATCCTTTAACCTCTCAGCAATGCTCCACGATTCCTCAAGACATTTCTCGCTCTTGCCCCATTCTCCATGAACCATATGAGCATATCCGAGACACGTTAGACCGGCGACCATGTTACTCAACTGGCCAGCCTTCCTAGCAAGTGTAAGATTCTCCTCGGCAAACGGAAATGTCTTGTCGATTTCTCCTGCGAAGGACATTACCAAAGCCAGATTGAGGCCAATCCTACATTGGTACCAGATATCGCCCACCTTTCTTGCTAGCTCGTATCCTTTCTCCAACGGCTCTCTCCATTTTCTCATGGGAAGCGACAACGCAAGGCTGTTATACGCTGCTACAGCCACTTCTAGATAGTAGTTGTCGAGCGCTATTTTCAACGCCTTTTCTTTGTATTCCAGGGCTTTCTTCGGATCTCTGGCAGCGACGGCTACTCCTAGCTTGCGGTACGAATCTGCGACAACATCTTGGGCGTTCAGTCTCTCAGCAAGCTCAATCGCCTTCTCAGCGGAAGAACGAGCGGTATCAAGATCCCCTACATACCATTGTATCCATGCCCTATCAGAGTACATACCAGCCAGTTCAACGCTTTCAGGCAATGCTTCCAAGATCCTCAGGGCTTCTTGGCAATGCTCCTCCGCCTTCTTCTTGTCATCCATCACATAGAATAGAACTTTCGCCATCTTCCGGTGGATGCCAGCAACCTTCTCTTTCTCATCAAGCTTCTTCCACAGTGACAGCGCCTCGTTCCAATACCTCATCGACGCATCATGATCTCCCAAGGCCTCTTTGGCATCGCCCAGCTTCTCCAGAACATACCCCTTTTGGTCCGGGTCACTTTCCATCTCTTCAAGCAGGCTGAGCGCGGACTGGAAGTAGGTGGAGGCCTCACCGCGAGCGTACAGCTTCACAGCCCTCTCCCCGGCCTTCAAGAAGTAGCCTACCGCCCTGTTCTTGTCGTTGCCCTCGAGAAAATGATATGCAAGCTCTGCCAAATGCTCATCCATCTTGTTGGCGTAAACAACTTCCAGTGCGCAACCCACAACGTGATGAAGTCGGCCCTGCATCAAGGGGCTGACTTCCTCATGCACAACATCCCTCACAATAGCATCAGCAAAAGAACATGCACCTTCTTCACGAGCCACCCTCGCCTTAATCTGCCCTGTCTTGAGCATCCTTTCCAGTAACTCAATCAACTTGTTCTCTTCAAAGCCAGTCACTGCACGGAGCGCTTCAAGAGTGAAATCATATCCAACAAAAGAAGCCATAGTCAGCAAGTTACGGCATTCATCATCTAGTCGGCCTATCCGGGCCTTCACAACACCTTTGACCGTTTCTGGAAACTCGATTCTGGAGACTTCTTTGATCTTCCATTGGTTTCCCTCGCGGACTATGAGTTCCTGCTCCATTAGCGACTTTATCACTTCTTCGACAAAGAACGGGTTTCCTGCAGTCTTTCGGTAGACCAGCTGACAGAACTGTGTCGGAACATCGTCCTGCTCCAGAATCCGCCTGATCATCTCTGATACATCGCTGGGCGACATGCGTTTCAATGCAACCGATTGAAGCAGGCGCTCCCTATTCAATTCAGTAAGCACTGGGGACAGAGGATGCTTGTCATCAACCTCGTTATCTCGATAAGCCCCCACTAGCAGTAAGCGCTCCCTTGACACGCCGCGGGCCAAGTAATGCATCAGCAGAAGCGAACTCTGATCAGTCCACTGCAGATCATCAAGAACCACAAGCAATGGCCCCTCCTTAGAGACATTAGTAATAAACTGTGAAACCGCTTCGAAGAGCCTATCACGTTCATGCTCCGGATCTATCTGTATGGACTGGGGAATTGCTCCAAGCCTCTGTCTAAGCTCAGGAACAAGCTTGGAGACCTCCGCAGGGTAGAATCCGACCACTCGGTACAGTTGCTCAGGTGCTGAGGCCTGCAAGTAGTCCCTAATCACCTCACTCCAAAGAATGTAAGGAGGTATGCCGGTCATGGTTAGGAGGGCTGGGCATCTTCCGTAGAGCACGTTCATTCCGCGCAGACGCGCGTAGGCTCCCAGCTCCCGGGTCAACCGTGTCTTGCCTATTCCAGCCTCACCGCGCAGGAAGAGAAGGCCGCCTTCGCCTCGAACCGCTCTGTCAACAGCTTCTCTGAGCTGGTTCATCTCCTCAACCCTATCTATGAGTTGAATCTCCTTTCTGGCAAGAGGTCGTGGGCTCGGAACAACTAGGATAGGCTTCTGAGCTGGTGGAGCAGTTTCCTTCAATGACTCTTCAGCGACATCTCTCAGCGCTGTGAGCAATTCAGCAGCGGACTTGTATCTCTTCTCCGGGTCTTTCTCTAAAAGCCTCATCACACATCCAGATAACGCGGTTGGAAGCTTGGGATTCAACTTGTCAGCGGAGA
>Ga0315310_10001148_pt1 | contig 16668 bp, 14 predicted proteins | sample TDP5_MG_FD_203630 | JGI IMG/M metagenome (GOLD analysis project Ga0315310, IMG submission 203630) | Freshwater sediment microbial communities from Lake Towuti, South Sulawesi, Indonesia - TDP5 | ecosystem: Environmental > Aquatic > Freshwater > Lake > Sediment | place: Indonesia: South Sulawesi... | reverse complement strand
TCATGTCACCCTCTTTAGCAGAAAACTTGTCAGAGATGAATATTTTCTTCTTATAGTCGATTTTGATTGATTCAGCTCCAACCACGCAGGGCTTTCCTAACCCTCTTGCTACTACTGCGGCGTGAGATGTTTTGCCACCTCTACTGGTTAAAATGCCTTGCGATGCGAAGAATCCATGCACATCATCTGGTTTGGTCTCTTCTCGAACCATAATAACTTTCTTTTTGAATTCTTTGGCTTGCTTCTCTGCCTCATCTGCGTCAAAGACGACAAATCCGGAGGCTACGCCTGGGGAGGCGGCTATTCCTTTAGCAATTGGAGTAATTTTCACTTTTGGATCTATACTGCGATGGAATAATTGTTCTAATTGGCTGGGATCCAATCTTGCAACTGTCTCTTCTTTGCTGAGGATTCCTTCATTATAGAGATCTATGGATGTTTTTATCATGGCTTGCGCATTCATCTTCCCATTGCGAGTTTGAAGGATGTAGAGTTGTCCCCGTTCTATAGTAAATTCAATATCTTGAATCTCTCGATAATGTTTTTCAAGAATGTTCCGAACCTCCTCAAGCTGCTGATAGATATCGGGCATTATTTCATTCAATTCAGCAATAGGTCTCGGAGTTCTCACTCCTGCAACCACATCTTCGCCTTGTGCCGTCTGCAAAAAATCGCCATAGAATACATTCTCTCCTGTGGCAGGATCCCTAGTAAAGGCAACACCAGTTCCTGAATTTTCTCCTATATTCCCAAAAACCATCGTCACCACATTCACTGCAGTCCCATCTGCGATGTCAGGGGTGATTTTATATTCCTTGCGATATGTTATACTCCTCGGTGTTTCCCAGGAGCGGAACACTGCTGCAATGGCTTTCTCAAGTTGTTCAGCCGGATTGTCGGGGAAATCTTCCCCTGTCTCATTCTTGTAAATTTCTTTATATTTGCCTACAATATCTTTCAATGCATCGGCGTCCAAATCTAAATCGGTTTGAGCCCCTACCTCCTGTTTCTTGCTTTCAAAAACCTCATCAAACAGTTTCTTATCTATTCCTAAAACGATGGAGCAGTACATTTGGACAAAGCGTCGATACGCGTCGTAGGCGAACCGAATGTCCTGCGTTTGCTCGATCAACCCTTGAATCGTTTCATCGTTCAGCCCAAGATTCAAAACAGTATCCATCATTCCGGGCATTGAAATTGCTGCGCCAGATCGGACCGATACTAATAATGGGTTCACTGAATCACCAAAAATCTTTCCAGTCTTCTCTTCTACTTTCTTCAATTGCTCTAAGACCATGTCCATCAAGCCATCGGGTAGTCTCTTCCCCGATTCATAAAATTGCTTACATACCTCAGTTGTTATTATGAATCCTGGTGGAACATTTAGCCCTATCTGGGTCATTACAGCCAATCCTGCGCCTTTTCCACCTAATAGCTTTTTATCCTTTCCATTTGCATCCTCAAATGCTATTACCCAAGGTTTTTCTTCCATATTTGGTCACTTTCCTTTTCTATTCGATTAAATATAGTGTATTGTTTTAACTAGAATTATTAAAATTAAATTAAATGGTTTTGCCCTATTATGAGTTTATATGAATTCCTTCGAGCGTATGCGGAGAAGATTCCATTTTGAGCAACCAGATCAAAAATTCACTTTTTTATTCGTTTAATTTTGAGTAAATCTATTTATTAATTAAAAATTTAGTTTCCCCTATAAAACTTCTTTAGATAAACAAAAAAATAATAGGGGAAAAACTGGGAATACTGGAAAATGATCAACTATGCAAACCTAATCTTACCAACGGTTTGATAGGCGCATACTTGGCTCATCAAAACCTCCAATTCCTTTGGATGAGCAAAGAGTGCACAGGGAACTCCGTTTGTCTCAAGCAAATGCTCATTCTCACGAATTAGCTTAAAAAAGGGGCTCTCTAATCCAGCTCGCAACGAAGTTTTCGCCAAATTATGAGTTGCAAAGTTCGAAACCGGGCAGGGCGTGAGATCTCCTGAAGGCGTTATGTGTGCAAACCCTCGGCCCGCTGAAACACATCCACCCATGAATTCTTCATCGCCCGGAGAATGAATGAGGAGAATCTGTTTGTTTTCTCTGTAGGCGAGAATTGTCTGGCGAAATTTTCTGTGCTCTATTTCCGTGAGCATTAATTCTGGTCCATTATCGACCGGAATATACTCGAGGAAAAAGCCGAGATGGACGCCTTCCGAGATGAATTTCTCGATATTTTTACCATTCATCCAATGTTTAAAGTTTTTTCGAGTAATTGTAACGGAAATTCCATTAAGAATGCCAAACTGATTGAGTTTTCGAATGCTTTTTAAAATTTGCTGATAGATACCATTCCCTCTTCGCGCATCTGTTAGTTCCTGGTTGCCTTCGATGCTCACCACTACAATAACATTTCGTAATTCCTTCAACTTGTCAAAATCTGAGTTCTTGAGCGTGGTTCCATTGGTAAAGATAACAAATAAGCGGTCTCGAAATTCCTCAATCAGTCCGAGAAGTCCTGGTTTGAGAAAGGGTTCTCCACCTGCGATGATAAAGCCAAAGATGCCTAAGGCCTTGGCTTGTTGGATTATACTTCGCCACTGGTCTATGCCCAAAGAATTCCTATCACTTCCTGGACAAACCGTTCCAATAGCCGCGGCATAGCACCCCACACAATTCAAATTACACATCGAAGTGATACTGATTATGAGAAAGGGAGGGACTTGCAGACCTCTCTTCAACTCTAGTTTTCGGAGGTTACTTGCTTGAATATAACCCTTAGCAAAGCGTTCGATAGCCGGAATGACCCTAGGATGTTGAATAATCCAGGGCAAGTAGGTTTTAATGAACAAAGGAAACCGGAGTTGAGCTGGAAGGATAGGTTCGATTGCCATGGTTGCTCGAAAAACTAAACGCCTTAATAAATTAAACATCGAATACCATTTCGATAAGCTAAAATATAAAGGATAGGAAGGTAGCGAGAAAAGCGCTGTATCACCTTATTATGCTTGGTATTATACCAAGCCGCAAAACTCTTTTTACTCATCTTCCATTTAAGTAGGTTTTAGAAAAAAAAAGAATGAATTCGGTAAGTTTGATAAATTTAATGTGCGTGTATTTTGAATTATGCTTGGTTTGAGCAATTCTAATAAGGATATTTTCGTCCACAGCAAAAATAAATTGAATTTTTTTCTAATAACTCCCATAAGGGTTTACCACTGAATTGAAAATTAGGAGTCCAGATGAAGAAGATGGATGGAGAGTTCCGTGAACTCAAGGAAACTGTTATCCGAGGGCAAAATTTAGAAAAATATTAGAAAAATTTAATAAAGATATATTTTTCAAAACCTGTTCCGTTTACTTTCTCTTTTCTTCAATCCCTAACTCATTTTCCACGCCATTGTTGGAGGAAGTAATCAAATTCCAAATATCTACAATTGGGCGGGTCCTTAATGAATCAATACTTTTCATGGATAACATCATTTTTTTCAACCTTTGCGTATGAAAGATAATAATTCACAAGGGAAAGAAAATTTTCTTTCTCTTTTTTCCTGTTTTCCATTGAAAATGAATGCGGATTCTCACGAACCTTATCTTGGTGAAGATTTTATTGTTTTTGATAACTCAATGCTTTTTTTATCATATCTTTGGGTGATAACTTCTTTTTCTTTCCCACTAATTCAAATCAAGTAATTAATTATTTGTATTTTAAAATACCACAGTGAAGATATATATGAAATATATATCGATTTTCATTAAAACGATTTATTTCAAATTTAATCCACCATTTCGAATATAATAATAAAATTTTTTTAAAAACAAGAATTCTGTCCTGTCATTTACTGTAGAATTTTCCGCAATATGGTTCGGTAATTTGTTTTTATTTATAAATAAAGAATATTTATAGAATTCATGTGAAAAATTGGTACATTCCTCTGATTCTTGTAAAAATTTCAACAATTTTTTCGAATTTTTGATCAATGTGAATAAATAAGTGAACATAATTATTTAATTGTTTAACATTTACCAGAATCAGTATGAATATGATTCTTGTTTGTTTTAATAATTAATAAATAATATTTAGGTAACTTTATAATGAATTATTTAGATGTACGTGATATTAATTTGGTGGTAAGGAGAGAATCAGACGAATATATCTTGTATTCACAAGGAATTATTACAAATCAAATAAGGAAATATCCTAGACTGCCAGAAAAAAGATGTAAATATTGTCATGCACCTTATATTCCGTGTAATAAGCACTCAGCTTTATTAGATTCGCAGGGAAATCCTCTATTAGAAAATATTAATGTGATAGGTTATTATATTAAACAACCATTTGATCGATTAACTGAAGACATCGTCAGATTTAGAACAACGGATTATAATAGACCTGAGAGTCTGTCCTTTAAAATCTTAGAAGCTCTACTGAATTTCTATATTAATAACACAATGAAATCTTATCAAGTAATTACTTGTCCTCCTTCACGAGATAATCGTTTTATCTTGTTATTAGAAATGATTTCAAGAAATCTAAAAATAGATTTCATTAATCCAACAACATTTTTAAACTATGATAGAAAACTCCATCAAGAATCCCACATTAGAAATACTATAACATATCAGCAAAGACTATCTCTTGTGAAAAAATTATATTTACCTAAAGAGGGTGTAGAATTTAAGAAAAAATCGATTCTAATTATTGATGATAGATTGTATTAGTGGGTGCTTCCAAAATGAAAAAAGGAAAAATATTGTTATTCGTATTTGTTTTGTTAATAACATCATGTCTTTTATTCCAGAATGGAAAGGCAGCTACATGGAACAGTCCTGCATTAATGAATCCTGTTACGTTCGACGGATTAAGAACTGAAAATGAGTGGAACGATGCATTCACGCAATTATTTTCTTTCATCTATTCAGAGACGCATGCTGCCAACATTTCTATCAAAAACGATTGGGAGAAAATCTATTTTTGTGTACAAGTTTTTAACGAAGATTTTCACAGTTGGGATAAATTATCCATACAATTCGACATTGGAAACGATCTCACGCAAGGAAATGGTGAAGTTAGAGTCTATATTGAAGGAGAGAAATTAATTTATGCGGTTATCCGCGAAATATGGGATACTTCAAAAGGAGAATGGACAACTTCAGGGGGAACTGATGATGGAAAAACGGGTTGGAATGGTATCATGGGGATTGGGAATTACACCTTCGAATTTGCAATCCCTTTCAGTTGGATAGGCATCACCAGTGGAAGTGGCATCCGATTTACCTTACTTTATTCCGATTGGGATAAATTAGAAACTGCCTATTATCCCAGTTCTGTTTATGCAAATTACAATACCCTGCAAACCACCTTTGTAGAAACTCCCTTTTACGTGACCTATTTTTGGTGGTCATTTGCCTTATCCTTCCTCATTTGCATTCCTATAAGCATTGTGGGAGCATTTTACGGAGGAAGGAAGTTGTCAAATAGCAATAGATCGAAAAAAAGTTATCTTGGTTTTTGCTTATTTTCGTGGAGCATGATAATTATCGGATTTCTCATTTTATTCTTGGTGGGAATTGGCCCACTCTTTACAGCAATGTCGGGCAATATTTTTGGAGAAATGTCTGAATTACAGGTATTAAATCTCACATGGACTTTCGTTATAAGTTTGGCTATCATCTTAAGTTTCACCGCAATGGGAAACATCGCCTGGAAAAAATATAAACTGAAAACCGATGAAGAGACCATCCATTTTTAATACTTTACTTTCTTTCAAACAGAAAATCGTGTCAAAAACAATTTTTTAAACCACTCAAATGTATGAAAAGGCATTAACGTGAAAATTGGAGGAATTAAAAATGAAAAGAGAAGAAATTGAAAGGTTTTTGAAGAATGGAATAAATCTTGTCAAATCAGGGAGGTATTCTAATGCTCTAAACGATCTAAAAAAGAAAGAAAAAGAGATCTCCATATTACCTAACTTGGAACAGATTGCATTCTATCAATTATTTGGACAATGCTACATCGGTGAAAAAGTCTGGGAGAAAGCCGAAGAATATTTTCGTAAAATCGCTGAATTATCCACCGATGCCAAAATTTATGGGATTGCTACAGAATCATGTGTCGATGTGGCCATGTTAAATTTTGGACTGAGTAATATAGAAAAAGGGATTCAATTCGGAGAAAAAGCATTGGAATTGTTTGCAAAATCGAAAGATTCTCTATTTGATGAGCAATTCCGTTCAGCTTCTCCAAGTATGTGGGAACAGATTAAAAACAACGTGATTTATTTGTATCAATTTTTAAACCATCATTACGACGAAGCTCTTCAGTTGCTCACACTCATTCTAGCAAATGCACTGCACAACAACTATGGAAAAAACATGTTAAAGTTATACGAGATGGCATGCGAAAATTTTTCTCGAAATCCCTATCAATATAAGGGAGAAACTGCAATGATGAATGCATTAATCGAGAAAGAAAAGATCATTCACGAGATCAAAAGACATGGCAGGTTCAGTTTAAAAGATCCTCACACCACCATAAAGGCGGATAAGGGAAAATGGATCGATGCTGCCATGCAACTGACCTCTGAGAGATTAAAAATCAAAAATAAAGATCCCAAAGACGATAAAATTGATCTCATCATAAAATTAGAGGATATTCTTAGCATTACCAAAAAAAATTCGTTAATGTGGACAAATCCTCTGAATTATTTGCACGTAAACACCAAATTCAACGATTTTTACCTCAGTGTTTTTGGAAAAGCATTTAGAGTGGAAGAATGGGAAAGTGCCTTCAATGAGTTATTCAACAAATTGGTCACCACCATTAAACAGCGGAAATTCATTCTAACATCTTCGGGAACGAAAACTGGTGAGAATCCACGAATGGAAAATCAGGTCTTGGAATCTCAGGGACTTTTAAATAAAGATACAGACATCACTCACCAACACACTATCAATATGCTTGTTTGTCCTCAATGTGGAGTCCAATTGCCAGAGGGCAATATTTTTTGTCCGAATTGTGGTATTGCGATTCAATAAACAGCATTTACTAATTTCATTCATCAAAATCCACAGAATATTTAAAAAGCTTTTATTTAACAATCCACAAACAGGGTCTACCAGTGCATCTTCACTAAATATTTTAATTTTTCTTCTTTAACAGTCCATGAACAGAGTCTGCCAGTGCATTATCACTGATCAGATTATTTTTTTCTCACATCCGCTTTAAAATATCAGAAAATTGGATTAATAGTTAATGGAATATACATTCCATCATGGAATGATTAACGGAATTTGTTTCAATTCAAAAATAGTCATTTACATCAGGCCAACATCTATGGATTGCAATTAAAATTATAGGAAAGGTCATAGATATTTGGAATTCCATCAGTTTCCTTCTGATTAGAAATAAAATTTTATGTTGTTAATTCTTCTTAAAAACCTCTTAGCTCCCTTATCTCAATATGTAAACAACGCAATAATCATTTTTTCCATCTAGGATTCTGATAATCTTATAATCTTTTTTATTCAATCAAGAATGTATTCCCATTCTTTAAATAAATCTTCTTAACAACTTATTTATACCATTATTCATTTTAAACCATCTTTAATCCAAAAAATAATTCAAATTTATTACATCACAACAGGAATTATTTTCTCCATTCTCATTTTTTAGACCTTACAGCAGTAATGTTCTTTTTCAAACTTTTTTTAACAATCTAACAAAAATCAGGAGTTCTACAACTAATTTTAGCATTATCTGAATATATATTCCATCATGGAGGGGAAATATATACAATTGCCTAAATACCACGGCAAAGACATATATTTATATATAAGCAAAATGAAAATATAGTAGGTGCTTGGAAATGGACGAAAGTTTAGATAGAATCCTGATAAATATTTCAAAAAAAGAAAAGGATGCATGGAAGAGACGTGCAAAAGAAGAGAATGTCACGCTGACTCAGTTCATCATTTCATCGGTTCGAGCCAGCCTCGGAAAAATCGCACCTGAAGATAATGGCGAGAAACTAAAGATCCAATTGGAGGAGAGCAAGAAGGAAATTCTTCGGTTAAAAGAATTGCTGCTCAGGAACCATAAATTTGCCGTGGACGAGACTCTCATCAACAACTTGCAAGATTTAGCCATTTCTAAGGGATGGGATGCCCTAAATCACTTCCAAAGAGAAATAGTGCGTGCCCTTTTAGAGAACGATGTAAAATTGGAGGATTGTATTTTCGTGATCAATTATTTCTGGGATTTAGAAGAGGAACACGAAAATTGCGTGTTACAAAAATATTCGCAATATGGGAAAGCCGATTATCAGCTCATTGCCCAAGAGTTATGGGAAGAATGGCAAAATTCAGAGGGAGAATGCCAGCGAACAATATACGATTTAATTAAAGATTTAGAAGGGAGGAAGTTATTATTCTGATCGAAATCCAAAAACGAACCCATGCTGGTAAATATTTACCAAAGCGAAACGTGTTAGATCAGATCAAGGGCGTGTTAAAAAGCATCGAAACAGGAACGATCAATAATACGATAGCAGAAGATTTGGAACAGTATCTCAGTTTTGGAAAATTTGGACGGGAATTTTCCAAGAGTTCCAAGAATTCCTACCGGTGCAAGCTGAAATTTTTCTTCCAATTCATTCAAAAATCACCATTAGAAGTGAACAAAAATGATACTAAACGCTATCTAAGATATCTTGTTTCCAAAAAATATTCTGAGAACACCATTCATACCCGAATCACTGCCATCAAGAGCTTTTTCCGGTATTTAGAAAATGAGGAAATCATCTCCTTCAATCCAACAAAGGCAATTTCCACCTCCATCAGCAAGAACAGCTACTTGAAACGGGAGATTCTCACCGAAGAAGAAATAGCACGATTGTTGGAGGCCACGAAACATCCTCGCGAAAAAGCCATCTTTTCCTTAATGCTTGGTGCAGGACTGCGAGTGGGAGATGATCTTAGAGGAGTGTGCGGATTAAACTTGAATTCATTGAACCTGAAAGAGAATTATATCATCGCCTATTCGAAATACAACAAGTTCACGAAAGTGCCACTGAAAAATTGGGTAAAACGCAATTTGGAAAAATGGTTGCTTGTCCGTCCTGAAGTAAAAAATAATGCGGTATTTGTCAATAACAAGGGAAAACGATTAACTGCCCCATACATCAATCAAAAATTAAAAGAAAAATTACGAGAAGTAGGAATCACCAAAAAGATCACCGCACATAACCTGCGACATACCTTTGGGACCTTATGTGCAAAACATGGAATTCCACTCTTAGAAATTGCAGAACTAATGGGACATGAAACGATAGAAACAACGAAAATATACATCAAGTTAGCTCAAATCAACAAGACCTTTACAGAAAAATTCCCTAGTTTTTAATAGAATAATTAAATCTTAAGCAAGTACCATTTTATTTTTCGTCATTTTATTCCTTTTGTAGCAAAATAAATGGTATAAGTTTCATATACTTTTTTTAAGGAAGCCATCAGCAGGCATTAAAATTGGTAGTACAGTAGTATTTATTATAAAAATCAATAGTTTGAAATAAATTGATTAACTGATTAAATTTAAATAAATGTACTACTTTACTACTAAAATTAAAACTTAAAATGTAATAATAAATAAATTAAATAGTATATAATAAATATTTCATTTACTCAACATGAGATCATTTCACTAATAGTTTTAATCACGTGGATAGAAACCAGAGATTTATAAAAAATGTTTAACTTAAACTAGTTCCCTCTCCAAAGACAGATATTTTTGAAAGGTATCATCTTTTATTCCACGTGGAAAAATGTTCCTCATAATATCGATCAAATTTATCTAAAATTTTATCTAAAAGAAGTGATTTCACATTATATTTGTTTCTCAATAGCGTTTCTAAGTCTAATAATTTGTTATAATAATCATCAGTTTCATAGCAATAGGGAGTACTACTTTTTTTAAACAAATAATCTTTCTCCTTAATTTCTCGAATCAAATGTATCAAATTCATCAATAATTTTGGCTCTAAAATCGCATAATTTAATAACTCCTTATCAATAATGTTTTCGATAATCAAATATATGTGAAGATCATGCTTAATTGCATGTTTCTTCAACAGTACTAGCAATTCTTCACGAATTCTTAGCCTATAGTCCACCCGTTTTAATTCAATATGTTCAATTTCAAAAGGTTTTTCTAAAAAATTGAGGATTAGTTCAGATAGATAATTGGTATAGGGTATCGACATTTGGATGCATAGTTGTTTAAACTTACCCAAAATTCTTTTCTGGATCATAATTGTTGTGGATTTTCCCATATTGTTAAATTTTCTCCTAAAATTTAGCACTTATCACTTTTTAAAAAAGGGTTTCAAGCTTTCTTGCTTTTTGTCACTTTCAAAATCTTCAGGATCCAATAAATCTTTATTTTTTTCAATGAATTTTTTAATACAAGATTCGATTACAGAGCTTTGGGTCACGCGGGTCTTCATACAGATTTTAGCAAATTGTTGTCGTATCAATACATCCAAATCATTTAAATAACTATTGTATTTCATTTTTGGAATTCCTTACTCATTTATATCTCATGTGAATTTTCTTAAATGCACGTAATATTACATCATCATTCTTTATATATTTGTCTCTTTCAATTCTTACATCATTCAGGAGCATTTCTTTTACATAGAATGCCATTTTCTTATAAAATTTTAATTATGACCAGAATTGTTCATTAGATAGATAAATCCTAATTTCTCAACTTTTTAATGTTTTAAAAATAAGATCAAAGTGTCTTTCATCCACTGAACTACAGAATAAGAGTAGAAATTAATAGACATCCACAATAGTCATAAAAAATTATAAATACCACCATAATTTTCAAAAGGTGAAGTGTTTTTGAATCATTATACACAAGTTCTACAATTAATTAAAAAATTTAACAAATTTATCCTTTTTATTAACGTGTTTCTTTACCCAATAACTTGTTTCTCATTTTTTATAACAAGTTATAATTCCAAATAACAAATAACATTTCTTCAACAAATTCTAGTCCTAAAAATATTTCATACCAACAAAGAAAGTGGAAATGTGAAATGTTTTTCATAATCAATTGCTTTTCATTTCATCAAAAACGGGAAATATGCGAAAATCGATCTTCGTATTTTTCATTTCCAAGCGAGTTGTTCCATCTTTACTTATGTATCCGTGAATGATAAAATGTGGATCATACCGCACTTCAAAATTTTTTATGCCATCATACAATCCTTTTCGTACAAATGCTTCACCATTTCCATGTCTCCAATAACGATTCTTTTCATCACGATAATGGAAGTTATAGGGCAATAATCTTGACCTGCAAAGATTCCTCAAGGCAATCTCGAGATCCTTATACCCAAGTGTCTCAAACACGATCTCCATATATTTCAAATCCAATCCTTTTAATACATATCCAACTTTTTCTAATGTATTCACGCAATTTTTAACAATTTTTCCCAGGTTATTTGCATAAGGGCGGCTTTTGGCAATGTAAAAAATTTCAAGCACGCCTCCATTTCGATTCAAGGTCAAAAATATCTTGTAAGGATCAAGTTTATCTTCATCAATTTCAACTGTTTCATTTTGCAAATATCCCACAAAAATGAACTTGTCATATTCTTTTATTCCTCTATCCAATCCAACATCATCACTGATAATAAGCTTGTTAAATTCAGCGTTAAATGTAATAATTTCTATTGATTTTTTAATATCTTTTATCTTCATTTTTGAAAAATGCCTTTAATCTCTTAATAATTGTTGATGGAAAATTTATTACTCAATTATTTATCCTAATGGACTAAAAAATGTTTTTAAAATAATGAAACGGGTGTAGAATGTATTAAATCGTTCCCAATGACATTTTCGAAACTATTACTATTCAACTTTCAAAATTAAAGGATTTGAATTGTAATGCCAAAAAAAGAGCCATAAACCAATATTCAAAAAATCTTTCAATAGTTTAATATGTATAAACTAATTTATACATATTTTTCAAATCTCTTCCATTTTAAACAAAAATATTTATAAGATCTTGATAACTTGAATTTAATAAATTTGAATTTTTTAAAAAATTTAAAGTATTTTTTATTTGTTTTATTGTTATTATCCATTCTTCTTCTGAAAATTTAAAATAGTCTTTGACCTCAATTAATTCGACTTTATCTTTTCTTATTATATAGAGATAATTGATCAAATCTAGAATTAGTGGAATAAATGAAATTGTTGAAATATTGTTGATTAATCTTTCAAAAAGTTCTAACAGATTTTTGTCATAAGGATTGTCTATCGCAATAAATTTTTGGACATCTTCGATCGAATCAAAAAGCTTAAAGGGTTTCCATTGAAAGTTACGAAAAATTCAGCAAATTTATTCCTAATAAAATGAAACTTAGAGAAGTTAAGATTCCACATAATATAATAAAGGGCCAACCAAAAAAATGGCTGGAAGAAACCCCCAACAAGAAAAGAAAATAGAATATATAAATTGCGATTTGGGACAGATAGAGAATAATTGGGAATTTTAAATTGAGCACTCTAGTATTTTTAGATAAACTCAAAAATAATAAACTTAAAATAATGCTAAATCCCAGTGCGGTGATATTTGTAATTACATGCCCTGTCAGGAGTAATGGATTGATATAGAGTTCACTTAAACTACTTACAATTAAAATTCTGAGGGGCATCCACCCCATATTCAAAGGAGGAATTGAATAATAGTATCTTAATAGAATATAATCCATTAAACTGAGACATATACTAATTCCCAAAAGAAAAAGGGTCAGGTTTAAGATCAATTTTTGGATGTTTGTTTTATTAACTAAAATCTTCAAACCCCAAAAAATGAGAAGGAATAATAGAGTTCCAATTCCAACTTGCACAAAGGGATAGAAATCCGCATACAATGTCCATAAGAATCCCACCAAGGGCGAATCTTCATTCAGTAGATAAATACTTCCCCAAATTATGACTATAATAGTCGCCGGAAGACTGCCACATAAAATAGAAAAAAATCCACTTAACCTAAGTGTTTTCCTTTCTTCCTTTTCTAATTCCATATGTATATATTACCTAATTTCAAATAGTTAGATTGAAACCAAATATCAACTTCTGTCTTTTAACTATTATGTTTATTGCCGTGTATATTAATAGGATTGTTACTACTATAATACTTACAATTATAGGTTGTGTAACTATATTGGGAGAGGAGGGGTTTTCTATAGAGGATAAAGAAGAATTTTGTGAACCCATATATTTTTTATAATAGAAATAAAAATCCTCCAGATTTATAGTAATGTTATCAAACCATTTATCCTTATAGATTGACTTCATCTGATGGTATGATAAATCAATTAAAAGAACATTCGAATATTCTTCTTGTAATCTATATAAATTGTTTGCTGCCCCTAAAACATCCAATCGATAAATTCCAGTAAGATTACCGATTATCCAGCCAGTTTCTGATGGAAATGTTTGTCCTGTAAAAGTAGAATTGTTGAATTCACTTTGATATCGAAAAAGTATTGGCGTAAGATTGTAATTTTCTATTATCCTTTTATATTCTGAAATTGGAATCAAGTTTTTAAACGATATAGAAACTATTAATTTTTCATTTGGATTTTCTTTTTGCAACGTGTTTAAATCAGCTTTCTGCATATTGATGTAATTTATAACTTCAATGAAGGAATCGATTTCAAAATTAACATCGATTTCACCAAAACTAGGAGAAAGTCCATTGATAATAACTTTTCTAAAGGGGTGATATTCAATTAAATTTACAGAGACATTTAAAGGTGGATCCCATATCCAGACAAGAGATGATGATGAATGGTCAGTATGTGCAGGAAAAGGCGTAACATCTGTTAAAGTTTTGTATTTCATTGGATATCCTGGAGGACTAAGCCAAGCAAGCCACCATCCTTCATCTCCCAATTCAGCTTCTATTACCATATTTCCAGATTCAGTTGTTTCAACCTTATACATTACTATTGCATCATACCATTTATTAGTTTCTAATGATTCTGGGTTTTTCGTATAAACTTCGATCTCTTCAACATTATCCTGCCATTCTTCTAGCTCATCTGAATCAGTAAATCCCGTGTTACCAGGTAAATTTGTAGCATACATAGGCATAAATATAAAAAGATAATCTATTAAAGCTCCTTCTAGCACTGAAGGAGGATAACTCCGAAATTCATGGATATAGCACGGGTCTGATGGTGCAGGCTTACCTGAAGCAAACTGATCTTTCCAGTAATAATATTTGTAATAATAATATGTTTCCCAATTAAAATAAAATTGAGACCACCATTCACAAAGATACCAGTAATATTTAATTTTAGTTAAAAGGCCGAACATCATAGATGAAGGAGCTCCCATCGCTTCAGCCTGAGCATCATTATAATGCCTAGAATGAGATAACCTTTCAAACCAAGGAGCATAAGCGTATTCTGAAATTACTACATAGCCTTCTTTTGAAGTAGCAGTATTTACATCTGTATCGCCATTATATGTAGGATCTCCTTCGAATTCAACTTTAAGGTCGTAGTTTCCTACTGCTTCAATTACAGAATGGGTTAACGTAGCAAGTCCAGAATTATCTGTTGTCGCAGATCCTAGCAATACCCAATTCGACCCTTGGAGGTAATAAAAATTAATGGTTTTACTCGCTAAAGGCGTCGATTGATAATATAATGAAGCTTGAATCGAAATCGAATCAGGAGTTCCTGGAGATGCTATATATTTACTAACAAAGGGACCTCCAATCAAAGTAACATCCGTTGTTAGAAGAGGCGGGCGTATAACAATTTCTCCAATGGTAGTAGCAGATTTATAAAATGCAGTTTCAGAGGTTGATACTTTTAAAGTATGAGTTCCAGTAGCCAAATTAATTGAAACAGTGATGGCAGCAATTCCATTTACATTGCTAATCACAGTTCCTAAATAAATCCAACTGCTTCCCGAGATATAAAAATCAACTTCAATTCCTTGAATAGGATTATATTCTTTATCAGTTACTTTTGTCGCTATAGTCTCAAGTTGTCCTTGATAAATTGATTTAGAGGGATTTGCCAATAATATTGTCTCTCTTTCTACAATTAATCCAGGAGAACTTATTTGTGAATATAAATTATAATAAGTATCACCATTAAACTCAATTTTAGTATTATAGCCTCCGGGCGGAATATTTATTGTCCATGGAATATATGCCCAACCAGCCAGATCGGTATTCTCTTCGCCTATTTTAATCCAAGTGGTTGATGATGGTTCAATATTGAAAGATAAGGGTTTACCAGAAAGCGGATTGAATATAAGATCATTATCTGTGAGCCTTCCCGCAAAAGAAATCAAATCACCATAATTTCCTTTTATTTCTAGCGCATAAATCATTGTATTTTCTTTATGAATGGTTAAAATTCCTTCTTTTTCACTACTTAAAAAATTATTGCTTTCCATATGTATTACTTTAAGAGGGTATATGCCTGGATCTTGATTTGATATAAAGGGTATTAATACCATTCCTTCTGAATCGGTATAAGATGAACCAATTTCGTTCCAATAACCATTCCAATACAAAAAGAAGGAGAGCATTTCATTTTCTATCGGAATATTTTCATCATCATTGAGGGATGCATAAAGATACTCGGTATCACCGTATTCGAATGAAAAATCTATAATGGTTGGAATAATGGTTGATTCTTTTAAAATAGTTAAAGCGTTGAAGAAAATTTCCTCTCCAATGCCATAAAATTTCCCTCCTTTAAAAATTACTTTCACATCATAATTTCCAGGAGGGGTGGAAATTTCTACAGGTAATTCTGCGAATCCATCTTTATCAGTTTTTATAGTAATTCCTAAATTTCTCCATTCATTGCCCTCATTAATTTGAAAGGTAATATTGCGATTGGGGATGGGATTTTCGCCGGGATTGAGCATTCTTGCCCTGAAATCTGTATGATCAGAGTATCGAACTGTTAAAGGATTAAATTGGATGGTATGAGATTCTCTTAGAACATTAATCGAACTCTCATCTATTACCATATCATAATTTTCATTACCTAAAAATTCTGCTTTTATTTGATACTGCCCTTTACTCAAACCAACAAAGTACTCAAGCTGTGCAATCCCCTTAGTATCTGTCATTTCGCTTCCAATATAATTCCATTCATTGTCAATTTTAATAAAAAAGTGAATGGCTTCCCCCATTAATGGAATGTTTCCAGGTCCTTTAGTTAATTCTGCAGTTAAAGTAACGTTATGCTGATCAACTACCCTATGCGGTTCGGCTTCTATTTTCAATTGAATTTGCTTTTTATTATTTGCAAAGGAAGTTGGAATACTTATTATTAAGATTAAAAATAAGATTAGGAGAGAAATTTTTTTATGTCCCACTTTATTCACCCTTAAAATCATATAGAAGTTTGCATATATATAAGCGTTTTGTACCTTGACTTGGACAACTGAGTCCATTTTACTAAAGCCGAGCTTGCCTATAAAAATTTGATGCTTTATCACCTTTATAAGTCAGTTCATAAATAATATTCGCCAGTTTACATTGAGTGCATTGGTGTTTAAGGTTCACGATCCATTCGGCGAAGAGTTCTTCACTGAATCGTTTA
>Ga0315310_10001146_pt1 | contig 16674 bp, 20 predicted proteins | sample TDP5_MG_FD_203630 | JGI IMG/M metagenome (GOLD analysis project Ga0315310, IMG submission 203630) | Freshwater sediment microbial communities from Lake Towuti, South Sulawesi, Indonesia - TDP5 | ecosystem: Environmental > Aquatic > Freshwater > Lake > Sediment | place: Indonesia: South Sulawesi... | reverse complement strand
ATTATTGGCTACTACGATGAAAAACGAAGGTGGAGAATGATGGAGGTTGCTCCTTCACCGTGGGACTATGTTTATGAGCCGAACGAAGAGGCGCTTAAGAGATTCTTCATTCCAGAGAAGGTAGCCACCGAATCCCTAATGCTGGAGATAGGTAAGGTCAGAGGGACGAATATACCAGTATACATCGACTTGAACTCCATCGCAAAGGGGCATATGTTTGTAGCTGGAATGACAAGATCCGGAAAGTCAAGCTTCATCATAAACCTTGTAGCTAAGGCTTCAAGGTTGAAGCCTAAACCGCACTTCGTGATCTTTGATAGGCGCGGGGAGTACGATAGCCTAATAAAATACGGCGCGATAAGATACCCCTATAACAAGTTTACACCTGAGATTACAGACCCCAAGACGATCGCCTCTAAACTCGAATTGAAGGGCAAAGAGCGAGACGCCGTGCTGGAAGCTGCGAGGCTTTTAATCACTGAGGGTTCGGAGATAACACGGGACAATATACTCGCCAAGACTGAGATGATCATGGAAAAAGGTTTAATATATAAGACAACGGAGACTCAGAGCAAATCTTTAGCGAGCATTCGATGGGCTTTAGAAAATAAAGGCGAGTTTCTAGACCAAACGGTGAAGCCTATCGATATCATAGAACAGATAAACAACAACTTCACGCTGATAATTGATTTCTCAGTCGACTTAGATATCGAGGCTCAGCAGAGAACCGCATGCCACATCTTGAATGGGATTCGAGAATACGCTATGAGAAGGAAAGATCACGGGGACTTTGCCTCAGTAATCGCCATCGAGGAGGCTCAATACCTCGCACCTGAAAAAGGCGTGGAAGTCAAAGAGTCGAATGCCCAGTCAGAGGTTAAGGCTTCTATGATCGAGACGATAAGCCAAGCAGGAGGATACAATGTCGGCCTGATAATTATGACCCAGAGACCAGCCTACGTCTTGAAGAGCTGCATCTCCCAATGCAACTCCGTCGCATGCTTCAGGTTGAAGAGCGGGAACGACCAAGACGCGATCCTGATGTATACGGAGTATGGATCTGAAAGACTGCGAGATTACCTTCCGGGGATGGCTGACCATGAGGCTATGCTTTGGGGAATCGCTGTTCCAACACCCTTCCCGGTTATAGCGGAGATCGAGGTTGAGGAGTACCCGCAGAAAGCAGTCGCATTCGCAAAACAAGCCTGGGAAAAGATGGAGTACACCGATAAACTCAGAAGAATAGTTTGATTTACCAGTTTAAACGCCGCTGGCGAGGTGAAGCCTCTTGATAGTTTTGATAGGAACAGACTTTCACGGCGATGAGGAAGCTGTCCGAAGATTCGCTTCTAAGGCTGAAGAGGCGAAGGCTGACGTTCTCGTCGTATGTGGCGATATGACTCACTTCGGTTCTATTCAAGGAGCGAGGGACTTGTTTTCTTTGTTGAATGGGCTACGGCTGCCCGTATTCTTTGTTCCAGGAAATTGTGACCCCCCGTCTTTGGCTGAAATCGAGGTTGAGGGAGCTAACTGCATACATGGAAAATACAGGTTTTACGGTGGCGTAGCCTTTTTAGGCATCGGAGGCGGACCCATCAGTCCGTTCAACTGTCCTTTCGAGATGACCGAAGAGGAGATGAAGGAACTTCTACAACAAGAAACCGATAAACCGTTGATAAATAGGTGGTTCGTGCTGGTCTCCCACACTCCACCCAAGAACACAAAGATAGACAAGATTTATTCTGGTAGACACATAGGCAGCGAAAGCATCAGGAGATTCATTGAAGAGAAGAAGCCGTCCGCAGTTTTATGCGGGCATATTCATGAGGCACGTGGAATAGATAAGATCAATGGAACAATACTTGTGAATCCTGGACCTGCGAGACATGGAAATTGCGCTTTAGCCTCCATTAACGAGCAGATTGAAGTTAAGCTGGACTACCTTTAAAGGTAAAGTTTAAAAGGATAGGTTATTAATTGTTGTCTTCGCGAGGAATAGCCGATGCCGTTCGAGGAGGGCGACTTTATCCTTATAGACTATGTGGGTAAGATCGTTGAAACAGGTGAAGTTTTTGAAACCACAATTGAAGAGGTCGCTAAAAAGGAGAGCATATACGGTGAGGGAAGCATATATGAGCCGAGGCTGGCAGTCATCGGCGAAGGATGGGTTCTAAAGGCCCTAGATGAAAGCCTACTAAACCTTGAATTAGACAAGCCCGCCACTATTGAGATACCGCCTGAGAAGGGCTTCGGAAACCGCGACCCTGAGAAGGTCAGGCTATATCCAATAAGACGATTAACATCTCGCGGTATTACTCCGAGAGTCGGTATGCGCCTCGAAGTTGACGGGCGACTAGCAACTGTAAGAACCATAGGATCAGGCAGGGTTCAATTAGACTTCAACCCGCCGTTGGCAGGCAAAACTTTGGCATACGAGGTTACTGTGAGGAAGAAGCTCGAAACCGATGTGGAGAAAATTCAGGCTTTAATCCACCGAAGAATACCTTTGGTAGATGTAAATAAGTTCGATGTGACGCTTGACCAAGGAAGTATCATGATAAACATTCCAGAGGAAGCCTTCTACATCGAGGGCTTACAACTATCGAAAAGGGGTATATACATGGACATACAGAAGTTCTTCCCTGAGGTAAAAACTGTAAAGTTCATCGAGGCCTTTAAGAGGCCTGAACCCGCCGCAGAACAACCCTCGCCAAAGGAAACTCCCGCGGGCACTCAAGGTTCCCATTGATCTTTACTATCTCGCAACGATCACCATTCAGTAACCCTTTTGGAGAGCAGAGCTCAAAGTCTTCGCAATTCTCCATACCGCATTCTCGTGTTTGAAACAATATTACAGCGCCTTCTATTGCCTGTTTAGAAAGGATGGCAGTTTCTATCTCAGACTCAACAACCTCAACAACCATCATATCTGTGTCGGTCAGCTCGCATTGCATCCTCTTCTCTCGTAGTCCAACAACTTTATAGACGCGTCCAAGTTCCAAGTTTTTGACGCAAACATGGAAGTACTTGCATTCCTGACATTTTGGAGCAGATCCTTTATGGAGGAAAGTGAAGCCTTCTTTAGCCTGTTTAGAACTTATAAGGGTGATCAAAGCCTTCCTTTTGGGCATCTAATCCAACTCCTTTATTCGATTACGCCCGTAGTCTTAGCTAATTCCTCAGCAGACTTGTAGGTTAATCGCTTCTCGTTCAAGATGGTATATCGCTCAGGGCGAATTTCACACGCCTTCACAAGCGCTTTTACGACACATTCTGGACCTATTCCGATCTCGCTGGCTGTGGTCGGAGCTCCAATCTTTTGCAGGAGATTCTTAATTCCTCTCCATTCTATACCGTGGAGATAAGCCATCATAATGGTTCCTAGGCTACATTGTTCTCCATGCATGGCGGGCTTCTGCGCCATCAGATCTAAAGCATGACTAAATAGATGCTCTGACCCACTGCAGGGCCTGCTTGTACCAGCTATACCCATAGCTACGCCGCAGCTAACTAAGGACTCAAGAACAACCCTAAGCCCCTGTTCTGATCCAGGTTTAATCGTGTTAACATTGTCGGCTACGTGCCTCGCACTCATTAGTGCTAGGCTAGCTGTGTACTGAGCATAATACTCGTTCTTTCTTCTGTGTGCCAGCTCCCAATCGCGGGTCGATGTAAACTTAGCTATCACATCCCCGCATCCGCTCGCCAAAAAGCGATAAGGTGCTTGAATTATGATGCTTGTATCGGCGATTACAGCCATAGGAGACTGAGCCGGAACTGAATAAGGCCTTTCTAATCCTCTCAGAGAGGCAAACGAGCTCGCCATTCCATCGTGGGATGCCGTTGTTGGCACACTGATGAATGGAATACCTTGACGCGCGGAGCTCAATTTAGCTAAGTCTATCTTTGTTCCGCCACCAACTCCTAACACTACCCGCGGCTTATTTTTCTCGATTTTTTCTTCGACGGTCCTGACATCTTCCAGAGTTGGAATCTGAGAATCTACGATAAAATAGTTCACCTCTAAACCTGCATCCTCTAGTAGGTCGATGACTTTTTGACCTGCAATATGGAAGGTCTTCGAACCAGTAATTAGAAAAGCTGATTCTAGAAAATTCAGCCTCTTACACACGTCACCAATCAGGTCTAAGGTTTCATTTCCCACAATGACCTCCCTGGGAAGCTGCATACGATGAGGCTTCATGGTCAAGATCAATCACAACTCAGTGAAGACATCCTTTTTTTGTTTCAGAAAAGATTTAAAACTTCTGGGTTAAACTCTCAATTACGGCAGGATAATAGTAAGATAAATCCGAACGGTTTAAATCTAACTTCTACAATGTATCATTCGCTATCTTGTTTCGCAAGTGATGCTGACAAGATCATTTTGGGTGAAAAAGAAGTGCAGGATAAGATTGAGGACCTTACCTTTAAAGGAACCACTACGATAGGGGTTGTAAGCAAAGACGGGGTCATCTTAGCTTCTGATACGCGCGTGACGATGGGATCGTTTATAGCTCATAAGAAGGGGAAAAAAGTCCATAAAATTGATGATCATTTGGCCATGACCATCTCGGGTAACGTTGCAGACGCGCAACAAACCGTTGAGATACTTAAAGCCAACGCAAGGCTATATCGCTTAGAGAACAAGCGTCCCATGCCAGTGAAGTCAGCAGCCCGCCTAATAGCGAACCTCTTTTTCTCCACCCGTTTTGCTCCTATGATAGCGCAGATTCTGGTTGGAGGCCTAGATGAATCAGGACCGCACATTTATGCTTTGGACCCCTTTGGAAGCGTAACAGAGGAGAAATGTGTCGCAACAGGTTCAGGTTCCCCAGTGGCGTACGGCGTTCTTGAAGATAAATATAAGGAAGACATACCGATAAATGAAGCTTTGCCTATAGTCGTCCAGTCTGTCATCTCAGCTATGAAGAGAGACGCCGCAAGCGGGGATAGCTTCGATGTATCCATAATAGATAAAGAAGGATATCGAGAACTGGGTGATGAACAGAAGAAGCAGATTTTGTAGATTGGTAAGAAGTTCATAAGCATGTAGGAGGTATAATGGAGAAGTGTCCTCCATTGATAAGGCAGAGATTCGACGAACTATATTGAAGCATATACCTAAAGAGGCAGAGATTACCCGCATCGAATTTGAAGGGCCATCTTTAGCCATTTACACAAAGAAGCCGGAGATCCTGATCGAACAAAGCCATATAGTCGCCGACATAGTCAATTTGATCAGGAAAAGGATCGTTGTCCGTTCAGACCCCTCTGTTAGATTGCCGGAGAAAGATACCGAAAAGATCATAGGTGAGATAGTTCCGCGGGATGCAGAAATAACCAATATAAACTTTGACCCCAGCCTTGGAGAGGTTGTTATAGAAGCAAAGAAACCGGGACTTGCCATCGGAAAGAACGGTGTGATCTTACAAGAGATGATAGAAAAGACACGTTGGAGGCCTAGAGTCTTACGGAGTCCTCCGATACCATCAAAAATAATGGCACACGTGACGTATTTCCTTCACACCGAAAGCGAGGAACGAGAAAGAATCCTCAGGATGGTTGGTGAAAGAATTTTCCGTCCACTGGTCTATGGAATCGGGGATGTCAGAATTACGACGTTGGGAGGCGCACAAGAAGTTGGCCGTTCAGCCGTTCTTCTTCAAACCAGAGAAAGTCAGGTGTTGCTGGATTGCGGCATCAATCCGGGTTCTGGGAGTGCGTTAGAGGCTTTTCCGCGTTTTGATGTCCCTCACTTCGACCTAGATGCTTTAGATGCTGTTGTTATAAGTCACGCTCATTTAGATCACTGCGGTTTCCTCCCCTTCTTGTATAAATACGGATACGATGGACCGACGTACTGTTCTGCACCAACTTTAAGCCTCATGACTTTACTTCAGCTTGATTATCTTGATGTTCTTGTTAAAGAGGGGATAACTCCTCCTTACGATCAGAAAGATGTGAGGGAGAGTGTTTTACATGCAATACCTTTGCGTTACGGCGTTGTTACAGATATAGCGCCGGACATACGTTTGACCCTTCATAACGCGGGCCACATTCTCGGTTCATCGATAGTACATCTGCATGTAGGAGAAGGTTTACATAACATAGTTTATACGGGCGACTATAAATACGGGAAGACTATGCTTTTAGAAGCCGCAGCCACCGAGTTTCCCAGAGTTGAGACGATAATAACGGAAAGCACCTACGGGGCGTCAACGGACATCATGCCCTCGAGAGTGGAGGCTGAAGAGAAACTCGTTTCCACAATAAATAAGACATTCGAAAGAGGAGGTAAGGTTTTAATTCCAGTTCCCGCAGTGGGTAGAGCCCAAGAAATCATGCTGGTCATCGATAGATATATGAAGCGCGGTATTCTAAAGGAGGCTCCCGTCTTTATTGAAGGGATGATTTCTGACGCGACAGCTATTCACACGGCTTATCCTGAGTATCTTTCAAAGGAGGTAAGGGATAGCATACTACATGAAGGGATCAACCCGTTCCAATCGGACTACTTTACGATAGTAGAGCATCCAAGCGCCAGAGAGGACATCATACATGGCGGAGAGTGCATCATAATCGCTACGTCTGGCATGCTTGAAGGAGGGCCCATAATCGATTATTTCAGACATTTAGCATCGGATAAACGTAACACGATAATATTTGTAAGCTATCAGATTGAGGGAACCTTAGGGCGTCGAGTGCAGAGAGGTCTAACCGAGGTTCCAGTGATGAACAGTAACAGAAAAATTGAAGTTATAAAAATTGATGTGAATGTTGAGACAATTGAAGGTTTCTCCGGCCATTCAGATAGAAAACAGGTAATAAGTTACATCCGTAAGGTTTCGCCGAAGCTTGAGAATCTCATCGTATGTCACGGCGAAAAGGAGAAATGCGAAAGCATGGCAGAGGTCTTTCATAAGAGGAATGGGATCAATACTAGGGTACCGAGTGTCTTAGAAACGATTAGGCTGCGGTAGATTCGCTTTCAGTTGTGTCAGCTCTTTCCCGCCATATCTTAACAAAAGCAGGTGTTATTACGACTCGTTCTTCACCTAGACGGGCTATGTCCCCACCGACCGATTCTGTAAACTCGCATAGTTCGCTGACGGCTCGTTTGACATCGTCTATGCTCTTCTTTGCTAAGGGACTGACCTTGACAATGAGGATGTTTCCAGACTTAACTTCTTCCTTAATAAGGTCAACATCTTCAATAGACCTTAAAGGTAAAGCCTTCAGATAGACCTTTTCCGGCGCTCCTAGGGAAGTAGGGGTAATCGTACTAGAAGGTGTCTCTTCGGAGATTTGCTCTCTCTTTTCTTTCTTAATTTTACTCAGTATCTTTTCGATCGTCTTATCTACGTTCATATCCGGCAACTTAACACCTTCAATAACTACTTATTCAGTTCTTAGGTCTTAACTTTTTCGTTTTTAAGCAATCTTTTTCATCAGGTTCCAAAGATCATCTCCCACGTGATGTACGTTTTTCACGATCTTTCCCCGTTTAGTTTCCTTCATAATTTTTGATTCTATCAATGCTTGGCCTATTGCTAATGGTTTCCCATGGCGCTCGTCCACAATTAGGAGAAAGGCATTCTTATCGAATTCTCCCTCGATCTTAACAACTCCGGGAGCCATGATGTCAGCTCCGTTGCAGATGTGTCGTACCGCACCCATATCAACCACAATTTTTGGAAGCAAAGAAAATATCTCCTCAAACAATAACGTAGGAAAGAGCATGTCTCGAATTTGTGCTGAAAATGGCATGTTATTGAAGAGGAAGATCTTAGCCTCTTGCGCCTCAACTAATTCGATTCGAGGCTTAGACCCAAATAGCTGTTCGGGTTTGATGCCGAGTCTTCCAGAAAAATTGTCCAAGATCTGCTTTATTTCATTTTCCTTGAGGAAGTGCCGCTTTAAAGAGTTGCGCATAAATTCAAATTTAGACGCAAGACATATAAATTTGCATTCCTCTTTAAAAAGGAAGTGGAGATTCCATAGTCAGGAGATGCTAAAAAATGGCGATTGAGATTCTAGAAGACAGCTTGGGGAAGACCGTTCTAATTAGACTGAGGGGTGGGAAAAGTCTGCGGGGTAAACTGCAGGGATTCGATCAGCACTTAAATCTCGTGCTTGAAGAGGCAGAGGACTTGACAAATGCTGATGACATTAAGAAGTTGGGGTTAATAATAGTCAGAGGAGACAACGTGGTTATGATCTCTCCGCCTCCGAGGTGAAAATGTGGGAAAAGGAACTCCATCCTTTGGAAAACGAATGGGGAAAACCCTTCACATCCGATGTAGAAGATGCGGAAGAAGATCGTATAATGTAAAAGAGAAAAGGTGTTCAGCTTGCGGTTACGGAGAATCTGAAAGGATAAGAAGATACTCATGGCAGACAAAAAGTGTTAATAGAAGAAGGCTATTCTGATTTCACAACGCTCTTAACACAAAATATCGAGCTGCATTGATCATGAATGGTTCATAGCGCTCAGATAGTTGTTAACGAACCGAAATGTATTTAAAATAATGTGAGCCGATAAGAACAGATTCAGCGTGATTGGGATGGTTAGAAAGGCTCGAATAAGGTTGACGAGTACGGATTACAGAAAGCTCGAAGAAGTGTGCAAGGAACTAAAGACGATATCGGAGAGATCTGGCGTCAAGATGACGGGGCCCGTCCCCCTTCCTACAAAAAGGCTACGTGTACCAGTTAGGAAGACACCGTGCGGTGAGGGCACAGCTACCTGGGATAAGTGGGAGATGCGGATCCATAAACGTCTGATAGATATCGACGCGGAAGAAAGAGTTATGAGGCGAATTATGAGGGTGAGGGTTCCAGAAGAGGTCTTCATAAGCATCGAATTGGTTTGACGTTTTTCAACTTTATGTGTGTGCGCATAGCCTCTATAGCCCCTCTATTTGGTTCCAAATATGTTTTGTGCGGCAGCTGTAACTTGTGAGGAAGCCCGTTGGGAAATTTGAGTAATGCTTATTCTTCCCGTTTTATGAATGGAGTCTTCTAGGAGCCGGTTTAGGTTTTTTATGATTTTTGACGCGTATTCTATTGTTTTTTCATATAGTTCTTTGTAGGTTTTCTCGTCTACTGGTTTTATGTTGTGTGCCCTTATTGATCGGTTCCTCTTTGAGAGTAGGTCCTTTAGTTTTTTGTCTTCTCGGTATTTTGTTCTTAGTTCGTCGCCTTTCTCTAGGGTACTTTGATGGTTGTTTCTGGTTGGATGTTCCATTCTTTTAGGAGCTTTTCGGGCATCTGGTCTGGTTTTACTTGGGATGTTACGATATTATAGTTTTTTCTTAGTTCGTATTGGGCGATCAGTTCTGCTGTTCTGTAGTCTGTGGCTACTGCGTCGTCGTATCTTTTTTCGTCGTTTCCTCTCCTTTTCGCGTTGTTTAGCAAGTCAGCCACATCGAATGGTTCAGGTTCGTCTCCCTTCTCCAAATGTTTTATGAGCATTCCCAGGAATCTTTGTTGCCGCTTAATTCTTGCAAATCGATTTTCCTTATTATTTGGAACGCTTTTTTGTGTTGGAATTTTTCCCATTGGTCATAGGCTTTCGCTAGGTTCTTGAGCGGACGAAAAAAGGCTTCTCGGCACAATTCCAACAGTTGGTTACGGCAAGTTGCTCTATAGAGAAAGGTGTTATTTAGAAGGTAAAAGCATATTATAGTGGGGAGTGACTACTTATAGGTGAATGGTGGATTCTGTTGGGCGAAACCATCCGAGATGACCATTCGGGATCTTCTACAAGAAGAGTCGCGAAAACGTGGCGTAACAGTTGTTCCGGAGTTTTCTGTTTGACACCTGTTGGGCGGAAGACGCCGTGTATGTTGTTGAAGAATGACGCGCAGTAGATTGTGGAAACGAAAATGGGCGCTGAAACAGCTTTTGGATCGGTAACTAGTCTGTTCGATTATTTACGTTAAACTTAATAAACCGAAAAGAAGATTTCAGAAATGTGCAGAACCATTTACGCAGAATGGAATGGCCTAATGCCAAGTTGAATGGCAAGTTTGCAGGCAATTTAGCATTTTAACATTACAGCGGAGCAAAGTTCGCATTTCTCGATGTCAATGCTCGGATCGAAGATCTTATGCAACTTGCACATTAGTCCCTTCCCTCTGATGATTCTGCAAACTTCACAGAGCTCGGTTATAAAGTCCTTGTAGACCATTTTGCCTTTAGCCAGCGAAGCCGCCATATCATTTATCATGGCTGTTATGTCCTCCTCTGCTTCTAAATCGATAGCCCGCCCCCTCATCTTTCTGCCGTAAAGGCTTACGACCGATTGGCTGACGTCTAGTAGATTGGCCACGTCCAACTGCTTCATTTTATGTTTAGTCATCAGTTCTTTCGCTATCATCGCTCTTACTACTGGTAGAACGCATTTTACGGCAACTTCGCACGGCGCTAGCAAGGTTTGAGCCTCATATATTTTTAGAGAGAAAGATATATTTATTACAATCGTAATGTCATGAGGTTGAAAATTACTGGCGATTCCAATTTATATCATTGGATAGAAAGGCATATATATTTTATTACAATGGTAATACCATCGTTCGAGTGAGCCTAGATGAAGCGCAGCACCTGCCCGGGTTTAGACAACTTCTTAAGGCCGAAACCCGAGTACATAACCTGCCCCATCTGTGGAAGCGATGTAGAAATATGGACGGATGAGAACGAGACAGAATGCATGAATTGTGGGTCAAAGGTTTCTAGGCATGTGCAGTCTTGCCTTGACTGGTGTGAATACGCTGATAAATGCAAGCAACTAATTGCACTGAAAAAAGAGTCGTAGACATGAAACGAGTAAGAAATATCATTAAGATAGATGAAGAAAAATGCAATGGTTGTGGACTCTGCATTCCCAACTGTCCTGAGGGAGCATTACAAATTACTGATGGAAAGGCTAAGTTAGTTAGCGACGTATACTGTGACGGCCTAGGTGCATGTATCGGTACGTGTCCACAAGGGGCTATCACCATCGAGGAACGAGAGGGAGAGGAATTTGATGAAGAAGCGTCAAAGCAAGGTTTAAGGAAGAAAGGGATAACAGAGGCACAAATTCCAACTGAAGTTCGCCATTCCACAGGTCGTGTACCGTCAGCACTATCTCAGTGGCCAGTCCATCTCATGTTAGTGAACCCGAGAGCACCGTTCTTTCAAGATAGGGATCTGCTCGTGGTCGCAGATTGCGTCCCCTTCGCTTACGCCAACTTCCATCAAGACTTCCTAAAAGGAAAATCTATCGTTGTCGGTTGCCCTAAGATAGATGATACTGAATTTTACGAAAAGAAGCTTATTGAACTATTCCGCCAATCAAATGTAAGAAGCGTGACAGCCATCAATATGGAACTTCCCTGCTGTTACGGATTACATTTTCTTGTACAAAGAGTATTACAGAGTTCAGGCAAGAATATTCCAATAAAACAGATCACCATCAATATCAAGGGAGAGAAGAAAGAATAGGCTACAAAAAGTGTCAACTCCATCTGGTGGAATGATGAAAAAATTGTATACGCACGCTGAATCACCAACTGAAATTTTGAAGGAAGAGCATAGAGTTATAGAACGATTCTTACAATATTGAATGTATCTTGCGAAAAACTGGAAGAGGGCGAAGAAAATGATGGTCAACATCGTTTTTGTTACATAAAGCAATTATAACCTTTAACTTTCAACTCTAAAGTGTCAACCTTCAAATCAAATGCTTGATCGGGTTAAGCGTGCATTATTTAGAAACAAAAAAATCACAACCATCGCGCTTCATCAATTTTAAGAAAATGTGTAAATGAGATCAAGATCTAATTTTGTTTTCAATGTGTGATATGTTAATTATGAACATAATTTATTTAAGGCTCCTACGAACCCTAAAAAATCGCATTTTAATAGTTTCACTTCATTTTTCGATGTATCTTGTATACAGATTTTTGTATAAATTTGTCAAAAAATTTAAATTAAACAAGCGCAAAGGAATATCTCAGCATAGATCTGTCTATTGCATACAGAACTTACGGTATCGCATCTAGCAGAATTCGGAAAGTGGAAAAATGAAGTACGTGAGAAAGAGGAACGGTAGATTAGAAGAATTCGATAGTGGACGTATAACCAACGCAATTTGGAAGGCTGCCAAAGCTGTCGGAGGAAAAGACAAAGAACTAGCTAAAAAGCTAAGCAATCAAGTTGTGGCTGAACTTGAGAAACGCTTCGGGGAAGACGGAGTTCCAACAGTAGAGGAAATTCAAGATCTAGTGGAGAAGATACTCATTGAAAACGGACATGCGAGAACAGCGAAGGCTTACATCTTATACAGGAAACAGCATCAAGACTTGAGGGAGTTAGCTGCCCTCTTGAGCTCATCTGATCTAGTTGACCAGTATCTAGAATTGGAGGATTGGCGTGTACGCGAGAATTCTAACATGAGTTATTCTCTTCAGGGATTAAACAATTATCTCTCCTCAGCAGTCATTTCTAAATATTGGATGTCTAGGATTTACCCGCCGAACATCGGAGATGCGCATTTTAATGGTGATCTACACATCCATAACTTAGGGATTCTCGGTCCATATTGCGTTGGTTGGGACTTGAGTGATCTTCTGCTTTCAGGCTTTGTCGGTGTCTCTGGAAAGATTGAGAGTAAACCCGCTAAGCATTTCAGAACGGCACTTGGCCAAGTGGTTAACTTCTTCTATACTCTCCAAGGAGAAGCCGCAGGTGCACAAGCCTTCAGTAATTTTGACGCTTATCTTGCGCCGTTCATCCGCTACGATAGAATGGATAAGAAAGAAGTGGAGCAGGCACTTCAAGAATTCCTTTTCAACATGAATATACCGACAAGGGTTGGGTTCCAGACTCCCTTCACAAACGTGACTTTGGACCTAAGCGTCCCAGAATTCATGGAGGACGAGCCTCTAATAATCGGTGGAAAGATACTTAACGATACGTATGGCGAGATGCAAGATGAAATAGACGTGTTTAACGCTGCTTTTTCAGATGTTATGGGTCAAGGCGATGCTAAAGGAAGAATTTTCACTTTTCCAATACCGACTTATAACATAACGTCTGACTTCGACTGGAAATCCCCCGTCACCCAGAAAATCTTCGAACTAACCGCGAAATACGGAGTCCCGTACTTTGCCAACTTCATAAACAGCGATATGAAGCCAGATGATGTTCGAAGCATGTGTTGTCGATTAAGGATAGATAACAGGGAACTCCGAAAGCGTGGCGGAGGACTGTTCGGGGCTAACCCGCTCACAGGGTCAATCGGTGTTGTCACAATTAACCTTCCCAGAATAGGTTATCTGGAAAAGGATGAAGACGGCTTTTTTGAACGTTTAAGCGAGTTAATGGATCTTGCCAAGGATAGCCTAGAGATAAAGAGAAAAGTACTTGAACGGTTCACAGAGAAAGGGTTGTATCCCTATTCACGGTATTACCTGCGCTCTGTGAAGGAGGCGTTCGACCAATACTGGAAAAACCACTTCTCGACCATAGGCTTAATAGGGATGAATGAGGCAATCCTAAACCTCTTCGGACATGATATAACAACAGATGAGGGACTGGAGTTTGCACTAAGAGTGCTAAACTTCATGAGGAACAAACTCTCATACTACCAAGAGGAAACGGGAAATATATACAATCTGGAGGCGACTCCCGCTGAGGGTGCATCTTATAGCCTTGCACGCATAGATAAGAGGAAGTACCCAGACATAATGGCTGCAAACGAGAAGTATCTTTCCGAAGGAGCAGAGCCGTTTTACACGAACTCTTCTCAGCTGCCTGTTGACTATAGTGGCGACCTCTTTGAATCTCTGGAGCATCAAGACAGCCTCCAGACGCTGTATACAGGTGGAACGGTCTTCCACATCTTTCTTGGCGAAAGAGTTTATTCCTGGGCGGCAGCAGCGGATCTTGTTAAGAAGGTTGCTTCAAACTTCCACCTCCCATACTTCACCCTTACCCCGACATTCAGTGTATGCCCAAGCCACGGGTACCTAAGTGGGATGCATAATTTCTGTCCAGTATGTAAAGCCAAATGCGAAGTCTATTCAAGAGTCGTAGGATACTTCAGACCAGTCGATCAATGGAATGACGGAAAACAGTCTGAGTTCAAGATCCGAAGAATCTTAGAAAAATCTGTTGCTCTAACAACCATACCAACCATGTGAAGAGAAATGAAGTTCTGTGGGATTCAGAAAACAAGCCTCATAGACTTTCCAGATAGGGTAGCATCAGTCTTGTTCACGCCCGGCTGTAACCTGCGTTGCCCATACTGTTACAACTGGAGATTGATTTTAGAACCTGGAGGTCCCTTTCTGTCCGAGGAAGAAGCACTCCAGATCTTGAAATCTAGGAGGAAATACGTTGACGCAGTTGTAATAACGGGTGGAGAACCGACCCTCCAGAAGGATTTGCCACAATTTTTGAGGAGACTTAAAGAAAACGGGTTTGCCGTTAAATTAGATACTAATGGCTTCTTCCCTGATGTCTTATCGGAATGTCTGCCTTACGTGGATTATGTTGCTTTAGATGTTAAGACGTCACCCGAAAAGTACGTTTTACTAGGAGCTAGGGACATAAGTAATTACTTATATACTCTCGAGATGTTGAAGAGAGGAATAGTTGACTACGAATTCAGAAGCACGGTCGTTCCTAGCTTCATCGACGAAGAAGACATCACGAAAATAGGTGAACTAGTGAAAGGCGCGAAACGTTTCGCACTTCAACCATTCATCCCAGGTGATACTCTGGATAAGAAATTTGACAGCGTCCAGCCGTACTCCAATGAGAAGATAGCCCAATTCGCAGATATGATGAAGAAATACGCGAATGAAGTAATATTCCGCATCTAAGTTTGCCGACTAATAAACCAATTTTCCTATGACAATAAAACTCAAGTCTATTTTGACACAATAATGTCTTGACATGAAGGACTTTCTCAACAATATGTGCATCTTTTGTAGATACATATGTAGGGTCTTTTTCAACATATCAACAAAGAAAGGACAGAGCGTGGTGTCAGAAATGATCTTTTGCTTTTGTGTCATCTTTCTGGAAATGCTATGTGAATTATTGCGTTAACTATGACGAGTAGTCCAATTGCCACAATAAAGTAGGCTAAAGTTGTTCGCCAAGTAAAGACACCGCCAGCATACCTAGATAATAAGAGGGCAAAGAAGAAAGAGAAAAACCCGCCAACGAGATCTCCTAAGGCTCTTCGTACACTTCTCTGAAAGACGAGTCTTAGTCCTGAGAGAACGATTCCCCAAGTGCCGACAGCATAAAAGAAGAAGATTGCGGCATCAAAAAAGATTAATGGAGGCTTGATAAAGGTTCTTTGAACTGTCATACTTTCAAAGTAATCAACAATTGTGGACGGGTCGATTGGATATCGCATATAGGTTAAAGCAATGAGTATGAGTATAACTCCTGCAGATACGGCGCCTAATATGTCTGGTCCTCTTTCACGCATTCTGTCTCTGAAAGGTTGGACGGTAACTCCTAAAGATGCGCCACATTTTGGGCAGAACTTCATTTCACTACTTACTTCCGCTCGACATTTTGGGCAATAAGGCATAGTGGTTCACCCTAACAACCTCTTATACAATTAAGTATAAAATTAAGATTTCTCAAAGAAAGCGTAGAAAATCTAGAGAAGAATAATAATCAAGAAACAGCGATTAGCGAATGTTAAACGTAGAACCTTAATTGACCTAAAGAGAATCTATCCATATCCGTCTGTGGTCAAACCGTCACGTCTGGCAGCTGGGACAGAAATATGATGCCCCGCCCAGATACTGGATTTTTTCAATTGGCGTTCCACACACCGGGCAGGGTCTGCCTTTCGATCTGCTGTCAAGTATTCTCCTGTATTTTCCAGGGTTGTTGTACAGGTCGTGCTCATCGTCCCTGCCACCCTGCTCTATTGCTTCTTTCATAGTCTTCTTGATGGCATCGTAGAGATTTCGACGTTCTCTGTCGGTTATATCCGCTACCTTCCTCGTTGGATGTATCTTCGCCCTAAAGAGGATGTCCTGCAGATAGCCGTTGCCGATGCCGGAATTTCCAGAGCTGCTGACCATGAACGCCTTGATGCTCTTCTTTTCTTTTTCTTCATAGTTCTCAAGTATCTGGTTGAAGCGTTCATAGTTAAACTCCTCACTTACGGGAGATATTCCCCTTTTCCCGGCATAAGGATGGCTCGATACCTGCGATTTTTCCACTATCTGGATGAACCCCCATCCCTAGATAGCTACCGTTAGGTATGTCTGATCCTTGAAGCGCAGCATGAGGTGATATTTCTCCGGTAGCGTCTCCCCGCTATTGTGATACAAAATGCGTCCGCCCATGTCTCCAAGGAGAAGCACATATACAGGTTCTAACGAAACGAAGATCCATTTTCCGTCTCCAGTTACCTCGCCTGTCTTCTTTCCTGCAAGTATTCTCTCAAACTCATCAGGGGAACGGTTGTAAAACGCCCACTTGTGAGAACTGTTCCCGCGGTTACCCGTTTCAATGCGTTTGCCCTTGAGCTCGTTATTCATCTGTCTCGTTATGGTCAACACTTCAGGTAGTTCGATCATATTTTCTGCTCCTCTTTACATAAATTGTCTTATACAATTGGCATATAAATTTCATATTATCTCTTAT
>Ga0315310_10001144_pt1 | contig 16700 bp, 19 predicted proteins | sample TDP5_MG_FD_203630 | JGI IMG/M metagenome (GOLD analysis project Ga0315310, IMG submission 203630) | Freshwater sediment microbial communities from Lake Towuti, South Sulawesi, Indonesia - TDP5 | ecosystem: Environmental > Aquatic > Freshwater > Lake > Sediment | place: Indonesia: South Sulawesi... | reverse complement strand
AGACTTGAAAGGTTGTATCATAGGCAGCCATGAAGGGTAGAGAGAAGAGCCTGGAGCTGGCCAGGAAACTTGGGATCCCTGACGATGCAGAGAGAATAATCATCTTCGGAGAATCGTCCCACTGGGATCCCAACTGGCTCATGACCTCAAAGGAATACTACCGCTTCAGGATCAGAAAGATCCTTGACCAGGCAATTCATGAGCTTGAGGCCGAGCCAAGGCGCGTGTTCGGGATCGAGTGCGTGTTCTTCCTAAAGATGTTCCGGGAGCGAAACCCGGACAAGTGTAACAGTATAGGGAGTCTCGTGAACGTAAATATGCCATCAAAAGTTTTGCCCGGTTTCGTGAGGATAGAAATCATACCCATGCGGATTGGTGGCTTGCTATTTGGCGTGGCAAGGAAGATATGGCCCATTGGATAGAAGAAGAATTCAACAGACGCTGGGATGTTATTGGTGCGGATAGTTTACTGGATGAAAAAGACTTTATTAGGAAAAGTGCGGCTATTTCCGCCAAGTTACGGGCTATGGATCAAAAATTTCATTTATCGAAAAAAACCAGAACCGGACAAAAGAAATTTACAGCCACGCCTCGCCTGCGTGATTACTTGTACTATTTATTATTTGGCCACCCGTAACATTGGACGATTAAACCTGATATTCACTAAAATATATATGTGATTTTGAATTAATTTTTTCGCTGCTAATTCTTGGATGATACAGGCTGAAATACTTTACCCACGGGTTCCAGGTCAAGTGCTCCGGATTTTGCCTTTTCCTGCATTTCCTCCAGGTATCTCATGGTCTTGCGATCATAATATCTTTCACCGCAGTTCTGGCAGACAAGGGCCTGGACAGGGAATTCAATAACATTATGCCCCTCCTCAATATGTTCCAGGACTTCCTTTAGAACGATGTTATCACCCCTGCAGATAACGCATTTCATTCCTTCCTCCTTCTATAGTCAATCCATAACCTGGGATCAGGCTGATATATTTTTATTACTATAGCACAATCATCGTCACCATCATAGGCGCAAACAATGTGGAGAGGCCGTTTCGCCTTCGTAAAACCCAAAACAAGGGCGCTCGGATAAGGTTTATCTTCCAAATATGATTCTATTATTTCTCCATTTGAAATAGCATCCTCGACCTCACTATCAAATATCCGGCCAAATTCCTCCTTTCCATCTCTTCTCTGGCATGAAAGGTATAGAATGCTTTATCAGTTGAGAAACACCTCTGGATATTTGATAATATTTCCAACAGGGTCCTCCCGGTTTAGGAATGAAGTATGACCGTTTTGGGAAAGAAAATCAATTGCAGAGATGTGAAATCAGGACAATGTTTTTAGGGATCGGGAGCGCCAGAGAGCGGAAATTACAGGAACAGGACTCAGGGGTTCCGGGCACCCACCCAGAGGCGGATCGGGCGGGGAAGACCAGCCGCATCCAATCCCATCAAGGAGATGAGCCTCACACACACGACAATACTGGCATGATACCCCAAAGCATAAAGGAGGGGCACTACCCGAAGGGTAGTCTGGACACTACCGCAGAGAAGGTTTTTCATAAGATTGAATTTTTGACCGACGTATGATAAAGAAGAATTCACAGTGAAACTCAAACCAAGGATTAAAATTGATGATTCAGATATTCATCCTCATATAAGGACGCGTATGCAACAGCGTGGCGTAACAAGGGAAGAAATTGAAAGGGTGATAAACGAAGGATGGGAAGCAGATGACTCTAAGCCAGGAGTGATTGGAAAAGTCTTTGTGTTCCCATATAATCGTGAGTGGGAAGGGGCAAGGTTTGAGGAAAAAGAGGTGAGTGTGTATTACAAGCAGGGGAAAGGCCAAATAATCCTTCTTACTGCAAAGGCGCGATACGGCAGGGATTTCCCCAAGAAGGAGCAATGACATGAGAATAGAATACGACCCGAAAAGAGATCTCCTGTATATTTACTTTTCTCAAGCCCGCATCAAGGCTGCTGAGACCAGGACCATCACTCCTGGTGTCCATGCGGATTTTGATCGTAAAGGGGTATTGATTGGTATAGAAGTCATTGACGCTTCAGAAATAATTGGGAAAGAGGTCGAATTCAGCCTTCCCACATTACTTGCAGGGGTAAAAGCTTAAAGATTTTACTTGGTCTTTCAACCTCGGCCACATAGCTCCCCACATCCACATGGACATAGCCAGCGAACATCCCGTTCTTATCCCGGATCATGGCCGGCCCCAGGACCAGCCTGATGTCCGCTTCTCGCATCCAAACATCCCGAAGTCGGTCAACCTTCAGGAAGTAAAAGAAGAGGCCAAGCCCTACCAGATACGGCAGTTTTTGAGGCTGGCTGACAGGTATAATCTGAAATTGGAGGATGACACATGAGCGACTACCATATCAACATCTTTTACAGCGAAGAGGATGAAGGTACATTGATGACATTCCTGACCTTGAATCGTGCTCTGCGTTCGGGGAGACCCCAGAGGAAGCCCTTATAAGGATTGAGAAGGCCAAAAAGGCATGGCTTGAGACAGCCCGCCAAGAAGGAAAGCCTATTCCAGAGCCGCATTGCCGACCGGTTATCTATCAAGTCGCACGCTGAAACACCTTTAGCATAGAAGCTGCATTGTGTTTGCTTAATATCCGACTTCCGGTTCACAACCAAAGTGGATCGGCAGACTTGAAAGGTTGTATTATATGCAGCCATGAAGGGCATAGAGAAGAGCCTGAAACTGGCCAGGAAACTTGGGATCCCGGACGATGCAGAAAGTGTCATCATCTTCGGAGAATCGTCCCACTGGGATCCCAACTGGCTTATGACATCAAAGGAATACTACCGCTTCAGGATCAAAAAGATCCTTGACCAAGCAATTCATGAGCTTGAGGCCGAGCCAAGGCGTGTGTTCGGGATCGAATGCGTGTTCTTCCTCAAGATGTTCTGGGATCGAAACCCGGACAAGGCCGAAAGCATCCGAAAGCTCGTGAACGAGAGGAGGCTGCGCTTTACAGGATGCGGGATAACCACACCTGATGTAACGATTCCGGATACCGAGGCGATCATACGGGATTACCTACTGGGCCAGGAATGGCTCAGGGAAAACGAAATGCGGCAGGAACCGAGGCTGGCTTATCTTCCGGATGATTTCGGGGTTTCCCCTGCACTTCCTTCAATCCTCAATTCCCTGGGCATCACCCAGGCAGCAATATCACGGATTGATGGGTGCCGCTTCCCGGGCTCTGACTATGTCAGAAGCTCCTATTTCCCCAGGCCCGGCTCTACGGCCGAGCTCCTGCTGAAAGAGCTAAAGTGCATGGATGTCATCTGGATCGGACCGGACAGCTCCAGTGTCCTCCTCCACTGGAACCCCTTCACCTACGGCCAGGGCGACATGCTGACCGCAAGGGGACTGGCCAAATTGATGGGGCTTCTCATTGGAGTGCCTGACAGGTCATTGAGGAACATCTCAAGAAAGATTGACACTTATGTAAGGCAGCTTTCTCCGCTTGTTAGGACTCGCTATATGTTCTGCCCCATCGGCGCCGACTTCAACGCCCCAATCCCGGGACTTGTAGGGCTTCTCGATTCCTACAACAGGGCGGTTTATCCCATGAAGGGCGTCTATGCGATCAATGCCGGATTGGACGATTACCTTGACCTTGTCTCCTGCCATAAGGAATTGCTGCCTGAGCTTTCGCTTGATCCGAACCCCTACTGGACTGGATTTTATTCAGCGCGTCCCGAAATGAAGCAAAGATGCAGGAAAATTGTCCGCGATCTGGTTGCCGCAGAGATGCTTCTTGCCACATCCGAGGACATATCTGCTGTGAAATTGATTGAAGAGCTTAAACCCGCATGGGAGACGGCTGCCGTGTCCAACCACCACGATTTCATCACCGGGACTTCCCCGGACCGGGTATGGGAAAAAGAACAGAAACCATGGCTCATCGAATCCCAGAACATTATAGACAAGGTCATGCCCCATGCACTCGCCATGTGCCCGGTTAAGGCCCGGGCTGCTTCGGTCCCAGGATCGCCCCTATGGGAAATTGGGGATGGAGTGCTTCGTGTTGAGTCAAGCCATTATATCGTGGAGGTATCCGAGGCCTTGGGTGGATGCATCACAAAATGGGTTATTCCACACTCAACGGATAACATGATGGCAGGCCCGGGCAACGATGCTGTTATATATACAGATTCAGGTGGGCTCTGGCGAATGGGACATGAATATGTAGGTGGTAATTTTAGGGCCAAGCAGAGGGCATCCAATTTCCGGGCTGAGCTCAATGCAGATGAAAGGGACGGAGTGCTGCATGTCGTAATCCAATCCTGGCTCAATGGCAGGGATCTCCTAAGAGAGATGTGGTTCAGGAACGACTCTCCCTTTGTTCGGATGCGCCTCCTTGGTTCAGCCGACAAGAGGCGGACCGTCACCTGTCGTTTCTCCACCAAATTCAGGCCGTTCACGATCGAGATGGATGTCCCTGGAGGGATTGTCAGCCGTCCTTTGTGCAAGGTATATGACCCAACCTTCTGGGCAGCTTCGTGGTTCGCACATGTGCGTGATATCCCCACAGGGGCAGGTATGGCCGTGTTCATGGCAGGGCCTGCTTCCATCAGCGCGAACAGAAACGGCGAAGTAGAATGGGTTGCACTGCGCAATGCTCCGAGGGAGAGGGCCTTTGGATTTCTGCCCTTTGCCTCACACCCTGCCTATGGACTGGATGACAGCGAGCATCCATTTGACTATGCAATCGGGTTCACAAGGGAAGGTGATTGGCAAAGGAACAGTCTGCCTGCGATCTCGAGGAAAATCTTCAGGAAAACATGGATTGATCCCCATTGGAGCGACCCTGAGGATCGGGCTGAAGGAGTGGTAATGGTACCTGAAAATGTCCGGGTGCTGGCATTGAAACGCGCCCATCGCGGTGAAGGGCTCATCCTAAGGCTCCAATCCTTTGGCCCTAAGGAGGCATTGATCGGCCTCACAGGGAGGCAGGTGAAGAAGGCTGTGCTCTGCGACGCCAGGGAAAGGGATATCAAGGACCTGTCTATTGACTCAGAGGCCTTGACTGTGCCCTTCACGGCATCAATCGCAACCGTCAGGCTTTTCCTATAGCCAGCCGGACAAGATTTCAACCCTTGACCATTCTTTATAGGGCTTTATAATGATTGTTTTGAAAAACTACATTGTTGCGCTTATCCCTAGACAAGGGTGCGCGGTCGCCATGAGAGGAGGACTATATGAAAAATGACTTGGTGAAGGTTAGAAAAAAGGGAGTAATCGCTCAAGTTTTGTTGAACAGGCCAGAGGTCTATAATGCCGTGAACTATGACCTGATCGACTGCCTTACTGACCACATGGTTGCTCTTGCGTCCGACAGCAAGGTCCGGGGCGTGGTCATCTCAGGCGAGGGAAAGGCATTCTGCTCCGGAGGAGATCTTAAGTGGGCAGCCTCATTTCCCCAGGGGCTTCAGGCTTCCTTTCATGCACTGGGTGGCCGAATACACGAGGCAGTCATAGAGATCCGCAGGATGCGTAAACCAGTCATAGCTGCAGTCAACGGGATTACTGCAGGCGCCGGGTTTTGTCTTGCGCTTGCCTGCGATTTCCGTGTAATGGCCAGGTCTGCATACTTCAAGGGTTCCTATACATCCAACGGTCTCTGTATTGACGGAGGAGGAACATACTTGCTTCCCCGTGTTGTAGGAGCGGCCAGGGCGTTGCAGATTACTGCATTCAACATGTCCATCTCTTCTGAGCAGTGCCTTGAATGGGGACTGGCAACGAAAGTAGTTGAGGACGGACAAGCACTGGAAGAGGCAACTGCCATGGCCCGGGAGCTTGCAAATGGCTCAATCAACTCCTTCGGATGGACAAAACGCCTTTTATCAGATTCTTACAGCGCATCTTTTGAGGAGCACCTCGAGCACGAGCGGGAGGGCTTGTGCGACTGCGCTGGTCATCCTGATGGAATTGAGGGCGTGCGGGCCTTTTCAGAAAAGAGAAAACCCAAATTTACATCAAGGTAGCCGGACGGAAGGATTACCCAGAGTTTCTATCAGTATTTTTTTTAAATAATCAATTGTTGTGCTGACCTCCTTGCTGATCGGCCTTCCCAATCCCAAATTCTTGGGCTGGATCCCGACAACAAAGATGTCTGCCTTTATTTCTGAAAACAAATAATCTGCAAAAACCTTGAGCGGGACATTATGGGTTGTGAATAATTTGGTCTCGTTCAGCTTGTCTTTATCAATCAAACTAATAGAGCCTGGCTTTGCTCCCATATCCACTGCGTCAACAATTACAATTGTGTCCGGTTTTAGCTCTTTTATTTTACCTGTATAACTCTCAGGAACCTCGCCGCAATCTATTACAGCTGCATTTATTTTCCCTTCAAGATCTCTTGCCAGGGCAGGCCCTGCGCCGTCATCCCCTTTTAATTCGTTCCCAATAAGGAGAATCGCGACCTTTCCTTTCAATCTATTTTTAATCTCTTCTATCATAAGGACATAATACCAAAACTCATGGATTTAAGTGACATAGAACCCCGTTGACCATAGATGTCTGCTTTGGTATCTTGAGCCTCAGGAAAAGGAATTTATATGCATGAATCCGGCACAGTCCGTAAACTCTTGAGGACCCTCGAGGAAGAGATGAAAAAGGCAGGCGGCAAAAGGGTCAGGAGCGCCATATTGAAAATTGGAGTCCTTTCGGGCGTAGACGCCGATCACCTTAAATCCGATTTTGACGCCTTAAAAAAGGGCACATTTGCAGAAGGAGCTGATATCGCGATTGAAAAAGTCCAGGCGAAAGGAGAGTGCCTTGCATGCGGCAACACATTTGTGCCAGATGAAATATTTTTGAAATGCAATAAATGCGGTTCATATCGCTGCAATATTATTTCAGGCAACGAATTGCTCTGGAATAAAATTGAAGTAGAATAGCGCTATATTATGTCTTCAATATATTTGACAATTTGATAATTCTTTGGATAGGATTAACGGAACAAGAGCTCAAATAGAAGGAGGTTATAAATGGCTATTTCCTTTGATATAAACGATATTCTGAAGGTTGCAGTTAAGATCGAAGAAAACGGTGAAAAGTTCTATCACTACGCAGAGGATATAACAAAAAACAAGGATATGAAAAAGGTTTTCAAACACCTTGCAGACGAAGAAACCAATCACAAAAAGATATTTAAGGATATGCTCTCAAAAGTAGATAAATCCGAATCGATGGAGGGGTATCCCGAAGAATATGTCACATATCTGCGCACCTATGTAGATAAGGTAATTTTTACAAAACAAGCGAAGGAAGCAGATTTCTCAGCGGTTAAAGATACACTTTCTGCCATTAACTTCGCAATCCAGAGGGAGCTTGATTCTATTCTCTACTATCAGGAGATGAAAAATCTTATTCATAGAAGCCAGGAAATTATGATCGAAAGGATAATTGACGAAGAAAGGAAACATTTTATAAAGCTCCAGCAGATTAAAAAACAAGGAAAACTATAAAATGGAGATTTTGGAAGAAGGAAGCGGCCAATTAATTGGCTGGCATGACCCTGACGAGCATAAGAAATGGGTCATGCAGAACAAATCAAGAGAGTTAAAGGACAAGCGGACTACTGTCAAGGAAGCAGTTCAAAAATATATTCAGGACGGGAGTTATATCGCTTCCGGCGGATTCGGACACATAAGGGTCTCAATGGCCATAATTTACGAGATTATCAGGCAGGGGAAAAAGAATTTGACCATGGCAGGAAAGACCGCTGTCCATGATCTGGATATTTTAGTTGGGTCAGGCTGCGTAAATAGGGTTGAGGTTGCATACTCATTTGGCCATGAGTTGAGGGGCCTTTCTCCTGCATCAAGGAGGGCTGTCGAAACAAGAAAATGCAAGGTGATCGCCGAAACCAGCAACGCTGGCTATCAATGGAGGTTCCTTGCAGGTATGATGGGAGTTCCTTTCATCCCCTCCCGGAACCTCCTGGGAACAGATACACTGAAACGCTCCTCTGCCAAGGTTGTGAGATGCCCCTTTTCCAAGAAACCCATCGTATTGATCCCTGCCGCAAACCCTGATGTCGCAATTATCCATGTCCATAGATGCGATAAATATGGTAACGCTCAAATTGACGGCATAATTATAGAAGACTTTGAACTTGCAAGAGCTGCCCGAAGGCTGATCCTGACCACAGAAAAAGTAATTGATGAAGAAGAGATAAGAAACAAACCCTGGCACACCTGTATTCCGTTCTATCATGTTGATGCAGTAGTAGAGGTTCCGTTTGGCTCCCATCCCTGTCTTATGCCATATATGTATTATTTCGACGAAGAACATATCGGTGAATGGTTGACATTATCAAAAACAGACGATGGCGTTAAACAATATCTTGATAAGTATGTATTCGGAACAAACAATTATAATGAATATCTAAAGTTGATAGGGGGGAAGAAAAAATTATCTTTCCTGAAAAAGGTTGAGGGCCTGAAAGCAAAGCCCAAGATACCCTGGATTAAATAAATAACAATGAGCCCAAAATACAACCCAACCGAACTTCTTGCAACAGTGGCTTCAAAGGCGCTGGAGGACAAGAAAAGCGTCTTTGTGGGAACAGGCCTGCCGATACTTTCGGCGCTTCTCGCTCAGAAGACATTTGCTCCAAATCTTTTAATAATCTTTGAGGCCGGCGGCATAGGCCCAAAAGTTCCCATCCTTCCAATATCCGTAGGGGACTCAAGAACATTTTATAAAGCCTGCGCTGCCTCCTCAATGCACGATGTAATGTCTGCCGGCAATTCAGGATATGTGGACTTTGGATTTCTTGGCGCTGCAATGATAGATGAATACGGAAATATCAACACAACCGTGATAGGCGAATGGGACAAACCCAAGGCACGTCTTCCTGGCAGCGGCGGAGCAAACGATATAGGCTCATTCTGCTTCAGAACAATACTAATTATGAGACAAGATAAAAATAAGTTTACAAAAAAAGTAAATTTCGTGACAACCCCCGGATATCTTGACGGGCCTGGCGCAAGGGAAAAGGCAGGGCTCCCAGAGGGAAGCGGCCCATACAGGGTAATAACACAGCTTGGAGTATATGGTTTTGACGAAAAAACCAAAAAGATAAAATTAATTTCTCTTCATCCAGGGGTAACAATTGAGCAAATAAAAGAGAACAGTAATATGGATATTATTATTCCGGAAAAAATTGGAACATCTCCGGAACCAACCGAAAAAGAGTTAAAAATATTAAAAGAAATTGATCCTATTGGAATTGTGATTTAGAGATTTAATAATGGTGGAGCTGAGGGGAGTCGAACCCCCGACCTGCCGCACGCCAAGCGGCCGCTCTCCCAGACTGAGCTACAGCCCCACTATTAATTACGGCGTCCGCAAAAAATAAAAAGCGGCTTCATCGCACTCGGGCCCAAACCGAGCTACAACCCCACACTATATTACTAATTTATTCTTCTTCGTCTCCTTCCCGTCGCCCTAAGGGTTTCTTCCTGGGTTTTTTATCCGGTTTAAGCCTGCTCCTGCCGGCCGCTTCCTCTTTCTTGCCCCTGCTCTCCTGGACCTTGCGGGCCATATCCCCCACCTCCCTTTCCAACGACGAGATCTTCTCAGAAAGCTCATCTATCTTGGCTGATAATGTCGCGAGTTCGGGCACTGAAATAACTTTCTCCTTAATAAGTTCATGCGTTTTCTTGCCGAGAGATGTATAAAAATCATCCCTTTGCTTTTTCAAAGAAATAATATCCAGCCTTCTCCTCCCAATCTTCGAGAGGGTAACAACTTCTTCCTTTACCTTTTCTGCAAGGCTTGACAACCTGTCTTTGATATTCTTAACGGAATCCTGGATTTCCTTATATCGTTCTTCTGAAACTATTGTCCTTTTCTCGCTCGTTTTCTCCATGTTAAACATTTATCACACAGAATAGCGAATGTCAAACCTCGTCTTTCTTGACTGAAATCTTATGACATCCTAAACTCATAATTGTGGGTAATTCTCACACTGCGCCGGGATGGCGGAATGGCAGACGCAGGGGACTCAAAATCCCCCGAGGGCAACCTCATGAGGGTTCAACTCCCTCTCCCGGCACGCTTTTTGGTCTTGACTGTGCCCAAACTGTGCCCATCGAATCTGCCACCATCTGCTACCATCGGCTACCATCGGAAAGGAATTCCGCTGTAAGTCCATAATTTTCTGTGTTATTGTGGCTGATGATATCCAATGGTAGCCAATTTTTTGCACTCTGTGTCCCACGGGGCTGCTCCAGCACACGGCATGCACGCCTCTGGGATACTCCCAATAGGGCACATACTGCCTCTATCGCCCGGCGCACTTTGGCCGGGCTCGTCAGTTTCCCCGGACCGCCTCCTTCAAGATCTGGTTGTCCAGTGTCAAATCCGCTACAAGCCTCTTTAAACGCGAGTTCTCCACCTCCAGCGCTTTGAGCCTCTTGGCCTGGTCAAGTTTCAATCCCCCATATTCCCGGCGCCACCGGTAATAGGTCTGCTCCGTTATCCCTGCCTGCCGGCAGGCCTCGGCCACCGCGCTCCCTTTGGACGATTCTACCTCTATCTGCCTCAATATCCCGATTATCTGCTCTATCTGAAACGATTTCCTGGACATATTCTCCCCCTTTCTTGACCCAAAAAGTTAGTTTATACTAACTTATCATGTGGATCAGTTTTTGGGGGGCAGGTCAATTTTGACAGGAGGTTATTGTTGGGTTACGCTAAGGTTGCGTCTGTAGGGTATAAGAGACCCTATTTTAGCGCGTTAGTTGTTGGAAGATTTACGCTGATGACAACAATGGCAGGCGATATGGGGCTTGGTCAAGTCCACAAAGTCGCAGATGCGACTTATAATCGCATGGAAAGGCGGTATGCCGCATAATTCCAGTTGAAAGGATATTCGGAGGTGAATAATGAGCGATGAAGCAATTGGAGTTTTAGGAAAAGGTGAAACCTTCTGGAAAAAAACACGCGAAAAAATTAAAAAACATCAAAACACATGGGATAATGCTCGGTTTGTGCTCCTTGATGTTCCTCTTGATGGTAAGGAATTGAAAAAAATACTGCCGTTTGGAATGAGGCCAAGCCAACCGCCAACGGCAACACTGTTTATAGCTGAATATCCCACGGTATCCTACCCGCTTGTTCCTTATCATGAAGCGGCAATGCTAGTACATGTGCGCACTCCGCTTGGTTCCGGCCGTCATTGTTGTTGGATGATAGTAGATGATGATACAGCGCTGATTTTAGGCCGGGAGTTGTTGGGATACCCCAAAAAAAACGGTATCTTTGAATTTAATTTAAAAGGAGACGATATTCAAGCTTCTATTTCCCGCCGCAACGTTAAAGTGATCAGCATTGAAGGAAAACGCGGGGAGCCCCAAAATCCAAAGCCCCCCGTTTTCGACATTAAGACTTTCAATGTAGGAGCAATGGGTCAGTTATTTGCGCTAAATCCGATTTGGATGTTCCGTCCGCGTGAGATTATTCATGAATCTTATAATGCTGAAATAAAATTGACACTAAACGACTCCGACTTTGATCCCATATCTCAACTGGTCGCTGGCGAGCCACAGAATGGCCGGATCGTTGTCATGGACATCCCCGGAGATTCACCATATATGCTTCCGGTTGGCGTTACTGGCCCAAGTTGGTTTGGAAAAGCTTTCGATATGCGATTTCGTTGATCGTAACGATTAATGAAAGAAATAGGAAATAACAAAAGGAAATTTCAGCTTAGAATTATTTCTCGTTAATCTCTTGCCGCATGATCTGTCGTAAGATTTATAATGTATATTCGTTATTAAAAGAAGAGCTGATGATATCCTCCCCTTTTTTTCATCTAAAGGCGTAAGCGACAAGTACCTTTTATTGTGCCCAAACTGTGCCCGTCGAATCTGCCACCATCTGACACCATCTGTTACCATCGGAAAGGAATTCCGCTGTAAGTCCATAATTTTCTGTGTTATTGTGGCTGATGATGTCCAATGGTAGCCAATTTTTTGGACTCAAAATCCCCCGAGGGCAACTTCATGAGGGTTCAACTCCCTCTCCCGGCACACTCTTTTAATGACTCTTTCGCCTGAAGACATTCTAATCCTCTCTTTGTCCAGATTTAATCCTCGAGTTCTCAAGAAGACGCTCCTTGCTTCATCAAGGATGAACTGGCCCTATTTTCTAAAGGAATCCCACGCCCACGGCGTGTCCCCCTTGATCTACCACAACATGAGCGCACTCGGCCTCCTTTCCTTGCTCCCGGGGAATATCCAGGCGAAACTCAGAAAAGATTACTATCGGACATCTGCTCTCAACCTGCTATTCAGCAGGGCCCTCAAGGAGATCCTTGGGAAGATGTCGCAGAAGAAAATTCCCATCATCCCTCTCAAGGGCTGTCTTTTCATGCATACCCTTTATCCTTCAATAGCTCTCAGGCCAATGATCGATCTGGACTTCCTTGTAAAGGAAAAAGATTTTGACCGGGCATCCAGAACATTGAATGAGCTCGGTTATAAGGAGGTCTTCGATCCCAAACGACCACAAGCAGCACAGGAATACTATGCCATGGTGTTTGAGAACAAAGACAAGGCAACTGTGGAACTTCATAAGGGCCTTTATATACGATTCAGTCACACATTTGATATGGACGGTCTCTGGGCCAGGGCCAAAAGGACACAGCTCCTTGGACAGAGAGTTTTGACCATGTCTCTGGAGGACACTATCCTCTCTCTATGTCTCCATCTTGCGCAGCACGATTTCGGGATACGATTGATCTCCCTTGTTGATCTATCCGAAATCATTAGCCAAGGAGGAAATCGCATCCATTGGAATATCATCGTCACCAGATCCGAATCTCAAGGGATGAGAACACCCGTCTATCTCGCCCTCCTCCTCCTGACAGAATGGTTTGGTATAAAGATCCCCGCCCATGTCCTGCGCAGGCTCAAGCCCTCTGCTATAAAATATGCTTACCTAAAAAGACTCTATGACCCAGAAAGCCTAAGATTCCTTAGACTTGACCTTCCGAAGAGGCTTACCCAGCTTCTACTCGTCCCAGCCCTGATGGATAGACCCATTGACGCCATACGCTCTGTGGCTTCTTACCTTGGACTTCGCTTAAGGGATGCATTGACACAGAAAAAACTCCTATCAAAAAAGAGAGTGAAAAACTCTATTTCTTCAGTTCAAGAATCTGGGTCATGCTTCGATCGGAGAATGGCCCAGTTTTGTCGAGCCTTATTACTTCCTGGAACTCTACCAATGCCTTATTCTTGTTTCCGAGGGCCTTATATGCCATACCCATAGCAAAATGAGCACGTGGGCTGTCAGGAGAAAGGCTCGCTGCTTTCTTGATGTGGAGAAAAGCGTCTACAGGCTCCCCTAATTCCAGGATAGCCATTCCAAGATCAAGAAGGGCATCTATAGAATCGGGATTGCGTTCCAACGCCTTGCGTAGTCTATCAATCTTCCTTTCCGTTGCGGATTTGGGTTTTTCAGCAGCAACTTTCTTTGGTTTCACTACAGGATCTGCCTCTTCTGGCCTCTTAACAGCTATCGAAGCCGGAGCAGAGCTCTGAGGGGCAGGAACAGGTACTTGAGCCGCAATAGGTTGCGGTACAGGACGGCTTTGGGTGACTTCTGACAGAGGCAAAGCCGCCTCAGTTGCCTTAACTCCGGCAGTCGGAAGGGCAGCAGAAACAGAGTGTCGTGGTTCTCTAACAGGGCTCTTCTTCAAAAAATAAATTGCCCCTCCAATAAGTACTGTGGCAACAAAAAGAGAAGGAAGAGCAATAATCATTATTCTTTTGAAATCATAACCCTGAGGCTGTTCAGCGGGCACCTCGTATACCACGGGTTCCTCCCCCATAAGCAATGGTTCTTCTGGCATAGGAACTTCAGGAGGGCTTTCCTCAATTACGGTTTCCGGAGTAGAAGCTGGAGCCAGCACATCTGACGGTGGACTTATAGGCGCAACCTCTATCGGTGCAGCCTCCGTAGAAGCAGTCTTAATCGGAGCAATATCCATCGCAGCACTTTCCATCAAAGCAGTCTCCATCGGAATAGACTCTATTTGCGGTTTTGTAGCACTGACTACAGGTTTTAACAATCCCCTCTCGTAAAGTTCCCACAGTCCCTCCATAGCCTTATTCTTTTCGAGCCTGCTCTCTTCAATGGCTTGTATAAGCGTGCGCCGTCCGTCAACATGTTTAAGGAAGGCGATGGCATGAGGAGAAAGCGCCTTTCTGTCCAGCTCAAGAAGGGCAACAGGATCAAGTCCATATACCTCATCCAGGGGCAGCATGGGAGCAGGCTTTGTTTCGGGTGCCTCCTCCTTTCTAATCTCTTCTATGATCTTCAGGGATAAAAGACTGAAGAGCACCCTGGAGGTATCAAGTGGGGTCAGCGAACTGGAAGAAATGATCCCTGCCAGATTCGTTTTTCCATCTATGAGATCCACGACCTTTAACTCACTGGGAGAAAGGCGAATATCACGAATGGTGATCGCAGAATGGGGAGAGAATTGATAGATCCTTTCCGGCGGACCCAGTACCCCCTTGATCCTGGTAAGGGTATATCTCCTTCGCACACCATCCATGATGACATTCGCAGCAGACTTCTCAAGGAGTATCTCCTCCCCCCTGGAGATATTCATATCGCTCAACATATAAGCGCCGTCCTCCCATTCAAAAATGCTAAAGATGATCTCCTCCATATGCCTCTGAACAAGGGAACGAATCTCTTCAGGCGCAAGGATCGACAAATTCACAAGGACTGTCCCAAGCCTCTTTCCCTCATGGCCTGCGATCTCAAGTGCGTCTTTTAGTTCAATCTCCGAGATCCGTCCAATTTTCACCAGCCATTCACCGAGCTTGTCTCCTTCATGGCTTGTAATTGCAAGCGTTGGCTGACCCTTGTCAAAATAAACCGCTTTTTCTACACCCCCCCTATCAAGAGTAAGCGTTCCGCTCCATTCTCTGATGTGAAGCTCATAAAAGAGATCCAAAATACTCTTTTCCTCCAAGCGACCGCGCATGGATGGCATAGGAACCGATTCCTTTGCTGTTGTTGGAGGTACAAATTCCTTCAAGGGCGCGGGTTCCTCCTTAGGTTCAGACTCCTCCAAGGACGTTGATCCCTCCAGGGACGGCCAGGGTTCGGCTTCCTTCAAAGGCGCGGGCTTCTCCGTTGCCGCAGGCTCTTCCATGGGAGTTGATTCCTCCAGGGACGGCCAGGGTTCAGCTTCCTTCAAAGGCGTGGGCTCCTCCGTAGCTGCAGGCTCCTCCATGGGAGTTGATTCCTCCAGGGATGGCCAGGGTTCAGCTTCCTTCAAAGGCGCGGGTTCCTTCTGTGGCGCAGGCTCCTCCATGGACCATGATGTTACATCTACCGGCGGAATAACCTTGTTTAGAATTTCAATAATTGTATTGTCATCTATGCTTTTTGGAAGGAAATCTTCACATCCCCACAATCTGATCACTTCCCCTTTATCATCAACAACACTGCCGCCAAAAAGATACACGGGTATATTAGCGCCGTTGGGAGTAGACTTTATCCTTCTGCATAGGTCGAAGCCGTTTGTCCGCGGAAGAAATGTATCCAGAAAAACAAGGGCAATTCCCCCCTCGTCAATATTTTCCAGGGCCTCCTCAGGGGTAGAAGTCTTGAGGTAACTCCAGGCGCCTCCCTCCAGGATATTAATGAGCCTTTCCTCGAATGCCTCGCTGGAGGTCACTACAAGGATCTTCTCATTATCCCACTTTTGGGTATCCGGCATCACACGCTCCCTTTGGGCTGCGCTCCCTCGGCATAATAATAATAACGGTAACCCTTCTTTTTCTCAGACTTTATATCATTGAGGACAACCCCATAGATCCTGGCCTTTGCCTTTTCCAGCTGGGACTTCGCTTGCTGGTGAAGTTTCCTGTCCAGCCTTCCCACAAGGACAACGAAGATAACCCCATCTGCTTGTGCTGACAGGAGGGCAGCATCGGTCACCAGGCCGAGTGGCGGAGAATCAAGGAGGATCCTATCATATAGTCCTCTAAGCTCCTTAACGATCTCCTTCATCCTTTTGGAATCGATAAGCTCGGATGGATTCGGCGAGATTTGCCCGCAAGATAAAAGGTCGAGATTCCTATAGCCTGAAGGTCTGATTACATCGCGAATCCCCATCCTTTCTTCAACCAGTAGATTGGTTAGACCAGGCTCCCTCTGGATATTAAAAATCTCATGGATTCTTGGCCTCCTCAGGTCAGTATCAACAATAAGAACCTTCTCCTCTGCCTGTGCCATAATACTTCCAAGATTGGAGATGATCGTCGTTTTCCCCTCCAAAGGACCACCGCTTGTTACGAGGAGCACCTTTCCCTCACCAGTCGGAGACGAGAACTTAACATTTGTCCTCAATATCCTGAATGCCTCCGCGCTTGTGGATCTCGGATCCTCAATGGCAGGGAACAATGTCTCGTCCTTCCTTTCCATCTTGATCCTGGGAATATAAGCAAGGAGAGGGAGATCAAGGTGGCGGCGAACATCATCTTCTGTCTTCAAAGTTCTATCAAGGAGCTCCTGGGATAAGGCAGCTCCCAAACCGAGAAAGAGGCCGAGCAGTGCCCCAACAATTAGATTGTATTTTACCCGTGGAGAGATAGGAGCCAAGGGAAGCT
>Ga0315310_10001142_pt1 | contig 16703 bp, 15 predicted proteins | sample TDP5_MG_FD_203630 | JGI IMG/M metagenome (GOLD analysis project Ga0315310, IMG submission 203630) | Freshwater sediment microbial communities from Lake Towuti, South Sulawesi, Indonesia - TDP5 | ecosystem: Environmental > Aquatic > Freshwater > Lake > Sediment | place: Indonesia: South Sulawesi... | reverse complement strand
TACGCCCGGCGCGACTCCTTCAACCTCATAATGACCGTTCCAAGCAGCGTCGAAGTATCCCCTAGCCTCAACTGGTCGGCCAGTCGACTTGCCTGTGTACGGGTCATCCGCTATGCCGACAGCTCTAACTCTGCCTGGCAAAGCAACCGGCAACCCGTACAGAGTTTGCATCCAGCCACCATACCGGATCGTTCCAGCTATGACAGCCGGGTCAACCTCGCCTTTGACCAAGACGACTGGATAGTTCGCCTCTGGGAAGTACACGCTGACCCCATACGATCCAGGGGTTGTAAAGGCATCAGGGCAGTAGAGGCGTCTGAACTTGAAGAAGTAGGCGCCTGCGATCGTCGGTGCAGTCATGTCGTTGACGCGTATGTAGTACCATTCATCGGGGTAGTTCCCGTATGAATCTGTAACCAGGCTGAAGGTTATGTTGCCGAAGGTCTTCCATGGTGAGAACTGGAACGGCCCGTTCGGAGCCAACCAGCTGTCCGGAGCATCATCCATCTTGTCGCCGGTCGTCTGGTCCTCGCCGAAGACATAAGTGTCCGTGTAGACCCTTAGCCTCCTCCAGTATGGCCCGTACGCGGTGTCCTCGCGGTTTCTGGTGCTGATGCCAATCAGATCATAGTTGTTTGTAATCGACGTGACAACCTTGCGTCTATCAAGGCCTACGCTGAACTCAGGCGGGATCAGGATCTCCGCCATCGTGAAGTTCACCGCAGTCCAACCTGCGTGAGCCGCAGCAGTTCGCCATGTATCCTTCTGGCCTTTCGTCACGTTGAAGGCTAGGATCATGTCACCTTTCACTGCGTGCTCGATAGCAAGGCTTTCGATCGTCGGGTTATCCGACGCCCAGCGGTTAGCATCCCACATGCTTACGAATTTTGTGCCAGCCGCGACCGTTGAGGTCAGTATGGCGCCGAAAGGCGCGTAGTTGTTCGCGTCAAGCTGATACCATTGCATAGGACCCTGAGCTGGCCACGGGTTGTTTATGCTACCCGTCCAGTACGGCCACGGAGACTGATATCCAGGATAGCCCGGAGTACCCCAATACCATCCTGGTGCTCCTGCCGTGAAGAGGCCGCTGCCCGGAAACACGTAGCCAACCAACCCATCGACATGTGGATCGAAATGCTTAGTTCGGAACGGGTAAATTGGAATATGGTTGCCCATCGTGAAGTGGGCGCTTACAGGCATAGCAACAATTCCCAGTATGAATAGCATCGTTACAAATGCAGCGCTGATTCTCTTATCCATTTTCATTTCTCCCTATTTTTTTTTGCGCATTGCAAATAGCGCATGAAACCCGGTTAACGGTCAGACGATATTTTAAGGCATATGTTGGCCCCCGATATACCGAGCCTCCTAAGCATGATGAGCGATCAGGCAACAATCCTCGGCCGAGAAAAACCATTGACCAATGGGTTCGAAGTCAACAGCGAACCTTCATTCGATTGATTGCCAAGGAAATGATGATCAGTGAGCAACGTGCAGAACTTTGGGGGCAGGGCGAAGTCAAGCTCAAGGCCAGCTTGAAATCAACGGGCAAACACAAGAACGAAACATCTGCCCGAATACGATTTCAGTAGTTGATCGACGGTCTACCACACACCCATCGAGTCGAACCCAGCATTCAATAAAGTTGAGGATATCTTTCACGGCTTCGTAGAACAAACTCTGGAGAGCTCCTTAAATTCCTGCGACACAACATGGCGCGAATCGTCACAGAGTTGACCAAAAGCATTAGGCAGTGATCCGAATCACCTAGATAGCTGAAAAGATGAGTCAAGCGACTCCATAGAAGCTCTTCGCTCCCCCGACACTGACAGTTTCGTCATAGTGCTCCGGGCGGGACTTTCATGGCGTCCAACCATTTTGAACCCGCGTCCATGGCTATCTCCTTCAGCCCGAGAGGCCACGATCCTTGACCGGGCTAGACGACCGGAGCACAATCCACTACATAAGAAGCATAGAAGTTAAACTGTTTTTCTCTGCACTGTAATCCACTTCGACTCGCTATTCGTTTCACAGCGCCATTCTAAGACCTGAACAAGTCTTTCGAAAAGAGGGAAGCGTTCTCGGAGATTCTTTCTTTTCAGACATTCCGTCAAACGCTACTGAAGCAAGGCAATCATTCACGGATTATCTCTTTAACAGCCAACCGAACGTCTTCTGCCTTGACTGTTTTTCTTCCTGCGTGTGACGCAAGGTCTTTGGCTTTCTTTCCGACACGTTCAGCGAGTTCCTCCAGGATCCTTCGCAACTCCTCAGCCGCGTCGTCACCAACCCTCTCAGCTCCTGCCTTCTCGATCAGTCTATGCACCGCAGCAATCGACAGTTCTCCAGCGGCCATAATCGCAACCACTCTTGAAGGTTTTCTCCCCAAATGGCATATAAATCTGTCTTCCATCCACAGAACAGACCTGAAAAGTACCAAGCAGCAAGAATTGTGCCCGCTGCCTTACAATCAACACCCCTTGCACTCAAAAATGGGTCATTCCAAGAAAGTTGCCTTACAACCAGCGAAAAAACAAATACTTATTCCACGCAAAGGGACTCAGGAAAAATCCCTGACTTTGGTGGAGCGGAATTGGGAAGAGTCAGAACAGAGATGATCAAGAAGACAGCGAGGGAGATACTCGAAAGCAATCCTCACCGATTCTCTACTGACTACGAAGAAAACAAGAAAGCTGTCGACGAACTCGTCAACGCCAAAACAAAGCGAGTCAGAAACAGGATAGCCGGCTATGTCACAAGGCTCAAGATAGTCGAGACTCAAAAGAAGTCGGGCACCTTCGCGGATGCTCCGGTCCCTCCGGAAGAGAGCGAAAGAGAATAGCGTCATTCTTACTCGGAGAACCCTTCATCTCATCGATAACTCAGCATTGTAAGACTCTTCCAAATGTTTTTCTGCAAGCGCGCGGCGTAGCACGGATCTAGGCAAGCTGATCTGGATGGATGTGATCAACGACTACAACAGAGCTTGGGCAATTCGATACCTGAGAGAAGCGGTCGCTGACTATCACAAAGGCAAAGAAAGTCAAAGAGAAGACCAAAGCAGATCGTTCATGGCGACAGCTACCAGAAAAGCACAGCTGGCCCTTGAACATGCCTTCGGAGCTCCGGAATATCTCGAAATACTGGTCGCTGACGCGATCCAGAGCCGAGCGACCGGCCAAGATCCCAAGGTAAGCCTCCTCTCAACTCTCGCTTCAGTCGCGAACATTCTCTCAGAGTCCCAGACAACCTGGAGTAGGGAATTGATTCTCAAGATCACAAGGGAGGCCGTCCAAGGCGCTTCAACCATCATACAGAACGTCACATCCGAGAAGAGCATAGAATTTGAGATAGACTAGCAAACTGTCGCTGGAAGACTGGGAGATGGAGACCTTCACCATCAAAACGGATAGAATAGATCTCAAGATAGCCATAGTCAACATTGGAAGCATACGCATGCATGAGGAAACAATTCCTGAGGTCGTTCAAGCACTTGCTGCAGACCTTCTAAGAGACAGCGTCCTGAGGCATCCTGTAATGGTCGACGAAAAGACAATCGTAGTTCTCGACGGAATGCACCGAGCCGCTGCCCTAAGAGCGATTGAATGCATCAGGATTCCAGTCTGCTTCGTGGACTACGACAATCCCTCGATAAGGGTCGAAACTTGGTATCGCGCATTCAACAGAAAAGACCCGCTAAGCCTTACCGAAGAGCTGATGCGTTGGAACATCAAGACCAGAGAGTCAAATACTCAGGAAGCGAAGAAGAACCTGGAGACTGGGGCTGCAGCCGCCTTCATCGCAACAAACCGGAAGTGCACTGTGATCGAGAACACGAGTGGCGATGTGAGGCAGAACTTTCAACTTGTCGCAAGCATTGAACGTATGGCACAGAGCCTTGGATATTACGTGAACTATGAAACCGAGAGTGACGCATTGAAGGAGTTAGGGGAAGGAACAGCTCAACTCATCCTCGGTCCTCCGCGAGTAACAAAGCAAGATGTCAGAAGAGTCGGATTGAAAGGTGATCCATTTCCTCACAAGGCAACTAGGCACATAATTCCTGCGAGACCACTCGGGATTGATGTTCCAATCGAGGTTCTGCGGAGCCAACGCATGGGGCTTCTACAAGCAAACAGACAGCTAATGGAGGCTCTCAAGAAGAGGCGTCTGGAAAGGCTTGACCCGGGATCTCTGATCGAGAACAGAAGATATGAGGAGCAAGTCTTCGTATTCAAGTAAGGATATTGGCAAATTGACTATCAAAGTGAGATTGATCGGCGGATTGAAGAGTCTTGCGGGAAAGCCAGAAATCTATCTCGCGCCAAGAAAAGGAGCATTGACCGTGTCCGAAGCGATCTTGGAACTATGCCGCAAAGTCTCCAGAACGGACTTTGAGAGAGCTTTAGTTGATCCTAGATCTAAGACTGTCGGACCAAACGTGGTCGCTCTTGTCAACGACAAGCACATCAGCGTCCTCCAAGGATCAGAAACGCTGATCAGAGGTAGTGATGTGGTCACATTGGTTCCTGTCTCTCACGGAGGATAGGAGGCAAGGGAGTGACCATCAAGGTCGGTATTGCCGGGTACGGCAGCTGGGGAAAAAGACACTTGGAGTCTTGGAGGAAGATTCCAGGTGCTGAGATCGTAGGAATCTATGACCCCGCATTTCGGGGCGAATCCTTCTTCAGCAGCCTGAAGGAACTTCTACAGAGAACTCAGGCTCTCGATGTCGTTGTGTCTGCTCAAAGCTTGGCAGAGGTGGGAACTCAGGCAATTGAAGCGGGAAGACATGTCTTCCTTGAGAAGCCCGTCGCCACAAACATCAGCGAGGCGAAACGCTTAGCAAAGATAGCCCGAGACAATCCCAAGTGCATGTCGATGGTTGGCTTCATTGAACGATTCAACCCTGTATTCAGGAAACTCAACTCCATCTTCAAAGAGGTGAAAAAACCGCGGACAGTGTTCTGTCAACGTTCAGGGGCCCCAACCTTAGTTGCAAGACAGACCGGAGTCCTAAAGGACCTTGCCATTCACGATATTGATCTTCTACGTTGGATGCTGGGCGAACCCAAATCAGTGTCAGTTCGTTCCAGTCAAAGCTTCCACTTTGGTGAGCTTGAGCTCTCATTCGAAGGGACAGAAGCTCTCGTAATATCAGATTGTCTGGGTCCAAAGATACGTCGCTGGGTCGCGACATTTGATGACAAGACTTTGTTCGCCTACTTCGAAGGAGACAGATGGAGGTTGTTCGATAGCGGGACTGAGATCCCTGTCACATGGAAGCCTCCGCTAGAAGAAGAGTTGAGATACTTCGCCGACTGTCTGGAAGCTCATAGAGAGCCATCCCCAGGCATAAGTGATGCCGTGCGAGCCCTTGAAATAGTCGAACTCGCCGAGTAACGACGCATCGAAGCTCCCTCCTTACCACGCTAACATCAAGAACGTCCTTTTCTCAAGAAGCTGAATGAGAAGTTGCGTATCATAGCCATTATAAGTGTTCAGCCGTCAACTACAATGTGGTGCCGTGGATGAGAAAACTGCCAGTCTTGCTAGTGCTATTGCTGATTCTGGTCACCTTGGCGTTCCCGAAACGTGGAGTCATCTCATCCCAAGCTGTTGCGGGAGCAAACGTCGTGATAAACGAGTTCGATCCCAATCCACTATCGGGGCCCCAATGGGTAGAGTTGCTCAACCCAACGAACAATGCCTATGACGTTTCATCATGGGAGATCACGACGCAATCCCAACAGGAGAAAGAGGAACGGGAATTCAGGCCTAATGGGCAGAGTGAGCCTGCGGCCCCAGCTGAAGCCTTCACTCTCCCCGCTGGAGCCTCAATAGCGCCAATGGGATACTTCGTGGTCAATCTGCCAGCTCCAATAATCGATCCAGCTGGAGACTCCGTCATCCTATTCGACAACATTGGAACGGAGATTGACAGAACATCATTTCTAAGTAAACCTTTGAAGGGCGACATGGCATGGGCAAGATTCCCCAACGGTATCGATACTGACTCCATTGACGACTGGAGGCTGCAAACCACAACTAGAGGAGCTTCAAACAGTGCCCCGCCAGTCACCCCAACCATCATTTGCACCCTTAGCTCATTCCAAGTGGAAATCGGATCCAGTATCACCGTTAGAGTGCTAATAGGTCCACCTCGCTCAGCACTGGTAACGATCCAAATGAGAAGAGCCGGTGATCTTGATTGGAGCAATCTCACAACGGCAGTCACAGAGGCTTCGGGCGTTTATGCATATCCATGGCTCCCTCCTACGATAGGCCCGTTCAATTTCAGAGCTTACGTGTATCCAAGCAACTCGTTTCCAGAGTCATACTCTCTCCCTGTCAGCTTACTTGCGACAAAAATCCGGATACAAGTGTCATGCTTCGTTACGCGAGCCAAGGTTAGTTCGGGGCAGTATCTTGCAACTTACGGCTACATCGTTCCGGCACTCGGAAATGTGAATGTGACACTCACTTATCGAAAACCGACCGGCGCCCCAATGGTGAGATACATGTTGACGGATGGCGGAGGACTGTACAACGACACGGCGTTCGCACCTCAGGAAGTCGGATCTTGGAACGTGACGGCGTCATGGGACGGAGATGACACGCATGCATCGACAAGTTCGCCTTTGGCACGCTTCAGTGTTGAACAACCGCCATCACCTCCATTTGGAATGTGGCTCGTCGTGGCAATGGTTGTGAGTGTGATCGTCTCCGCGGTTGTGCTGGCAGCCGGGCTTTCAAGCAAGGCTGTGCAAAAGCCTCCGAGAAGGGTTGCGCTCTGCCCACGATGCAGATCTGTTCTGCTCTACGTGCCCAGCATTCGAGGCTGGTACTGCCCTAGATGCAGAAGACATATGGGCTGACCGCTTCTCTACAGCAAATCCCATACACCAGCAAACCTCCGGCTGCTCTTAGAGAGAGCAAGTTTGGAATCTGGACTCGGCGTCTGAAAGAGACCTCTGAACCTCGCCGCAGCCACATTCGTAGTATGGCAGATCGTCTAGCCGAAACTGGTCGGATTTTCAGACTGATCGTTGATCAACGTATTGACAACCGAAACGCATAACCTGAACCTATCAGACTGTGGCCGAGAATACCCAATGTCAGGGACGACGCACACAGCCTATGCGGCAAAAGTCGATCAAAACCTAGCGGATAGAATCTTGAAACTCAAGAAGGAGAGAAATGCACTCATTCTAGCCCACAACTATCAGCGACCAGAAGTTCAAGACATAGCGGACTACGTCGACGACAGTGTCGGCCTTGCCAAGAGAGCCGTGGAAGAGCCTAAGGCAGAAGTCATCGTGCACTGCTCTGTTGACTTCATGGCCGAGACTGCTGTGATACTTAACCCAGAGAAGACTGTGCTAATGCCAAGCCTCGGCGCTAGATGCCCAATGGCCGCTATGCTACCAGCATCTCAGATAGATCTGTGGAAGCGAAAGTACCCAGGAGCAGCAATCGTCTTGTATGTTAACACTCTTGCGGAGGCAAAGGCAAAATGCGACGTGTGCTGCACCTCAGCCAACGCTGTGAGCGTGGTTGAATCACTTGACTCCGATACGGTGATCTTTGGACCAGACGCCAATCTCGCTTGGTATGTGCAGAATAGAACTGGAAAGAAAATCATCCCGATCCCGGAGAGAGGGTTCTGTCAAACTCACGTCCTTTTTCTAAAGGAGGACATCATGTTATTGAAGGATGAGGACCCGCAAGCTAAGGTGGTAGCGCACCCCGAGTGCACTCCTGAAGTGCAGAGCGTTGCAGATTTCGTAGGATCAACCTCGCAGATGTGTGCACATGTGGGAAATTCAAACGCGGACAGGTTCATAGTTGCGACAGAATTGGGAATTCTGCATAGACTTGAGCGGGAGAACCCAGCGAAGGTCTTTACACCTGCCTATGAGGGAGCTTGGTGTGTAAACATGAAGTTGAACACTCTTCAGAGAATCTATCTGGCTCTCAAAGAAGACCGTTATAGAGCTGAAGTTCCACGGGACATTGCTCGAAAGGCGAGGCTTCCTCTGGAAAGAATGTTCGAGGTAACGAGCACAAGTCTGAACGCAAGGTAGAACTGGCAGTCAACCGGTAAACGGTACACATTGCAGGGCGTCCACTCTCTCTACCTAAAGCTTCCCAACACCTGCCTCAACGGCTCTGAGAATCTCCCCGCTTCTGATCATTGAAACAACTTTCGCGATGTCCTGCGACATTTCCCGATCTCTCGTCAAGGTTGGAACCCGGCTTCTAATCCTCTCGTAGGCAATCCGAGTTCCTTTGCCTAGCTTATCTGCACCCCTCAGATCGAAAGCCTGACTTGCGCAGAGAAACTCGATTGCGACTATTCGCTCCACATTTCTAAGAATCTCTCTGGCCTTGTTTGCGGCTGAGGCACTCATGCTAACAAAGTCCTCAAAGCCAGCTGATGTAGGAAGCGAGTCAACGCTCGCAGGATGAGAGAGAACCTTGTTCTCAGAGGCTAGGGAGGCAGCTACTGCCTGCGTCATCATGAACCCTGAATTGAGACCTCCTCTGCTTGACTTGGGAACTAGAAACGGTGTGAGTCCTTCGTTCGTCGTGGGATCCATCAGTCTGGCGATCCTCCTCTCGGAAATGTTTCCTATAGAGGCCAACGCGATTCCAAGAATGTCCGACGAGATGGCGATTGGCTGCCCATGAAAGTTGCCCCCTGAAAGGCATGCTCCGTCCTCAGGAAATATGAGCGGGTTGTCTGTAGCCGAGTTTATCTCAGTCAGCAAAACCTTTCGAACGTAGGTCAGGGCATCTCTCGCTGCTCCAGACACTTGGGGCATACATCTGATCGAGTACGAGTCATGTATTGCCTTTCCCTCGCAAGCAAGGGCTTCAGAAACCATCTGACTGCCAGAAAGCAGCTTCTTCAAGTTCCTTGCCGTAGTGACTTGCCCTTGATGAGGTCTTGCGCCGTGTAGCCTTTCATCAAGAGCTTCCACGTGACCCAGCAACGACTCCAGCGTCATCGCGCTTGCTATGTCCGCATTCGCTACGAGTCTCTCGCTGTCATACAATGTAAGCACCGCAATGGCAGTGGAGAACTGGGTCCCGTTGATCAGAGCCAGACCTTCCTTCGCTGTGAGTACGACGGGCTCCAATCCGGCCCTTCTCATCGCTTCCCTACCGGGCACTATCTCGCCTTCGTGCTCTGACGTTCCCTCCCCCATCAGCACAGCCGTCATGTGTGCTAACGGGGCTAGATCGCCACTGGCACCAACCGAACCCTTCTCTGGAACGATCGGATGGACGCATCGATTAATCATTTCAATAAGCGTCTCAAGCGTTCTGGGTCGGATCCCTGAATGGCCCTTCGCCAACGTGTTCGCCCGCAGCAACATCATTGCTCTAACAGTCTCAGTGTCTGAAGGCTGACCGACGCCTGCTGAATGGCTTCGAATGAGGTTTCTCTGCAGCTCCACTGAATCCTCGGGCGAGATGCGAGTTCCAGAAAGGGCGCCGAATCCGGTTGTAATGCCATAAACTGGCTTTCGTTCTCTCAACAGGCCGTCTACGATCGCTCGCGAAGCCTCGACTCTTGTCCGCGCTGCAGGTGAGAGCCCAACCTCCGTTCTGTTCCTCGCAACATCGACAACGTTTTCAAGAGTGAGACTCTCGCCATCAAGTAGGATTCTACTCACACCGTGACACCTTACGAAATACTCAGGTCTAGCTCAGGAGCTAAGCAGATAAAAGCTTCACAGAAGCGGCAAGGGAACCTACGAGAGCTGTGGCGAACGAGTGGCTTACGCCGACTTCTTTCTACCCAACAACGGGATTTTCAAGCCTTTCTCCCGAGCAACCTTCACAGCTTCACCGTACCCGGCATCAACATGTCGAATTATGGCGGTTCCAGGATCGGTGGTCAGAACCTTTCCTATTCGATCATCTGCCTCCGCCGTGCCATCGGCCACAAGGCACATCCCCGCGTGGATACTGTAGCCTATTCCAACTCCACCCCCATGATGAACTGAAACCCAAGTCGCCCCAGCCACAGCATTAAGAAGCGCATTCAGAATCGGCCAATCAGCTATAGCGTCGCTTCCATCTTTCATCCCCTCTGTCTCACGATTGGGAGATGCCACGCTACCTCCGTCGAGATGGTCTCGACCGATCCATATCGGCCCAGAAAGTCTGCCGCTTCTCACCATATCATTTATGATTAAACCGAATCTTGCTCTCTCCCCGAACCCGAGCCAACAGACTCGAGCCGGTAAGCCCTGAAACTTCACCTGATCATGCGCCTTCCCTATCCAGCGACATAGCTCCCTGTTCTCGGAGAACTCTCCCAAGATTACGTCGTCAAGACTGAATATGTCATCTGGATTTCCTACAAGTGATGTCCATCTGAATGGTCCTCTCCCCTCGCAGAACATTGGTCTTATGTATCTCTCGACAAAGCCAGGAAATGCAAAGGCGTTGCCAAAGCCAGCCTCCTTTGCCTGCTGTCTAAGATTGTTTCCATACTCGAAGGTTACGGCGCCCTTTTCCATCATTGAGACCATTGCTTCGACTTGGCGTCGCATACTCTCCTTGGCCTTTCTGGTGTACTGCTGAGGGTTCCGCTGCCTAAGATCGTCCGCTTCCTCCATTGAAAGCCCAGCCGGATAGTACCCGTTGAGAGGATCATGAGCAGAGGTCTGATCCGTCAGGACATCAGGAATCACTCCCCTCTTCACAAGTTCAGGGTGAACATCAGCAGCATTGGCCAACAGTCCAATACTCTTAGGAACTCCTTCGCGTTGCGCTTGGCGAGCCATGTCTACCGCCTCGTCTAGGCTCTCTGTCCATACCTCCAAGTACCCATGCCTCATCCGACGTTCTATCGCTTTCTTGCTGACCTCCACGACCAGAGCAACCCCCTCGTTCATCGCGACTGCCAGAGGTTGAGCTCCACCCATCTCGCCGAGACCCGCGGTGAGCACGAGTCTAGCCTTAAGGGTTCCATCGAAGTGCTCCCTCGCTAGAGCTGCCAGAGTTTCATACGTGCCTTGGAGAATCCCCTGCGTTCCAATGTAGGCCCAAGACCCTGCGGTCATCTGACCAAACATTATCAAGCCTTTCTGCTCAAGTTCAAAGAAGTAGTCCCAAGTTGCCCATTTTGGGACGAGCAAACTGTTCGCGATAAGAACCCGTGGGGCCCAACGATTCGTAGCAAACACTCCGACCGGCTTTCCGCTTTGAACAAGGAGGGTCTCATCTTCTTCAAGGCCGACAAGCGAGTCCACGATTGCATCAAAACACTCCCAGCTCCTGGCCGCCTTTCCTGTACCTCCATACACAATCAGGCTCTCTGGGTCCTTGGCAACCTCCGGGTCGAGCACATTGTGAAGCATCCTCAGAGCCCCCTCGATCTGCCAATTCTTGCAACGCAACTCAGAACCAGTGATGGCGCGTACCATCCTTTTTGACTCTAGCAAGATTCCTCAACCTATGTCGAGGGGAGCTGTAAATAATAAGGCTTCCCAATTATTCCCGACACTGGAAGACAGCCCCTAGATAAGACGGGCATCACTCAGCCACAAGCTATGACCGTCTAGTTATTTCGGTATGTTCAATGCGCCTACCGTTTCATAACATATCGAAAGCGAAGCATTGCGCTATGCCTCGGATAAGTCACCTAATTCGATTCAGTCATAGTCCCTTGCCATCACGATCCTCCCATTTTCAACGACTAGAACGCCGTTCTTGATTACTTTGGAAACTAGGTTCACACCAAGATGCTGTAGCAGGAATCGATAGTCTGGAACATCGAAGATGACAAGGTCGGCTTTCTTCCCAAGTTCAATTGATCCCACTTCCCGATCTCTCCTAAGGGCTCTCGCAGCCGTCAATGTCAATCCCCTCAGAGCCTCAGCTATGGGAATCTTCATTCCAAGGCATGATAGTGTCAAGACTAACTGCAGACTTTGGGCTGGGCAACTAGGGTTGAAGTCAGATGCCAGTGCAAAGGGCAAGTCGCACTCCAAGAGGGCCGCAGCATCCGCAAAGCGGCTCTCCATCAGAGTCAAAGCGGCTAGAGGCAGAAACACAGGGACAACGTTGGCCGTTCCCAATTGAAGCAAGCCCTCTGGAGGAGTATGTAACAGGTGTTCAGCTGAAACAGCACCAAGCTCAACAGCTAACCTTGAGGCGCCGATACTGGCGAACTCATCTGCGTGGATCTTTGGAAGAAGACCATGCTCGAGGCCCGTGAGCAGGGTTTTCCTTGCTTGCTCAACGGAGAAAGCTCCCTCATCGCAGAAGACATCACAGAACTCTGCAAGTCTGTTTCTTGCGACCCGTGGAATCATCTCTGTCGTAACCAGCCTGATGTATTCGTCGGATGCGTCCTTGTATTCTGGAGGAATGGCGTGGGCTCCCATAAAGGTCGGAACAAGGTCAACTGGATGCCGTTCGTCAAGATCCTTAATCGCATAGAGTATCTTGAGCTCGTCATCAACTGTCAGCCCGTACCCGCTCTTCACTTCCACCATCGTCGTTCCATGAAGCATCATATTGTCCAGCACCCGCCTACCCTGCTCTACGAGTTTTTCTCTCGAGCTTGCCCTTGTATCATACATCGTCTTGAGGATGCCCCCACCTGACCTCAGTATATCCATGTAGCTGGCGCCAGCGATCCTCATATCAAGTTCCTGCTCGCGGGAACCCGCAAATATGAGGTGGGTGTGGCAATCGACCAGTCCTGGAGTCACTATCTGTCCAGCCAAATCAACGGTCTGGCTGGCTTCGAACCTTGCTCTGAGTTCCTCAGTCTCTCCCACCCCCACAATTTCTGCCTCACTGATTGCGATGGCTCCGTTTGCCACTATCATCCGATCTTGCGGGAGCTTCTCTGAGAACGTCAGTACCTGAGTGGCATTTTCTAAGAGCATATCGACGTGGAGTTGAGGCAGAGGTGACCCCTCACCAACGTTTTGTCTTCACTGCCTTCGTGAGCGCCGTTTCCAAGATATTCGTGTCCGCCAGGTTGCTCAATCGCAGGTAGAACCTCGCAGCGTCGATTATGGCTTTGACAGGGATCACTCCATTTATCTCCGATCCTGTGATCGGAACATTGTATCTATCAGCCTCGACCTTGAGGAGCTCAAAAACCCGGTGAAGAGGGGTATTCTCGAAGCTGTAGATGCTCATTCCAATCTGGACTTCTTTCATTTGAGGAATCTCCGCGGCCATGGCTCTGACAAACGCCAGTCCGCCTCTCTTTCCGTGCAGTGCCCTCGCGATTCTCTTGCCGATCTCAATGTCTGTCGTTCCTAGGTTCACATTGAAGCCAACCATCACGTTACGAGCGCCCGTTATCGTTGCTCCAGCCGTAGCATGAGGCTTGGCCAATCCGTAATCAGGCTTTCTCTCAGGCCTTCGAATCATTTCGTTCAGATTTTCGTATTCTCCATGCCTTATCCAGTCTATATCTCGACGCTCAGGCGATGAGGCCGCTTCGCCATAGAGATATACCGGAACGCTCAGTTCATCAGCCAAAGCCTTTCCGTACTCTCTTGATAACAATACGCAATCGTTCATAGTAGCATTCTCGACCGGAACAAAAGGGACCACATCAACTGCGCCCAGCCGAGGATGCTGTCCTTTATGCCTGTTCATGTCAATCAGCTGAACCGCTCTAGCGCTGGCGTTCAGAACAGCTCGCGCCACAGACTCCTTGGTTCCAACAACAGTAACCACAAGCCTATTGTAATAGTCGTCAAACGAATGATCAAGAAGGTAGACTGAGGGAACCTTCTCTATCTCGCCCAGTATTTCCCTCACTACATTTGGATCTGAAGTGCTGAAGTTAGGAACACACTCAATTGTCTCTTTCAGAGGCCAGTAGAAGGACATGACATCCACCAACACAGAGTAGCACAGACATGCTTTTCACGCTTACCGTCGTGAGCATTAGAGGCACTCCTCATCTATTTTCCTACCTTCGTTTGAAACCATTAAATATCTTGAACGAGAATCTCCGAACGATTCATGCGAAAACCTCATAGAGGACATGAACAACTCGCAGACTAGAGGACTACGTGTTGTACGCTCCTTCATGGTTCGTCGGGTTCGACTCAGCCATGCAGCTTGTGGACGCAACCATTGCCTTCGCAATTGGCTATTACGCGCTCAAAGGATACAGACTGGCGAGGGAAAGGACACTGCTATTTCTCCATTTCAGCTTCGTTCTGATCGGAGTAGGATTGCTTGTTGACGGTATAGTCACGATTCCCGCGCTTGCTTTCCGCGGGCTATCACCAATCATTGCGGCTAGCTATCTCCTGAGAATCTCGGCCGAGATCGCTGCATACGCTCTGTTGCTGTTCGCCTACCTAAGACATACGAGAAGTTCCATACCTGAAACAACCCTTTCAGCCATGGTTCTATACTATCATCCATTGCCTGAGATAGTAGTGTTCTTTCTTGTCGCCTACTTAGCGGCTCAAGCGGCAATGAACTACAGTGTCAAAAAGGAACGAAACTCGCTTCTTGTCTTCATCGGGTTCGCACTCCTGTCGGTGAGCCACATGTTCTTCATCCTTCCTCCAATCCTCAGGCTCTTCTTCGTTGTGGCTCATGTGAGCCAGCTCTTGGGATTCTTTGCTCTTCTCACAATGCTCTTAAGAGTGGCTAGGGCCAGATGACAGAGAAGACATCTAAGTACCGATCACAGATAAGGATCTTCGCAGACATACTTCATGCAATCGAAAGAGAGAAAGGAAACGCGAAACCAACCCACATCCTCTACGGGGCAAATCTATCACATGACCGACTCGTGAAATACCTCACCCAGCTAAAAGAGCAGGGCCTCATAGAAGAAATCGGAGTCAGCGACAGAACGACTTATTCACTCTCAGACAAAGGAATAGAGTTCCTTAAAGAGTTCAGAAAAGTATCACAGTTCGCAGAAGCATTCGGATTCGTCATCTGACCAGTGCCTGCCTCAAGAACGTTCAACTCAACGACAGAGACTAAGTCTGTGGCCAATCTGTCGGAGCATATCCTTGAAGCGCATGTCGCAGACTTACAACGCCCTACGTAACCCTTCTCATGCGATGTAATGCCTCCAAAAAAGCCCTAGGCGACAGATAGATCAAAAGTAGTCAGTGGAGATGCATCACGACATCGGGCAAAGCCCTTCCGTGCAGGTCAGTCCACATCATTCGGGTAGAGGAAGGATGTAGAAGGGATTTAAGATTAGCGTGCTGCGTGGGAAAAATGCGAGAAAGAGTATGGCCAGTTTGCGTTTTGAGAAGTCCGATTTGTCTTGACTCAATTTGAAGGTTTTAGATGCAGTATGGCTTGCTCAATCGCCCTTTCGGCTTCAGCATAGTTACCAGCTTGTGTAAGTTTCCAACAGAGATCGCAGTAGTATTCAGAAACCTCAGTAGCTCTTCCATCGATTCGTCCCCAATTGTATTCAGAGTACTTCTTGGAAAGGTTCCATGCATTCTCACTGCCAAGCACAAAAACAACTCTATTGTCTTGGTTGGAGCCAAAACCGCAGCCAGGACAGGAGAGATGGCTGGTCACGCGTTCCCGCCTCTGTATCTGCGTGACTTGGTCAGTGAACGATGACATGGCAACATAACAGATTGGCCCTTTCGATGCTGTTACAGTCGTTTCAGCAATAACGAGCTCATCATCCTTCCGGTGGCCAGCAGGGCATTTCCCGAATATTCTACTAGGTGCCGCATGCACTATCATTGCTCGACTCCTCCTTAACAACTCTAAAGACTACGTTTCCGCCAAGTCCTGTAGCTGGGTCAGGGCAAGAAGCCAAGATTTGCTCCCCGTTTCTAATTCGAGACATGTTCGACAGAACGGAATTCAGCGCGTAAATGCATAGGTTATCGGATCGAATTTTGTCGATGCAAGCATCATCCAGGTCAACTAAGACCTTGTCACCAACCTTGTAACGAGCATTGCAGGTACCAACGACCTGTACTACTGTTGCAATTGCTTGCCTCATGCATCATCCCATTCCGAAGCGTAGCCAACATACTAGGAACTACGTCGCAAGTATGACAATCGTTAGATATCAAATTGCGCGCAGATACTGGCGTTTCTACTTAGTTCCTCGTCCTTGGATCTCAGGACCGTCTTCCATTTGGCGATGGCAAAGCAAGTGGATATTGCTGAGGACAGTCAAGAATCGTGGTGACCCCAACATTCGCTGACGAATTTCTCAACCAGATTTCTGGACAGGCCGATACGAACGAGCTCCTCCTTCGCTTCACTCACCGATTTTCCTTGGGCTTTGAACTTTGCCACTCGGTTCTCAACGAATTCATATCGTTCATGTGGGTAGACTATCCAAGCAGATGTTTCCCTTACATAGAAGTCTGGCCGAAGAACGCTCTTAGGTTTGTAGTGAAGAGTAGCGATCTTAACTTCAAAGGCCCCGCGGCTTAGAAGGTTCTGACGAACTGTCACTAAACTCTCTCCTGTGTCCGCGACATCGTCAACCACTAGAACTCTCTTTCCTGCCACGGATGTGGAGACTTGTTGGCTGACCACAGGTTTCTTTGCGGTTTCGGCTACGCCCTTGTAGAATTCAACCTTTATGCTCGCCACGAATGTATTGCCGAGAAGGTCTGAGAGTATTCGTGCAGGGATCCATCCTCCTCGCGCAACACCAACTATGATCTCAGGGTTGAACCCGTTCTTCT
>Ga0315310_10001141_pt1 | contig 16707 bp, 17 predicted proteins | sample TDP5_MG_FD_203630 | JGI IMG/M metagenome (GOLD analysis project Ga0315310, IMG submission 203630) | Freshwater sediment microbial communities from Lake Towuti, South Sulawesi, Indonesia - TDP5 | ecosystem: Environmental > Aquatic > Freshwater > Lake > Sediment | place: Indonesia: South Sulawesi... | reverse complement strand
CCTGAACAATTTTCGTGTTAATATGAGGGGAAAATCTGAACGGCGAACCGCCAAAGAGAAGGATGGCTCATAGGGAACATTTCTAACCCTTTGGCGCGACCTCTCTAAGTATCTCCTTTATCATTTTGACAAATCACTCAGCCTTATCCACTATTTCAGTTGGCCTCTTCAATCGGGACGAATAGTACGAAATCGACAGCAAATAGGCTAGTTGCTACGTGTGGTTAGCTTGCATCCAGCGGCCTTTTCCATCGCCGTTACGAGGGCTTGTGTGCCTTTCTCTGATAGGCCTTCGGCTTCTGCAATTCGGAATATTTGATGCACCAAGCCTGTTGTTGGTAGGGGCAGGCTAAGTTCAGCGGCGAATGATAGAGCCAGTCTCAGGTCTTTCTGTTGGTGTCTTATCCTGAACCCTGGTTCGAAGTCTCTCTTCACCATTTTTGGCCCTAGATTGGACAACATCCATGATCCGGCTGCACCAGCCGTCACGACGTCGAGGAGTTTCTCCAAGTCTAGGCCAGCTTTGGCGCCGAGTATGAGTCCTTCACAGACCGCTTGAATGTTTAAAGCACATATGACTTGATTACAGAGCTTCGTGGTTTGACCCATACCATTCGGTCCCATATGAGTGATCTTCTTCCCCAACGCTTGCAAGACTGGAAGGCATTCCTCAAAGGCTTCTTCCGGTCCTCCGACCATTATTGAGAGGGTTGCCTTAATGGCTCCAATCTCGCCTCCGCTCACAGGAGCATCAAGCATTCTTACGCCTTTTTCGACTAGCTTTCCCGCAATTCGCCGAGTCACCTCTGGGGAGATTGTGCTCATGTCTATAATAATTAATCCTTTCCCTGCACCTTCAATCACGCCGTTGGAACCGAGGATAACCTCCTCTACGTCCGGCGAGTCGGTTAACATTGTTATGACGATGTCGCAGTTTTCAGCCACCTCCTCCGGCGAGTCCGCTCCTTTTGCTCCTAGGGCTAATAGTTCATCCATCCTTGAACGAGTTCTATTCCAAACAGTCACGAGATAACCTGCAGCCAACAGGTTCTTCGCCATGGGTTTCCCCATAACCCCTAAACCTACGAATCCAATCCTAGGCTTCAAAACTCTCACCTTTCACAGCGCTAGTTGTTATCGTGATCCGGATAATTAAGTTTCCATCCACTCCTAAAAGGGTGGGCTGATCGTTCTCCCAGAGCATGATTCAAACGCAAATGGAAGATAGTCAGATCTCAGCTGCCAAAACTCATACCGCTGACTCTAGAGGCTGCGTTGGCCGAATGAAGCCGTCCGACGTGATATCAATCAGGATTCTTCTCCTCTCAAAGTTGGACAATCGGCAATCCAAGACCCTTGCGATACGTACGAATTCTCCCCTCTTAACCTCTAGGTCCACCTGCTGGTCTTGCCAATAGACGCGTCCATAATCAACGATTATTGTCCCGTCGAGGTTGTGGGCGAGACCGATTCCACCAGCCATGTCGTATGAATCCCAAGTTTCAGCGCTCCTTTGATTGACAAATAGTCCAGTGACGCCGTGAATCTGGTTATAACGTGCCAGCTCCATCACTCGATACTTTAAGGCTCCCCTATACGATTCAAGGATCGTTACCGAGTCTATGATGGCCAGCTCGATGCCTTCCGTCTCAACCACATAACGGTAGGTCTCAGCGAAATCGTTCCAGTTTCTAAGCTCTGGATAATAGACTGTGTCAAGCACGAACAGATTTTCCCTGATCTTCTCCCAGTCTATTTTGAGTATGTCTGCCTTTTGCTTCATCCGTGATTGGAGATCAAACCTCGGTGTTGGACTCTTCCACGTGTCTTCGGCTGTAACGAACAACACCCTCCGACCAGAACCCGAGACTTTGACCGCTATCTCTTCGGCTAGGATACTCTTTCCAGCTCCAGGAAGACCCGTTACTGCAAATTGCCCACAGCTCGGTAATCCGCCCAGAGGCTTCGCTTCAGCCGTCAGGAATAAACTGTCAAGAAACGTACCTGTCGGCATGGCAACGAGCTCCTTCTTCGCCTCCGGAGCAACATCCGGTCTAAGAACAAGTTTATCAAACACCTTTCCTTCCTTCTCGATCTCAGCCTTCATCGGTTCCGTAGCCAGCTCCCACTCATCTGAAGGCTGTCTCACGCTCTTCATAGCCTCGGTTAAGGTCTTAGCCATCGCCTCAATTATCTGTTCAAAACCCGGTGAAACCTCAAGTGTGCCTTGCTTTTTCTCGATGGGTTCAGGAGCCTTTTCGGGGATAACGGCTTCTTGAGCCAAGAGAACCCATTTTTCACCTCTTCTGTCGACTGTTCCCTTAGACCTTAACGAATGAAGCAGAGAATAAGCTGAACCGGGACCATACTTGGGGAGACTTAGACCATTGGAAATCTCTTCCAAAGTAGCTTTACCTTGAGCCCTCTTTAAGAAAGCAATGACATCGCTTTCCTGAGCCAATTTTCTCCCCTCAAGTAAGAATCCTCATTCTATCCCTTATCCTTTTTCCTTCATTTTCTCTGCCTTCCTAAGTAGAAGTTACTTCATATAATGGGAGCTGCTTATGATCAATTCTTGAAGCCCTAAGGATCTTTTGTCAATATTCTTGAAGAAGATTCTTCTGAGGACCGAGATCTTGCTCGCTCCCTAAACCTTGATCAATTGATTCTAAGCTCAGAATTGATTTTCATCTAGACCCTACATGAGCACCGAAACGATGAACCAGGTTCCGAATCCGATTAACACCACGGCGCATAAACCGAATACTGTTTCATGTACTCTTTTACTCCAAAGATGTCTTGACTTGAAAACAGTGATAGAGACGAACAAGTCCCAAAGAAGGTCGCAAAACCAGTGAGTGATGGCAAACAAGATAAAGCCAATTAACCCAAAAGTACTGGCGCTCATTATCAGAGCAGCTCCGACCGTCGCCCACCACAGAAAGAAGTACGGGTTAGCACCAGTTGTCATGATTCCAGCCGTAAAGGAGCCATACGTTGGATCTACACCCACTCCTTCTTGAGTCTTCCCTCTTGCCTTAAACATTTCAATACCCATATACATCAACATCAAACCTCCAATCAAACCAATAGCTACCTTGGTGGGGCTGAAAGCAAAGAACGAAGCGAAACCAAAGTATATGAGAAACATCAGAGGAAACTCGATCGTCCCATGCCCAAACGCGATCAACGCGCCGGCAATCTTGTCCCTATATCCTTTGACAATAGTAACGGCAAATACGGGCCCTGGCATCATCACCCCCGTCAAGGATATGAAGATCGCAGAGAGCAGGAACAAGTAAAGATTCGTGATTGTCTCCATATGCTTCATCTGGCCTTCTTGATCTTAGATGAATTGAATAAAACCTTTATAATAACCTTAGCATAATCTTACTTCCTTACAGGCATGTTCCTTTAACATGAAGCAGAGGCGCCCCGGTTGATAGAGCTCTCACCTGAACTGATAATATTTGTGAGAGACTTCGCCATCTTCTTCGCTATATATCTCATAATAGCGCTCAGCCTTAACCTCGAGTACGGCTACACCGGTATCCCCAACTTCGGTAAGGTACTAGCTGTGGCCGGTGGCGCGTTCACTGTGGGTTTCTTTCCAGGCAGGATAATAGCTTGGCTTTTCCGAATAGGTCTAGGATTAGACTACATCACGGATAATACAGCAATAGTTACGGAAGTTAACCAATTGCTCGCGAAGAATCCAGTAATCAGCATAGCAATATTTTTTGCTACTCTAGCTGTATCGGGAGCCATCGGCGCAGTTTTGGGTCTAGTAGCTTGCTATCCGGCTATAAGACTACGAGAGGACTACTTGGGGATGACGCTACTCGCGATGGGGGAAGCCATCCAAGTTATAGGGTACAACTATACTCCTATCGTTAAAGGAAACCTAGGCGTCATAGCGCCTGACCCGTTCGGGTGGGCCGGAGATCTCAGATATGCAGTAATAGCAGCCTTCGTCATCAGCATATGTCTTCTAGTGTTCTATTACCTTGAACGGTTGGTAAGGAGCCCGTTAGGTAGGATGTTGAGAGCAATTAGGGACAATGAGAACGTGTCGGAGTCACTTGGTAAAGACGTTACACGCATAAGGATGAAGACCATCATAATAGCCTCAATCATAGGTTCCATCGGCGGCGCCTTGGATGGGTTTAAAAAAGGTGGCATAATCGCCACCAGTTACGACAGGGTCTCTTGGACGTTCTGGATCTGGGTCATAGTGGTATTGGGAGGTGCTGCCAATAACATCGGCGTTGTGGTAGGAACCTTCGCCTTCACAGCTCTCAGGAGATTCATTGACTATTATAAGGGACAACTTGCTCCATTCGTTCCGTTCAGTGTTGTATGGCTCGACTACTTACTGCTCGGAATAATGCTGATAGTTATACAGATGTATAGGCCTGAAGGCATCATACGGGAGAAACCCACACCGACGTTAAGTTACAAGGGACTTAAGAAGTTTATCGTCTCAAAAAGAGCTAGTTCTCCATCAGAAAAAAATGATTAGCAGGTCTATTACTAGATGATTATGAGACCTCGCTTCTGGTCTTAAGTCTGCTTTGTGAGCCCAATTTCTTCACTGATGCGATCAGGCTCCGCCAATTTATCCCCGTTAGACCACTGGGAGCCAAGAGCAGGGTTACCACTATCGCGATCAACGGGATCAGAGGTCTATACGGTATCACCCACGCGCCAAGCCAAGAGGCCAAGTAGCTGGTACCGAGCACTTCAGCAAGTCCGATCAAGAAGCCTCCCAGCACAGCACCATAAATGCTGAAGACTCCTCCCACTGTGCTTGCCGCAAATGAGCTCACTATCAATCTTGCGCCCATATCCGGGTTGCCAGGAAAATATAGAGGGAGCAGTGCTCCTGAAAGCCCCCCAAGCCCGCCCGCTATAAACCACGAGATTGCGTAAACTAAGTTGACGTTTATGCCGACTACGCTGGCTAGAGATGAATCCTCAATCGCCGCTCTCATCGCAACTCCGAACTTCGTCCTTGTTAGAGCTAAATATAGCAACGTAACCGTAATCGCCGCAAGAGTTGGAGCAACGATCAACAGGCCCTTCTCGCCTGCGATCTTTATGTCGTAAGCTGAAGAGAGGAAGTATCTTGAACGAATCTTGAACACCTTTAACAAGTAGTCGGCGTAGATGTTGAGTACAGCCAACAGTATGAATTCTATTGCGATCGTGGCTATCATCAACCCAACGATTGTGGCTCCCCTCCGCATAAGAGGCCTAAAGACGACGACGTACTGAGCTAGAGCGATCATTCCACCGACAATTAAGGCTAGGAAGAGATAATGGTACGCGTTTCCCCGCCAAACCTCGACGGCTGTCAGAGTGATGTAGGCTCCCACGGCTGCAAAGGTTCCATGAGCGAAGTTCGGAACCTTAGTGGTTAGATAAGTCAGAGTGAGACCTATACTTAATAGCGTAAGAAGACTACTGAATATGATCGCTCCTCTAAATATGGGATCAATCATACGCTTTCCTCAAGTAAGATGATGTGGGCAGAAAAAAAGCTTTCCCCATATGGTCAGATCTCAACAAGATCATGGTTAAAAATGTTGTCGTGCAGTTCTCTCAGAATGAGCATCGCCCAAAGAAATTGAAGAAGACCAGTCCATTCGGAACTCAATCCATCTTTATCCAACGATAGCCAATTTCCACCAATATTGAGCACTCATTTGCTATAGATTAGATGCAAAATCCTCAGTAAAAGCGTAAGATTTTTAAGGAATATTGAACGATATCTATGGCTCGTAGCTAAGAAAAAAACAGAGGATATTTTGGAGAGGTTTGCGTTGAGTCAAACTTGGAAGACGTATTCAGTTGTGTTTGCGTTAGTGGGTCTACTGATCGGAGCTGGCATCGGCTGGGTTGCGAAACCAGCACCTGCAGAACTTGATGTCTTGCGGAGGGAACTTGATACGACAAGAACTCAGGTTTCGACGCTTACGACTGAACTTAACGCCACTGCAGCTGATCGTGATGCAGCAATGAGGGCGTTGGTTGGGGCGTCTGGGGAGGCACCAATTGTATCTAGCCTAACTGGTGAAATTTCGCTCGGTGGGTTGTTCTCGCTGACCGGGGATTTGGCGACCTACGGTGAGAATGAATATACTGCAGCATTGCTTGCGGCTGATCACGTGAATGCATTTCTCAGATCGATCGGAGCAAAATGGACTATAAAGATCGTTGCTGAAGACACCCAGACAAAGCCTGACCTTGCATTGGAAAAGGTGGAGAGTTTTGCGGCAAGAGGCATAAAGCTTATTATAGGTCCGTTGAGTAGCGGCGAAGTCAGAGCTATCAAAGGGTATTGTGACGCCAACAAGATATTGGCGATAAGTCAGTCCTCGACTGCACCAGATCTCGCCATACCAGACGACTACATCTTCAGGTTCTGCCCCACCGACAAAGCGGGACAAGGACCCGCAATCGGCAGAATATTGTACGAGGACGGAAAAACGTATATGATTCCAATCACAAGAAATGACCCTTGGGGGGTTGGACTAGAGGAAGCTTCGGCAAAAAGATTTGAGGAATTGGGAGGCACGGCCCTCGAAGGCGTAAGATACGCCCCCGGGGCAGCTGAGTTCTCAGCTGAGGCGAAGGATCTGGCTGACAAAGTTACCAGCGCAGTATCTAAGTATGGAGCGGACAAGGTATGCGTCTTAGGCATCTCCTTTGGAGAAGTCGTTCCATTATTCATCGCCTGTAACGAATATGATGTCCTCAAGACTGTGAAGTGGTACGGAAGCGACGGGACATGTGGCGAGGCGTCGATGCTTAAAGACCCTGTGGTGCTAGATTTCAGTGTAAAGGTTACCTATCCAAACACGATATTCGCCCCAACGGAGTCCGCCAAGTGGGAGATCGTTCGCCAAAATGGGATAAAGGTACTAGGAAGAGAGCCGGAGTCCTACTCATATGCGATCTACGACATAGTCTGGGTATACACTCTATCTCTCTTGAAGACAGATAAGTACGATGCTGAAGCTGTTCGAGAAGTCTTACCGAAAGTAGCCGAATCCTTCTTCGGAGCTTCAGGCTGGATCGATCTTGATGAAGCTGGAGACAGGGAAGCTGGTGACTACGACATATGGCAGATTGTGAAAGTAGACACAGAAAAATACGACTGGAAGATCGTGGGCAAGTACATCCTCGCTACGGATTCAGTAGTGTGGCATTAGATCCATCCACCTCCCCTCTTTTTTGTGATAGTCATGGAAGAGATACTCCGTGCTGAAGACTTAAGGAAAACCTTCGGCGGTCTAGTTGCTCTAGATGACATTAGCATCAGCGTCAAAAAGGGATTAATGACCATGCTGATAGGTCCCAACGGAAGCGGCAAGACAACCCTCATAAACTGCATCGCCGGATTCTACAATCCAGACAGAGGAAGGGTATGGTACGACGGCAGGGAGATCACTGGATGGCCGCCTCACAAGGTGTATGATGCGGGCCTCGTAAGAACCTTCCAGATACCACAGCCCTTCCAAAAACTAACCATCTTAGAAAATCTGCTCACAGCATACAGGGGGAACCCAGGCGAAAGATTCCTGAAAGCCCCGTTCAAGAGATCGTGGTCAAGCGAGGAAGAGAAAGCAACCGAAACGGCTTTCAGATTCCTAGAGCTTCTTAACCTTGATCACATGTGGGACAGGCCTGCTACCCATCTGAGCGGAGGACAGATGAAGCTTGTTGAGGCTGGAAGAGCCATCATGAGCGGAGCCAAGATGATCCTCATGGACGAACCAGCTGCAGGGATATATCCGAAACTTGCTGAAGAGGTATTCTACTACTTCACAGAGATGAAGAATAAGCTCGGAGTAACATTCGTCATCATTGAACATCGGCTTGAGCTGGTCTTACCTTACGTTGATTATGTCTACGCCATGGCGAGAGGAAATATAGTCTCAGAAGGAGACCCAGAAAAGGTTTTAAACGACCCAATCGTAATAGAAAGTTACTTGGGCGGATGAAAAACGTTAAGTATCGAGGATGTTAACGCTGGCTATGGTAGGCTTCACGTGCTCTTCGACATCGGCACCAAGGTAGAAGACAAGGAAATCACGGTCCTCGTGGGGCCTAATGGAAGCGGAAAGAGCACACTGCTAAAAACAGTGATGGGAATAACGCAAGTTTACTCTGGAAAGATACTTTTCAATGAGAACAACATAATAGGTCTACCACCCCATGCACTAACTAGACTAGGGATAGCCTATCTACCGCAAGTTAACAATGTCTTTGCAAATCTTAAGGTTACTGAAAATCTGCTTATGGCTGGTTACATTCTTGGTAAGGATGAGGCTAAGGAACGCACCGGAGAGGTATTGGAAGATTTCCCAGTGCTGAAAGGATACATGGATAGAAGGGCTGGAACGCTTAGTGGCGGAGAAAGGCAGATGCTGGCAATGGCGATGGCGATGATGAGGAGACCTCACATTATATTGTTCGACGAGCCTACTGCCAGTCTAGCTCCAAAAATGGCGCTTGAAGTACTCGACAATATTATTGACCTAAGGGACAACTATGGAATAACCGTCATGTTAGCTGAGCAGAACGCCAGAAGAGCCCTTGAACTTGGAGACAAAGCCGTTCTTCTTGTCAGCGGAAGAGTGATGTATAGAGGTGACTCGAAAGAGCTTCTCAATCACGAAGAGTTAGGCAAGGTTTACCTAGGCATCAAGACGGCGTGAAACCAACTCTGATTTGTGTCCGCTTCAATTCTTAAGAGTGCACACGCCATCTTCCATTCATGGAAAATGTCCGTTTTAGAGAAGGAAACCGCTGCTTCCCAGATGAGGCTTTTTTACAAGGGTGATGCTTATCACATGTGCTCCGAAGGCGAGGAGCTCTGATCTTGTGATGGTCGGAACGGTTTGAGCATGAGAGCATAACCAGATAAATCAAGATATGCTTTCCTTATTCGTGAAGTGAGTGGATTTGTGTCATGACTGGGAAGCCAGACATCATAAGGTGAAAAGAACGAAGCTAGAGTATGTCCCGAAAGTCCTTGTAGATACTGCTATGGGGAGAGACAAGGCGGATCTAGTGATTAAAGGAGGTTCTTTAGTCAATGTGAACTCTGGAGAGATATTAGAAGATGTTGATGTGGCGGTCAAGTGTGGTCGAATCGCAACCGTCGGAGAGGCTGATCCTACAATCGGAGATCAGACGATAGTCATACATGCCGACGGTCAGTACTTCGTTCCCGGATTCCTAGATGGGCATGTTCATGTAGAGAGCAGCATGATCACTCTCACCCAGTTTGCTGGGGCTGTCATGCCGCACGGAACCACAACGGTCTTCGTAGATCCGCACGAGATTGCTAACGTTTTTGGATTGAGAGGCGTCAAGCTTATGCTTAATGAAGCTAAGGGTTTGCCCCTCAAGGTTTTTATTTGCGTCCCTTCATGCGTCCCCGCCGCTAGAAGATTCGAGACAACGGGAGCTGAGATAGCATTAGAAGAGGTTGAGGAAGCCCTCAAATGGGATGGAGTAGTAGGGTTAGGCGAGGTGATGGACTATCCTGGAGTTCTATACGGAGATGAGGAAGTTTATGAGAAGATTCGAGCAGCAACCCGTGGGGGAAAGGTTGTGGAGGGACATGCTGACAGTTTGCTGGACGCAGAGTTGGTGGCTTACGCCGCAGCAGGCATAACCTCTTGTCACGAATCTACTAGGACTATTGACGGTGTTCAGAGGCTGAGGCTTGGTTTGTGCACAATGATACGGGAAGGCTCGGCTTGGCGTGACGTTGCAGAGGTGATTAAGTGCGTAACAGAGGAGAGGCTTGATCCGCGTCACGTGGTTCTCGTTACTGATGATAGGGATCCCGAAGCCTTGATGCATGAAGGACACGTAGACTACGTTGTTAGACGAGCTATCGAGGAAGGAGTAGACCCAGTAAAGGCTATTCAAATGGCGACTCTGAACACCGCGGAGCACTTCGGCGTCGATAGAGACATCGGCAGCATCGCACCAAGCAGATGCGCCGACATAGTTGTCCTCAAAAGTCTCTCAAAGGTTGAGGTAGACACCGTGATAGCGGACGGCAAGATAGTTGCTAGGAATGGAAAGATGCTGATTGATCTTGTTCCTCAAAGATATCCCTCTTTTGTCAGAAGATCCATTCATCTAGAACGTCTGGTGACAGCGGAGGACTTCCCAGTCAAGGCTTCCGCAGAAAATGCAATAGTCAAAGTCCGCGCTATAGGTGTAATCGATGGAAAATCCTTGACGAGACACCTCGAAGAGGAACTTGAAGTGAAGGATGGCAGTGTTCAATCCAGCGTGGGGAAGGACATCGTCAAGGTAGCCGTCGTGGAGAGGCATAGAACCACGGGAAACATCGGCCTCGGATTCGTTACTGGTTTTGGACTGAAGTACGGAGCCATTGCTTCAAGTGTCGCCCACGACAGCCATAACATACTCGTCTTGGGCTTAAGTGAACGTGATATGGCTGAAGCTGTCAACAGTTTGGCCTCGATTGGCGGAGGGATAGTTTGCGTTAGAGACTGCAAAGTGATGGCGGTTATCAGATTGCCAATCGGCGGAATCGTCTCAGATAAGCCTTTAGAAAAGGTCTATGAGCAATTGAAGAGAATGCGAAGAGCGATGATGGAATTAGGCTGTGCCTTGAAGTCGCCTTTCATGACCATGTCGCTTCTCGCATTGCCTGTGCTTCCAGAGCTAAGAATAACTGACAAAGGTTTGGTTGATACAAAGAATTTCCGGTTCGTGAGTCTGTTCATCGAAAACTGATAAACGAACCCTCGCCTAGTTTATTCATTCTCGTCGATTCCAGTAATCTTTCCATTTTCGGCTAGTGAAGAAACGTTTTAATCACCAGTCAGTAATCCTTATCTTTGGGCCCGTAGCCCAGTCAGGATCAAGGCGTCGAGTCCTATCAAAAAGGATGCGTATGCCTTCGGAGCCGGAGATATCTGTGGACCGGACAACCAGGGTTCAAATCCCTGCGGGCCCGCCATCAAAAATGTTCTAAAAGGGCTTCTATTAATTTTCCAAGAGTTTTTCCATTTCTTTCTATCTTATCCTAACGTTTGAATTCTTGAATTTGTTGCTTTTTTCTAGGAAGGGAAAACTAGCGAAAGGGAGCCATAATGACTAGCTGAGGGCAGATTGGCGCAGGATTAATTTTGGTGTGTGGAGGATGGGAAGTCCTAACCAAGCTTCTGAAAGCTCAAATAGCAGAACTTGAGATGAGCGATCTACATTGCGATGATCTTATTTAGCGCCGAAACAAACAAGATAAAAACGTCGCCATGGAATTGCGCGCACTTTGCGTAACCGCGCCTCCTTGAATAATGTACTCACTTGGCCAAGACTAAACCCATGTTCTGTTGCATCAATGTACATGCTGTCGAAATGTTCTTTTCTTACACCATAAGTCGCAAAGAAATCAGTGTCCGATAATTTGAAGTCAAAGAAAGAGCGGTCTTCTGGAACCTTTTTATCCCCAACAACGATGGTACCTCCCATCTTCAAAACTCTAACCCATTCTTTCAAGGCTTCTTGTCTATCAGGAAGCTCATGCAGGATCCATCCCGCCAGCAGCACATCGAATGAGCCCTCTGCAAAAGGCAGAGCCATAGCATCACCCTTTATAGCAAGCACATTTCTAGCCGTCTCTCTGATTCTCCTCTTAACATACCCAAGAAGCTCATCGGATAGATCATATGAAACGACTAGATTTGCATATTTGGCTGCTTCAAATGCGAGAAATCCGGATCCACTTATGTTTGCTGTTTTTACAATCTCTTCATGGACCCTACTAGCATATCTATCCTCGCTCTCAAATATCCGTAGTCCACCGAGATCCCAAATTTCACGGCGCGTCCTCATTCTAACCACAAGACATATTGTATTACCAAAGTTATGTCCTTTATTGGTAGAAATGCCAACAAGATAGACCACAAGCCCCGTTTCTGGGCTTTTAATGTCAAAGCATACTGATAGCCTCTACTATAGGAATGACGATCTAAAGAATAGAACTTTCAAGAATTTAAATCGTGATTTAAACCTACATGGACCCGCCAATTCTTCGATGATAGTTTGAACAGACGCTCAACTTTACATGTCCAACAAGATTACCTGCTGTTATGACGCCGTACCTGAATCCGACTTTTTCATGAAACCGTTTTATGTTATCAATTCTTCTTTTGACGTAAATGCCATGACAATCATAGACACGATCGTAGTGGGGGACTAACTTCTATACCTAAACGCTGATGTAATTGTAAAAGCTCGTTCCGCAACAACTCATTTTAAATTTCACCTATCAAATTTCCTTTAGTGGCTATGCTTCCTTCATTCTCCCAAAATGCACGAGCTATTTCTGTAATTATCTCATTGTTCGCCTTCGTTGACTCATTAACCAACATTTGCTTGCTCCTTGTATGGCAATTCTGAATGAATCTTCTGATATCGTCACAGATGATTTTAGAGGAGATGTAGGTGGGATAGTAAGGAATTCTCTTTCCAAGAATTCTCTTAAAAGAAGGACAAATTGAGTACTCTTTACGAATAGCCTCAATAAATTGTTCTAAGAGCTCTACGGAAGCAGACGTATAGCTAACTACGTACTTTGAAACATGTCCATCGAATAAGCAATGACCAAGGAATCTCAGCTACTTTATATGAGAATTACTGTTACCCCGTACTCCCTAGAAATCTGGGCTTGCTTTTCATCTGAGGTTAATAAGGGGTTGCTTGCCTTCACTGATAATACTATGAACAATGCATCGTAAATTGGCAGTTTACGTTTTACTGCTATTTCTAAGGCTTTTGGAAAGTGTTCTTTCTGCGAGGTTACTTTGACTATCTTGGGTATGTAATTCAGTATTTTTTCTGTGGTTTCGAGGTCGACTTGGCCTTTGAACACTTTCTTTACCAATGCATTAGCGGTTTCTTTTACCGCTAGGTCCAATGTGATGCAACCTTCTCTTATGTGTTCTTCGACCTTTTCCCAGTTTTCTTCCTTTGCTATGTACTTGATTAGGGATGAGGAATCAATGACTTTCACGGTCTTCCCTCACGGATTTTGCCGCAAAGCCTGGTTCGGATGGCTCAACCTTCTCAAGAAGTCTCCTCAGCTTTTCAGTTTCTTCTTTCAGTTGAAGTTTCCATGCGAGTTCTTCGAGGTGTTCCCTGACGGCGCCTGCAATGTTGACGCCCGCTTTTTCTAGGGCTTCTTTGACTTCCTTCTTGACGCGGGTAGTTATGACAGTTGTTTGCACCATTATAGACGCCGTGTATACTTTTTGTATACAAGCATATAAGCCTTCCCAAATTAAGAGTATAAAGTCGAATCTTCAATTCTCGAGTAATCTCCCATAAACCTTCTCACAGAATAATCTGACCATTGCGTGTTTTCGGAGCTTCTCCGAGGTAACTCTTCAGGAACTTGACAAAAGTTGTCCAAACAAAGGATCATTCAATAATTTACTGCTCGTTTCTGCAGTCCCAGAAGCTCGACGAACTGTTTTGGTGTTATATATTCCACTAGGCCTTCAAAGTGTTCGCCGTAAGACAACAGATATTTCATCCCAAATTCCCTTACCACGGTAACTTGCTCTAGATCTTTTTCATTGATCAGATCAGCATATTTTGCAGAGTATTCCCCGAGTTGATAGGAAAAGATTATTCTACACACAGCAAATAGATAAACTCTGAAGGCGTCTGCTAACCTTTTTGAGTAATGTTTCCTAAAATAACGATACACTTCTTTGAATGTGGACTCGGTTATTATCGCCTCAAACAAGCCATGGTTTAAAGCGTTGATGATGAGGTTTGAGTTTAACTCAGGCATTTCATAGGCATAAATGAAGATGTTTGTGTCTAGCAGAGCCCTAATCTTAATGCTCCTCAAGGCTTTGCAGGTTCTTCTCTGATTCATCAGGACTTACTTCTCTCCGCTCGTGGGCTCTCACACGATTCCACAAATCATCTCTGCTCAACAATCCAGAGTCTACAGCGTATTTCATGATTGCGGCTCTGATGGCTTCGGATTTAGAATTGAAGAGTCCCAGTCTAACCATTTCCTCTAATAGCTCCGCCTCTAGACCTCTAAACTTCAACGTTAATGTAGTACCTACCATCTACGAACGCCAGATTTATAGTGATCTGATAGTTATTAAGCGTTACTTTGGTACCAAGCCGGAAAAAGGAACTCACAGATAACGTTTGACTGCGCCCCATACGATTAAGAGTCACATTGCCGGAGCTAAACTCCCGCCTTCAAAGATTCCTTTAACTTATCTACAGCCTTCAAACTCCCAAAATATTCTATCCAAACGTAACTGTCGACAACGTACCTATAGATCATAGACTGATGCCCCGTCTACAAGGGTGAAAGACTTCATCTCCGGATGAGCCCCAAACCTCGACTCTCGAGGAGTTCTGCATAGATAAGAACCCTAATAGCCTCATCTAAGCTCTTGAGACGTAGCTCAGACCTCAACTCCTCTAAAGCCTTTAGAATAGTTTTCTTAACCTCAACCGTAGTTTTGACAAGGTGTTGACTATAACTTAAGGCTATAGTTCAAAAATAGAAAACAGCCCACATTACCACTGTAAGAATCGACTCGGGCCAACCCGCATAGTTGCAGAAAAATCCAGCAAATAGGTCAATCGCAAAATCAAGAATCTAAACGAAGGTATAAACCTAAATCGGTCCACAACCTTAGGATGGCAGAAGATGGGCATTTAGAGGCGTTTCTAAGGAAAAGATTTCATCTGGCTTTGTCCCTTTTTCATATTCCATATTGTTTCGCTTTGAGGTTTGAACAAGCATTTTTAAAGCGGAGTCTGCAAAAATAGGGGGGATTGATATGAAGACGATTGAAGATGTGAAAAACAGGTTAGAAGAGCTCAAACCAATGTTGCGAGAAAGGTTTAAAGTAGAAAGTATCGGGTTTTTCGGCTCGTATGTAAGGGGAGAGCAGAAAAAAAGAAGCGACCTCGATGTTCTCGTCGAGTTCTACGAGCCGATCAGCATATTCCAGTTCATTGAACTTGAGGACCTTCTGAGCGAAAAGTTAGGCGTAAAAGTTGATCTCGTATCAAAAAAGGCCCTCAAACCAAGGATCGGTGAATGCATTCTAAAGGAAGTAATTTACGTATGAGAAAGCGAAAATATAGTGATTACCTTCAAGACATATTGGACTCCATTGATGATATTGAGAGCTTTGTCGTAGACACGAGTTTTGAAGAGTTCAGACGAGATAGAAAAACAATAAATGCTGTAGTGCGAAGCATTGAGGTGATAGGCGAAGCTACGAAAAAGATTTCTAAAGTGTTAAAGGATAAGGACAAGCAGGTCCCTTGGAAGAAAATGGCAGGGATGAGGGACAAGCTAATCCACGAATATTTCGGGGTCGACGTAGAAATCCTATGGAAAACTGTCAAGAACGATATACCGCCGCTCAGACAATCGATTCAAAATATCCTAAAGAGTCTAAAAGAATAGGAAGACGGTCGGCTGAGGATGAAGAGAAGGCGGGCACGTCAGTTTGGAATGATCGCGGAGTTGACGTCGCGGAGGTCGAGGGTTCAAATCCCTCCGTGTCCGTCAACCTGAACTTACACTTCTGGCAATTTCTCTTCGTTTTTCACACCAAGGACATAGATGTGGATCGCAAATAAGCTTCGTGTCTGAATCTTATATGGTTCCGGCTTCCCAGCTTGAGATATACCTCTTCTGCTCATCAGTCAACTCGTCGATCTCTATGCTCATTCCTTTGAGCTTCAGCTTCGCAACGAGCTCATCGATTTCTTTGGGTACGCTGTAGACCTTGGGTTCCATCTTGGGTTCTTTAGCCAGGTATTCGACGCATAGAGCCTGATTTGAAAATGACATGTCCATGACTTCTGATGGGTGGCCCTCAGCTGATGCGAGGTTAACCAGCCTTCCCTCCGCGAGCAGATAGATCTTTTTACCGTTCTTTAAGCTATACTCGTCTAGATTTGGGCGCATGTTTCTCTTCGATGAGGATATCTCTTCTAGGTCTGGGATGCTTACCTCAACGTTGAAGTGTCCGCTGTTAGCGATTATGGCGTCGTCCTTCATCTTGAGCATGTGATCCTTACGGATGACATTGATGTTTCCCGTAAGGGTTACGAATATGTCTCCTCCTTCCGCAGCTTCAGCGAGAGGCATAACTTGGAATCCGTCCATAACTGCCTCAAGAGCCCTCAAGGGGTTGACCTCCGTAACGACTACGTTCGCGCCCATCCCCCTCGCCCTCAAGGCTAAGCCTCGCCCGCACCAACCGTATCCACAAACAACGAATCTTTTTCCAGCTAGAAGAACATTTGTGGCTCTTAGGATGCCGTCTATGGTGCTTTGTCCCGTGCCGTACCTATTATCGAACAAGTATTTTGTGTACGCGTCGTTAACAGCTATGATTGGGTACTTTAGAGCACCAGCCTTTTCCATGGATCTGAGACGTATGACGCCGGTCGTTGTCTCCTCTGTTCCGCCTTTAACGTTGCCCAAGGCTTCTTTCCTATTCATATGAATCGTCCCAACTAAGTCGGCTCCATCATCCAACGTGATGGCTGGACCCTGATCAATCACCTTGTTTACGCACCAGTAGTATTCTTCGGTTGTCTCGCCACGCCACGCATAGACGCTTACGCCCCAGTTAGCGATCG
>Ga0315310_10001140_pt1 | contig 16718 bp, 9 predicted proteins | sample TDP5_MG_FD_203630 | JGI IMG/M metagenome (GOLD analysis project Ga0315310, IMG submission 203630) | Freshwater sediment microbial communities from Lake Towuti, South Sulawesi, Indonesia - TDP5 | ecosystem: Environmental > Aquatic > Freshwater > Lake > Sediment | place: Indonesia: South Sulawesi... | reverse complement strand
AAGATTAGAGATCGTGAGAGCTGCCGATGAGATCGTGATGGAAGAGATGGAAAAAGCTCATCTGCTGGATCAGGTGTGGCAGTCCTTCGCCATTTTGCTTCCGGTGAAAACCGTTGGCGTCATGGGGGATGAGCGGAGCTATGAGAACGTGATTGCATTGAGGGTCGTTAGCAGCCAAGACGGGATGACGGCGGACTGGGCGAGGCTGCCCTACAAGATCTTAGGGGACATCGCAAATCGGATTATCAACGAAGTGAAGAGGGTGAATCGGGTCGTCTATGACATCAGTTCCAAACCGCCCAGCACGATCGAATGGGAGTGAAGGAAATCCAAATTCCAAAATCCAAATGTCAAAGGAATGTCAAAGTTCAAAATCAAAAATTCTCGATATTTGAGCTTTGGATTTGATTTGACATTTGAACCTTGACATTTGACATTTTGATTCTATGCAGCACGCTAATTTTGTTCATCTTCATGTCCATAGCCAGTACAGCCTTTTGGATGGCGCCATTCGGTTCGAAGAGGCCTTTGAATTGGCAAAGAAATATCGAATGGCTGCTCTTGCGCTGACCGATCACGGAAATATGTTCGGTGTGATAGAATTTTATCAGGCAGCCATCCGGCATGGCATCAAACCCATCGTCGGCTGTGAAGTTTATGTTGCCCCTGGGAGTCGATTTGAAAAAAAGGTGGTGAGAGAGGCAGAAGGGGCGTATCATCTGACACTTTTGGTTAAGAACCGGATCGGCTATTTCAATCTCATTAAATTGATCAGCCTTGCCTACCTTGAAGGGTTTTATTACAAGCCGAGAGTGGATAAAGAGATTTTGAGCAAATATCATGAGGGGTTGATCGCTCTCAGTGGTTGTCCGAAAGGTGAAATCGCAGTCCACGCCGGTCGAGGGGAGATGAAGAAAGCTGTCCGGTCTGCGGAAGAATACGCCAGGATATTCGATCAACGCCGCTTTTTTGTTGAAATTCAAGACAACGGTGTGGAAAATCAGCACCTCGTGAACGATCGACTCTTGGAGATCGCAAAGCAGCTCTTACTTCCGGTGGTTGCCACAAACGATTGCCATTACCTCCACCGAACCGATGCCAAGGCCCATGAGGTTCTCTTGTGCATTCAAACGGGAAAAACGCTTTCCGATAGCGATCGGATGAAGTTCTCATCGGATGAATTTTATTTGAAGTCGGCCGAAGAGATGACCGATCTCTTCAAAGATACCCCGGAGGCCCTCACCCATACGATGGAGATCTCGGATCGATGTAACCTGGAGTTGAAATTTGAAGAGAAGCACATCCCAAAAATCTCAGTTCCCTCGGGAGAATCATTGGATACCCATCTCGAAAAAGTTTCTCGTGAGGGGTTGGAGAGGCGACTGATTGCCTATCAGGAGAGGAAAGATTTTGGAGAACGATCTGCTCGGTATTGGGCTCGCTTGGAAGAGGAACTGAAGATTATTAAATCCATGGGTTATTCGGGATATTTCCTGATCGTGGCGGATTTCATCAATTTTGCGAAGAATCGCAGGATCCCAGTCGGTCCAGGGAGGGGTTCAGCCGCTGGAAGCCTGGTGGCCTATGCCTTAAACATCACCGACTTAGATCCGATTGAGTACGACTTGATCTTTGAGCGGTTTTTGAATCCTGGGAGAAAGAGCAGCATGCCCGATGTGGATGTCGATTTTTGCATGGATGGAAGGGAGGATGTGATCCAATATGTGATGAACAAATACGGGAAGGAGAGTGTCGCCCAAATCATCACCTTTGGTAAAATGCAGGCGAGAGCAGTGATCCGTGATGTCGGACGGGTGATGGACGTCCCCTATGCGGAGGTGGACCGAATTGCTAAACTCATTCCCAACACGTTGAATATCACTCTCGACCAGGCCCTGAGGCAGGAGCCAAGATTGGAGGAGATCATTCAGAAGGATTCGAGGATGGCCTCCTTATTCAGTATTGCGAAGGCGCTGGAAGGGCTGAGTCGACATGCCTCGACCCATGCCGCGGGCGTGGTCATTTCAAATAAGCCGTTGATGGAATACCTTCCCCTCTACCGTGGGCAGAATGGGGAGGTCATGACCCAATATCCCATGAAGGACGTGGAGAAGATTGGACTGGTCAAATTTGATTTCTTGGGGCTCAAGACCCTTACGGTTGTCAACAATACGATTCGACTCATCGAGATGGAAAGAGGAGCGAAGATAGAGATCTCACAGATTCCCTTGGACGATCCGAAGACGTTCGCCTTGTTGGCCTCGGGATCGACGCTTGGAATCTTTCAATTAGAAAGCTCTGGGATGAGAGATCTACTGACCAAATTGAAACCTGAACGTTTCAAGGATATCATCGCCTTGGTGGCTCTCTACCGGCCTGGCCCGTTGGCCAGCGGCATGGTGGACGAGTTTATCAAGAGAAAACATGGAAAAGGCCTCGTCCGATACGACCTTCCCGAACTGAAGGAGATCTTGGAGGAGACGTACGGCGTCATTGTCTATCAAGAACAGGTGATGAGGATTGCGAGCTCTTTGGCGAATTTCAGTCTGGAGGATGCGGATATTTTGAGAAGGGCGATGTCGAAGAAAGATCCCAAAGAGATGGAGATGCAGAAAGAGAAATTTCTGGAGGGGGCGCGAAAGCGTCGAATCAATCCGACGAAGGCAGAGAAGATCTTTGATATGATGTCCAAGTTCGCTGAATATGGTTTCAACAAATCCCATAGCGCGGCCTATGCCCTCATCGCCTACGAAACCGCATTCTTGAAGGCCCATTACCCGATCGAGTTTTTGGCCGCCTCGCTCACCAGCGAAGTTCAGAATCCGGATAAAATTGTGAAATATATTGCCGAATGTCGTGAGATGGGCATTGATATTTTGCCGCCGGATATCAATGAGAGTCATAAACATTTTACAGTGAGCGGAGGTCAAATTCGATTCGGTTTGGCTGGGGTGAAGAATGTCGGGGATGCCGCTGTGGATGCGATCCTTATGGAGAGGGAAGAAAGAGGGAAATTTCAATCCCTGTTCGACTTTTGTAAGAGGGTGGATTCGAGGAAGGTGAATCGGCGGGTGGTCGAAAGTTTGATCAAATGCGGGGCCTTTGATTTCTCAAGGGTTCATCGGTCTCAGATGCTGACCGGCCTGGAGGAGTTTCTCGAGCGTTCGCAATCGCTTCAACGAAAGAAAGAAGAGATCCAGATGAGCATGTGGATGCCTGTCCCTGGGGAAGAAGGGGAAAACTATCCTGAGATGGATGAATTTCCAGAGAGTCAACTCATTGTGTTTGAAAAGGAGACGATCGGATTCTACATCTCCCGCCATCCCTTGTCACGGTATCAAGAGGAGATGAAGAAATATACGGAGCAGGATACGTCCACCCTTTCGAGATTACCCCATGGTGCGGAGGTCAAGATTTGCGGCCTCGTCAGCGGGTTGAAAGAGATCGTGACCAAAAAAGGGGATCGGATGGCCTTTTTGAATTTGGAGGATATGAAGGGATTTGTCGAAGTCATCCTCTTCCCCGAGGTATTCAAAGCCGCTTTGCCGCGCCTGAGAGGAGGAGATCCCATCCTCGTTCGCGGTGTCCTCGATGCCTCCGAGGAGCATGTAAAGATCAAAGGCACAGAGGTCCGTGCTCTTCCAGAGATGTCCCTCCCTTCCACAAAGACCCTCCATTTAAAAGTCCCACTCTCCTCATTCACACCGACTCAGCTGGCAGACCTAAAGGAGATCGTCGTTGCTCATAGAGGATCGTATAAGGTCTTGCTTCATCTGACCAATGGAACAGAAAAAGAGACCGTCATCGCTTTGTCAGAGGAATATATGGTCGACCCCAGTCAGGAGTTCCAAAGTCAAATTAGAAGTCTCTTCGCATCTCCCCTCATCTCCCTCGAATAGCAGGCTCAAACATGGTGAGACATTATTTGGATTTTGAAAGGCCTTTAGTGGAGTTGGAAAGAGAGATCGAACATCTGAAAAGGTTCTCGAAGGGGAAACAACTTCATTTGGACGAGCAGTTAAAAAATTTGGAAGAGAAATTCCTTCGATTGCAAAAGGAGATATTTTCCAATTTGACCCGTTGGCAGATTACACAATTGGCAAGGCATATCGATCGGCCCAAGGCCTCGCATTACCTTCAGTGGATGTTTGAACATTTTATTGAACTTCACGGAGATCGGGCCTATGGGGATGATCCGGCCATTGTCGGAGGGATCTCTAAGTTTAACGGTCGATCCTTGATCCTCATCGCCCATCAGAGAGGAGCGGATGCAAAAGAGATGGCTTATCGGAATGCCGGAATGCCACACCCTGAAGGCTACCGGAAGGCCTTCAGGTTGATGAAGATGGCAGAGGTGTTTAAGAAGCCCGTGATGACGATGATCGACACCCCCGGCGCATTTCCTGGGGTGGGTGCAGAGGAAAGAGGGCAGGCCGAAGCCATTGCAAGAAACCTTAAAATGATGATGATGCTACGCACCCCCATCCTCACGGTGGTGATCGGAGAAGGAGGAAGTGGAGGGGCTTTAGCCATCGGGATTGGCGACCGAATTCTGATGTTAGAGTATTCGATCTACTCGGTGATCAGTCCGGAGGGATGTGCGGCCATCCTCTGGAAAGACGGCAGGAAGAAAGAGATGGCGGCAGAGTCGCTGAAGCTAACGGCGAGTGATTTGTTTCGCTTGGGAGTGATCGATGAGATTGTCAAGGAGCCCCTGGGAGGAGCCCATCGAGACCCGCAAGGGATGGCGACCTCTCTCAAGGAGGTGGCGGAGCGACATTTGCAAGAATTGGAAAGGATGGAGATGGAAGAATTGCTGGGAAGGAGATATGAGAAGTTTCGAAAGATAGGGACCTTTATTGAGGATAGAACCGAGGGAAAATCCTAAGTTCGAAGCACGGGCGAAGCATCCCGCAGGAATCAATTCAAGACAAAGATGTTAAACCCTAAACTCGAAATCCTAAACTCTAAACAAACCCATTCGACAGCCTCATGGCCCTGAGTCTTATCGAAGGGTCAAATGTTCAAAACACAAAACTGTTCAATGGTTGAGAAGTCAAAATTGTCTTTTGAGTTTTGTATTTTGGATTAGTTTAGGATTTAGAGTTTAGCGTTTAGAGTTTAAACAACTTCGGATTTCGATATTCGAATTTCGAATTTACAAAAGTATGCCAGGTAGAATCCAGATTTTACCAGAGGAAATTGCCCAAACCATTGCTGCGGGAGAGGTGGTTGAAAGGCCCGCCTCTGTTGTTAAAGAGTTGATGGAGAATGCGATCGATGCCGCGAGTTCAGAGATCGTCGTTGAATTAAAGGGTGGCGGACTCCAACTCATCCGGGTTTATGATAATGGGGAGGGGATGGATCGCGAAGATGTCCCAGTTGCCCTCCAACGATACGCAACCAGCAAAATCAAAAAAGCGGAGGATCTCTACGCCATTCATACGTTAGGGTTCAGGGGAGAAGCTCTGCCCAGCATCGCTTCTGTTTCGAAGATGACCATCAAAACGCGTGTTGCGAATTCCATCAGTGGGACGAAAGCCGTTTGCGAAGGAGGTGAAATAAAAGGTATTTCGGAGGTCGGATGTCCCATTGGGACAGAGGTCGAGGTTCAAAATATCTTTTATAACCTCCCTGTAAAAAGAAAGTTCTTAAAATCGATCCGTTCAGAACTTCGGTATTGTTTGAACCACTTTCTCAGATTGAGTCTTTCCCACCCCTCGATCGCATTCAAATTCATTCATGACGGTCGAATGCTTCATGAGCACCTGAAAACAGAATCCCCCTTGGTTCGCATCGAAGCCATTTTGGGGAGAGAGACGGTGACCCATCTTCAAGTGTGTGAATTTGATGATGGGGAGATCAGGATTTTAGGTTTCTCAAGCCTCCCTTCCATTTCAAAAGGAAATACAGATGATATTTATATATATGTCAACCGACGATTTGTGAAAGATCGAATGATTTATAAGGCCATCAATGAAACTTATCGCCATGTCCTTTCCACTGGTAGATTTCCTATCGCCATCCTATTCATGACCACCCCTCCTTATGCAGTGGATGTGAATATCCATCCCACCAAGGCAGAAGTGAAATTTAGAGATCCAGAAAGAGTCTTTCGCGCGGTCAACGAGACTCTGCGTTCTGTCCATGACCAAACACCGTTTTTTAAAAAAGCTGACTTCGAAGATAGGAAAAAAGATTTGGTCTATCCTTCTCCTCTACCCTTCGAGACACGGGAACAAAGAGAAGCTGTTCCAATGGTCAATGAGCCAATCGCCCCTGAATGGAAGGTGGAAGGGAAAATTCCTTGTCGTATTTTGGGACAGGTTCAAGGCACCTATATTGTCTGCGAAGGGGAAAACGGGGTAATCTTTATCGATCAGCATGCTGCGCATGAGCGGATCCTCTTTAATCGTTGTAAAGATCAATATGAAATGAAATCCATCGTTTCAGAGAAATTCCTCATCCCCATCTCCATGGAGTTATCCGCCGAGGAATCCTTTATTTTAGATTCCCATCTTGAAGCATTACAATCGATGGGATTTGAAATCGACCCGATCGGTGAGAAGGTTTATGCTATTCGATCCAAACCCTCTTTTATCGATCAAAAGGATCCAAAAGCAATGGTGATGGAAATACTGGATGAACTCTCTTTTTTAAAAAGAGAAGGGAAAGGTGCAGAAGTCATCGATACCATTCTTGTCATTCTGTCTTGCCATTCTGCCATACGAGGAAATTTCGCATTACGGAGAGAAGAGATGGAGAAATTGGTGGAAACCCTCTACCCCTTCAATCTATCTGCCACCTGTCCTCATGGGCGGCCCATCTTCTTTCAGCTCAAGTTGGATGAATTGAATAAGCAATTTAAGAGGAAGTGACAAGCCACAAAGAACGGATGTCCAGCGCTATTCGTTTCCCGCGATCTCAGGGCCCGACTCTGAATCTTGATTCAATCCGTATTTTTCTAACCGATAACGCATGGAGCGAAAATTAATATGGAGAAGCTCCGCGGCTCGCTTCTTAATCCCCTTTGTTTTGTCTAAAGCCTTCAGCAGGAGGGTTTTCTCGATATCTTCGACGATCTTTTCAAGGTCAATTCCCTCGCTTGGAATTTCGAGATCGAGGGGTCCCTTTTTCACGGGGATCTGTTCATTGAGGTAAGAACTAAGATTTTGTCCGGTGAGCTCTGGGGAACTCTCTAAGGCGACAGCCCTTTCGATAATATTCTGAAGCTCTCTCACATTTCCAGGGTAATCATAGTTCATTAAGATGCGAAGGGCCTCCGAGGAAACGGTCGAAATACCCTTGCCCAACTCTTCCGAATATTTCTTTAAAAAGTGCATGGTCAAGAGGGGGACATCTTCCTTTCTCTCTCGTAAGGAAGGAAGCCTGATCTGGATGACATTAAGTCGGTAAAACAAGTCTTCCCGAAATCGCTTTTCTCTCACCGCCTCTTCTAAGTCTTTGTTCGTTGCCGAAATGATTCGGACGTCGACCCGGATGTCTTCGGTGCCGCCCACCCTCTTAAATTCTCTGTCCTGTAATACACGAAGAAGCTTGACCTGCATCAGGAGGGGAAGTTCACTGATCTCATCTAAGAAAATGGTCCCTTCATCCGCCACTTCAAACAATCCCTTCTTCGTCGCGATGGCGTCTGTAAACGCTCCCTTCATGTGACCAAAGAGTTCGCTTTCGATGAGAGATTCCGGAATCGCACCACAATTCAGTGTCACGAAAGGCTTCTCCCTTCGAGGGCTATTGTAATGGATCGCCTTCGCCACCAATTCCTTGCCCGTTCCACTCTCTCCGGTGATCAAGATATTCGTCTTGGTAGGAGCGATCTTCTCTAAGAGTTTGTACAAGTCGAGCATTTTAGAACTTTGGCCAATGATGTTCTCAAAAATGTAACGGTCTTTGACCACCTGTTTTAAAAGAATGTTTTCCTTCTGAAGATTCTTCTTCTCCAAGGCATTTCTGATAATCAACTTGATCTCTTCAACTTTAAACGGTTTGGTGATATAGTCATAGGCGCCCTCTTTCATAGCTTTAATCGCCGTTTCTGCAGAGGCATAGGCAGTGATCATGATCACAATGGTCTCTGGTGAAACCTCCCTGATCTTCTTCAGTGTCGAGATCCCGTCCAACCTGGGCATCCGGATATCCAAAAGGATGAGATCGAAAATATCCTTCTCGATCAGTTTTAATACCTCTTCTCCGTTTGGGGCCAAAGAGACTTTGTAGCCCTCCTTTTTCAGCATGATGTCCAAGAATTCCCTCATGCTTTGTTCGTCATCCGCCACCAAGATCTTGTCCTTGAACATGCTTCTTCCTCTCCGCTCAATCGGTAGGCAAAAAGACGATAAAGGTGGAACCCTTTCGCGCTTCGCTTTCCACTTTAATCATCCCATTGTGATTTTCAATGATCTTATGGACGATCGACAGGCCCAACCCCGTCCCAGTTTCCTTGGTTGTAAAAAAGGGCTCGAAAATCTTCTCTTTTTCTTGTGAGGAGATCCCGCTTCCAGAATCGGAGATCGAGATTTTGATCCACTCCTTTCCCCTCTTTTGGGTTCGGAGAGGCAATCTCGTTTCCCAAGGTGTCCCATTTTCTCGTTCCAAGTCAATACGAATCTCTCCCCCGTTAGACATCGCCTGAACCGCATTGATCAGAAGATTCCAAAAGACTTGTTTCATTTGATCGGGGTCGATCGTGGCTTGGATATTCTTTTTGGGGTCGGGTCGATGGATGCGAATGCCCTCATGGAAGGATGGAGAATGGATGAGTAGATCGATCGTTTCCTCGATCACCTTCTGGATCTCATAAGGCTTCTTAGCGCTTTGAGGAGGGGTCGCGAAGAGCAGAAAATCCGTGATCAGGGCATTGAGCCTTTCCGATTCCCTCAAGATAATCTTCATGAGCTGTTGCTGATGGCGTTTCAACCGGAGTTCGGACTTCAACATCTGGATCGACCCACTTAAGGAAGCCAAAGGGTTTCTGATCTCGTGTGCCATCCCTGCCGCCAATAAACCGATGGCTCCCATCTTGTCGAGCCGCTTCATCTGCTCTTCCATCTCTTTAAATTTTGTAATGTCTTGGAAGATTAAAGTATGGCCGATCAACGATCCATCTGGATCGGTCAGAGGGGAGATGGAAAATCCAAGGTAAATATTTCTTCCGTGGCCATGGGTGAAGATTGTTTGATAACGTTGATAATCAAGCGAGGCCTCCGACCCCTTCGCCTTCACCTCCTCGATTACCGCGCTAATGCTTGGAAAGAGATCATAAATGGAGACGCTTTTGAGCTCCTCTGCATTCCGATCTAAGATCTTCGCTGCTGTTCGATTCAAGAAATTGATCTTTCCAGAGAGGTCGATGGTCAAAAGGCCGCTGTCGAGGCTCTGGATAATATTTCGATTGAACGTCTCTAATTGGTCATAATCGACCTGTTTCTGGATGAGCTCGTGCTTCTTCTTTTTCAGCTCCTCGGAAATCGTACTGCTCAAAAAGGCGACGATATAGAAAGCCGCCATGTAGAGGATGAGGGAGTAAAAGATTTGACTGGCGTCATAGAGCCGGGGTTGCCCCAACGGATTGATCCAATGGTGGAGCTGAAGCAGCAGAAGGAGGCCGTAAAGAAAAGTGGAGAGGGAGGCGGAGAAGAAAGCCCCCCTTCGATAAAAAAGGGTGCTGCTACCGATGATTGAGAAGAAATAGGTAATGGGGAAGAAACTTTCTTTTCCTCCAGTAAAATAGATGAGACCGGTGATTAGAAGATGATCCGAGAAGACTTGGATCATAGCAAATTTCCGGAGGTCTTTGGCCTTTTTTAAGAAGAAGGCATAAAAGATGGTGACGAAATAAAAAAAGCTTAAAAAATAATAGAAGCTATTGGTCAAGGGGATGAAAAAATATTGCTTTTTGGAAACCTGGAAAAGGAAGGTGATGGCGAGAAGAAGGGTGAGGATGATGATGCGACAGAGCATCAAGCCCTTCACATTTTTTAACATCTTTTGATCAGTATCCAGGGTTAGACTTGGATTCGATTCCATCTCATTTTACCGCCTATGCGGATCGCCGATACAGGTTGAAGCTAACCCACAGCGGACGCCATCTGGAATATCGGAAGGTACATCGAAATGACGACGCCTCCGATGACCACTCCCAAGAAGACCATCAGGAACGGTTCGAGAAGGGAGGTCAAATTTCCAACGGCGACGTCCACTTCTTCCTCATAGAACTCTGCAATTTTTGAGAGCATGGAGTCCAATGCACCCGTGGACTCCCCAACAGAGATCATTTGGATCACCATGGGAGGGAAGTTACCACTCCGACCCAATGGTTCTGCAATGGTCTCCCCTTCTCGAATGCTTGCCCTTGCGTTCAGGATGGCCGTTTCGATGGTCTTGTTGCCAGCGGCTCTTGAGACAATATTCAATCCATCCAAGATCGGAACCCCGCTGCTGACAAGGGTTCCAAGTGTTCGAGAAAACCGGGCCACAGCAATCTTTTGGAAGAGGGGCCCAAATACCGGCAATTTCAAAAGGAGACGATCGACGATCGCCTTGCCTTTCTCTGTTTGGTAGTATTTCTTTAATAAATAGAAAAGAAGGATCAGTCCGGGGATGATCATGATGACATATTTCTTAATGAATTTACTCAACGTCAGGGTGATGAGGGTGGGGAGAGGTAAGGTTTGGCCTGCGGATTTGAACATTGTTTCAAAGACAGGGATGACGAAGATCATTAAGATCATCACGACGATGACCGCCACGCCCACAATGGTGGCCGGATAGACGAGAGCGGACTTGACCTTTTTCTTCAGGGCTTCGGCTTTTTCAATGTAGTTGGACAAGCGCGTCAGGATCGTATCCAAAATACCTCCTTCCTCACCCGCTACGACCAAGTTCGTATAGAGGTCATTGAAGGTGGCCGGATGTTTTTTAAGGGCGCCCGCAAAGGTGGCCCCACCTTCCACATCCTCTCGGATTTCCCTGAGAATATCTTTAAAGACCTTACCCTCCTGCTGAGAGGCCAAAATTTCGAGCGATTGAACGAGAGGCAATCCAGCGTCAATCATGGTGGCAAGTTGCCGCGTGAAAATGGCGATCGCCCGCTGCTTCACTTTCTTCTTGAAGGGCAGGGCGATTCTGAATTCTTTTGCCTTTTCAGCGATTCTGGTGGGGATGATATTCTGTTGTCGGAGATGGGTTCGGATCGCCGCTTCGTTGGGGGCTTCCATCTCCCCCTTTTTGACGGCTCCTCTAGTTGTTTTTCCTTCCCATTTATAAATTGGCATAGCTCATTCCCCTCCTTGCCATTTACGCGGTTTTCATCGGCCTTTCTTTCCTCCCTGGCGCGAGATTGGAGGTGGAAAGCATCTGCCGGAACTCCTCGAGATTATGGCTTCTTCCCATGGCCTCCTCCAAGGAGATCAGATGGCGTTCGACAAGGGAGAGGAGGGCCTGGTTCATCGTTTGCATACCAAACTTTGCCTGCCCAACCTGCATCACCGAATAGACCTGTTGAATCTTATCCTCTCGGATGAGGTTTCGAATGGCAGCGTTCGGGATCATCACCTCCATCGCCAGCGCCCGTCCCCTTCCCCCGATCTTCGGGATGAGCTGTTGGGAAAGAACGCTTTCCAAAACGAAGGAAAGTTGTGTCCTTATCTGTTGTTGCTGGTGGGGTGGAAAGACATCGATGATGCGATTGATCGTTTCGACACAAGAGTTGGTATGGAGCGTGGCAAAAGTTAAATGGCCTGTCTCAGCTGTTACAAGAGCAGCCTCAATCGTCTCTAAGTCCCTCATCTCCCCAATGAGAATAATATCCGGATCTTGTCTGAGGACGTGGCGCAGAGCAGCACCGAAACTCTTTGTATCCGTGCCCACCTCTCTTTGGTTGACCATACAATTTTTGTGATAGTGGAGGTATTCAATGGGATCCTCAACCGTCATAATATGGGCATTCTGCTCCTTATTGATCTTGTCGATCATCGCGGCCAATGTCGTCGATTTTCCTGTTCCCGTGGGTCCAGTGACCAAGATGAGCCCCTTCGGTTTTTTAATCAGTTCGTTGACCACAGGGGGGATTCCCAATTCAGCAAAACTGAGGATATCAAACGAGATGGCTCGAAATGCGCCAGCGACTGCGCCCTTTTGCATATAGATATTCCCTCTGAATCGGCTCAACCCTTTGAGTCCAAATGAGAAGTCCAATTCCCATTCCTCCTCAAATTTGTGTCGCTGGGCATCGGTCAATATGCTATAGCAAAGCCTTTTGGTATCAGTGGGAGTCAAAGCGGTTGAATCGAAACTCATCAACTTTCCGTCGATCCGAATTTGAGGAGGGGCTCCTGTGGTGACATGCAAGTCAGAGGCCTTCTTTTCGATCATCAGTTCAAGTAATTTCTGTAATTCGACCATATGGCCCTCCTCAGTTCTGATTTTCGTAGATGATCAATCCTCGATGGTGCTTCTCAGCACCTCCTCAATGGTTGTCAACCCATTCTTTATTTTATGCATCCCGCTTTGTCTCAAGGTCTTCATGCCCAAACGGATGGCCTCCTTCTTTATCTCAGAGGCTGAAGCACGAGCCAAGACAAGCTCCTTGAGCTCTTCCTTCATGGGCATCACTTCATAGAGACCAAGGCGGCCCTTATAACCCGTATTATTGCAAATCGTACATCCTTTCCCTTTATAAACCGTGAAGGATTTGACCTCGTCTGGTGGGACTCCAAGATCGATCAAAAGCTGGGTGTGGGGTTTGATGGGTTCCCTGCAATCCATACAGATCTTCCGGATAAGGCGCTGGGCAAGGATCAGAATGACCGCCGAGGAGATCAAGAAGGGTTCGATCCCCATGTCGATCAATCGAGTGATCGTTCCTGGAGCGTCGTTGGTGTGGACCGTGCTTAGGACAAGGTGCCCTGTCAAGGCTGCTTGAACAGCAATCTGGGCAGTTTCGAAGTCTCGAATCTCACCCACCATGATGATATCGGGGTCCTGGCGCAGAAAGGAACGAAGGGAAGAGGCAAAGGTGAGCCCGATCTCTTCGTGCATCTGGACTTGGTTGATTCCCATGAAGTTATATTCGATCGGATCCTCTGCGGTCATGATGTTTTCGGTCTCTTTGTTCAATTCAGATAGAGCAGAATAGAGTGTGGTGGTCTTTCCGCTGCCCGTTGGACCGGTGACCAGGATCATCCCGACAGGTTTATGGATCGCACCATGGAATTCTTCCAAGGATTCTTCTTCAAAGCCAAGCTTTGTCATGTCCAACTGCAACGCAGACTTATCCAACAACCGGAGGACGACTTTCTCCCCAAAAAGGACAGGGAGACTCGAGACCCGGAAGTCCATTTCTCTTCCTTTTCCCATTCGTAACTTAATCCTTCCGTCTTGAGGAAGGCGCTTTTCAGCAATATCCAGCCTCGCCATAATTTTTAAGCGCGAGGTGACCGCATTCTTAAGCTGGGTAGGGAGCAACATATCTCGCCTTAAGACACCGTCCACTCGATATCTGACTCGGTAGTTCTTCTCGTAAGGTTCAAAATGGATATCGCTGGCCCCCAATTTTATGGCCTTGATCAGAATTCCATTGACGATTTTGATGATGGGGCCTTCGATCTCCCCTGATTCGTCGAGAGGTAGTTGAGTTTCGATCACCTCAACATTATCGACAGCTCCATGGACGAGGGTATCAAAGTCATCGACGTCGACGAGGTCATCCTCGAGCATCAAACCGCCATTCAGAGGCCCTCCCTTATCCTCCTCAAGACTGTAATCAGCGGCATCGAAGGAGACGGTTCCTTTTCCAGCGACAGCTCCACCCCCCCCATAATATTTCTTGATCCCATCGATGATCTCCGTCTCTGAAGCGACCACTGGCTCGACATTGAAGCCGGTCATGAATTTTACTTCGTCAATCACAACGATGTTGCTGGGGTCGGCCATGGCCAACGTCAATCTGGGGCCGACTCGATTAATGGGAATGATAAAATACTTCTTTGCGGTGCCGGAGGGAATCAGTTTTATGACATTTGGATTGATTTCAATTTTGGAAAGCTTTACGGACGGGACTCTATAATGGGTGCTTAGGAGAGAGAGGAGGTCGTCTTCTTTGACGAGCCCCATACGGATGAGGCTCGATTCTAAACGCCCGCCCTTTAGTTTCTGTTCTTCAAACGCCTTTTTAAGTTGGTCGGGAGTGATGTAATTTTTCTTGACGAGTAGTTCGCCGAGACGTTCTGACAATCGGATATCCCCCAAGGGAAAGGATTTCCCTAATACGCCAAAGACATTAGATTTTCAGTAGAATGAAGCAAAATAAGTGCCAATTTTTGACAATTTCTTAATTATTTGAATTTACAATAGTATTTCATTGTCTGAACTTTTCACATGACAAAAAAGTGCAAAAAAATATCTCCTCTGGTCAAGATTTAGCCAATCTCTGAAGGAGATTTAACCAGCTTACGCCCCCTTTCCTCGAGGATTCATCAAGAATAGAGGGGTAACTTAACGATGAAACGGCTTCCCTTTCCTAAGTTGCTCTCGACTTTGATTTCCCCTCTGTGTGCTTCCACAATCCATTTGCAAATGCTCAGTCCAAGACCACTTCCACCTTCTTGTCTTGACCGGGCCTTATCTACTCTAAAAAATCGGTCGAATATCCTTTCCTGATCGTCCTTTGCGATCCCAATCCCCGTATCGGAGACAATCACCTTAGCGAATTCCGCTTGATCTCCTTTAGCTACCCCTGAATGGTTTCCATCAGGCAGATGCGTTTCCTTTGTGAGACCGATATGGATGGATCCTCCTTCCTCTGTGTACTTAATTCCGTTCTCGATCAAATTTAAGAAGAGTTCTCTAATTCGCAACGGATCTCCAAAAAGATGGATCTCTTCATAATGATTCGACGTTTCGAGCCGAAGGTTCTTAGATTGGGCCACCCTTCTCATCTGGCCGACCACCTCGTTCAATATCTCGGTCAAATTAACATCTTCCCGATTCAATCGGATCTCCCCACTATCGGCTTTTGAAAGCAGGAGGAGGTCTTCCACGATTTGTGACATCCGGTTGACCTCTTCTAAATTACTCTTTAAAATTTGGACATATTCATCTGGGCTTCTCTCCTTCCGCAGGGCAACCTCCACTTCTCCCTTGAGAATTGTTAATGGAGTCTTCAATTCATGAGAAGCATCTGTGCTGAACTGCTTGATTTGGCGAAAGGATTGATCCAGTCGCGAAATCATCTCATTGAAAGTCTCAATCAGTCTTGAAATTTCGTCTTTCACCTTTGATGGCTCAATTCTCTGATTCAAGTTTTGGGAGGTGATCATCCGCGCCGTCTTGGAAATCCGATCCACAGGGCTCAGCGCTTTATTCGCGAGAAATTGTCCTCCTAAACTGGCTACCAAAAGCGCGAGAGGGACAGCGATCACTAAGATGATGAGCAAGGTATTGAGGGCATCCTCAACGTCCTCCAAGGAGGAGGCGACTTGGACAATTCTCGTGACATGATTATTTTCCAAAACAGGGAAGGTGAAGACGCGCAGCGGCGCATTTCCAAAAGAGTGATTCGTCTCGAATGTGATCGCGCCCCTGGAGGCGTTCTTGAGCGCCGTCAGACTGATTGGAAGCTGAACGTTTCTCAAGTTATCCGATTTCCGACCGATGTTGCCCGACTCATCCAAAACTTGGATAAATTTTCCCATCGGTTTTAGATCCATCGATGTTTCGAGCGCGCGGTCGAGATTTCCGAAGCCAAACTTTGACAAAGGAGAAGCCGATTCTGAAGCGATCAATTCAGCCAGGGATCTCAATTTATTATCTACGTCACGATGGAGGCTTTTTGAAAGCGTAAAATATAAGAAGGTACTGAAAGAAACCAAAAGGATTCCTAATATCAGGACATACCAGAGAGTCAGTTTAAATCGAAGACTGTTGCGACGCATCTATCCCCTTCTCATGACCTGCCTGCCCTGTACCATATTAGGTTCAGGGCCTGCCCTGTACCATATTAGGTTCAGGGCCTGCCCTGTACCCTATTAGGCGAAGCTCCGCGCCTACAGGGCGGGGCTTCCCGGTAAGGTATTCTCATTCATATTGTGCCCCTTGACCCCGCCTACAAGGCGGGACTTGCGGAGCACATTCCGGTCAGGGCCTGTCGGAAGACAGGGTGTAACCGACCCCTCGAATGGTATGGATCAATTTGGGTTCGAAATCCTTATCGATCTTTTTTCGAAGGTAATTGACATAGACATCGACCACATTGGTCATTGAGTCAAAACGGTAGTCCCAGACATGTTCGGCAATCATTGTCCTCGTGAGCACTTTATCCGGATTCCTCGCAAAATATTCCAAAAGCGCATACTCCTTACTGGTGAGCTCTATTTCCCTCCCACTCCTCGTGACCTTATGGGTGACCGGGGATAGGGTAAGGTCAGCGATCCTGAGAAGGGGTTCCTTTTCTATTTTTTCACGACGCAGTAAGGCACGCACTCTGGCCAAAAAGACCATGAAATTGAAAGGCTTGGTGAGATAATCATCGCACCCCGAGTCTAATCCCTTGACAATATCTTCCACCGTATCCTTCGCGGTCAGAACCAGTACGGGGACATTATTTTTGTTCGCCCGAATCCTTTTCAATACCTCCAATCCGTCAATCTTGGGGATCATCAGGTCCAGAACAACGAGATCATATTCGTTCACCTCAG